>Ga0257111_1001087_pt1 | contig 11048 bp, 9 predicted proteins | sample LP_taG_6_FD_191567 | JGI IMG/M metagenome (GOLD analysis project Ga0257111, IMG submission 191567) | Marine microbial communities from Northeast Subartic Pacific Ocean, Canada - LP_J_2015_P26_500m | ecosystem: Environmental > Aquatic > Marine > Oceanic | place: Canada: Northeast Subartic Pacific... | reverse complement strand
TCCGGAAAACAAAAAATCTGGTTAAAGAAAAAATGGTTTATGGTGATCGGCATTATGGAACCCCTGCCCCTTGCAGCGGATTTAGATAGATCAGCGATCATAGGCTACCCTGCTGCCGGTAAATTTTTGGAATTTGAAGAGCCTCCAGAAATTATCTACGTTCGCGCTTACCCCGAACACATCCATGACGTACGCTCTGTTATGCCTGCGACAGTAAATCCTGAAAACCCTGAAGAAGTTCAGGTTGGCCGTGCTTCCGATGTTTTAGAAGCAAGGATTGCAGCTTCAGATACTTTTTTGAACCTTTTCGTTGGGCTCGGAGCCGTAGCACTTTTGGTAGGCACCATTGGTATTGCAAACGTCATGGTGATAGCAGTGATTGAACGCCGTAATGAAATAGGATTACGCCGAGCTTTAGGCGCGACAAAATTTCATATAGCGAGCCAATTCTTAACAGAATCATTACTGTTGTCAGTTTTAGGCGGGATTACAGGAGTAGTTGTGGGTATCTCAGTTACCGCAATTTATGCGATTTCTCGAGATTGGTCCATTGTTATTCCAGTTTATGTTATCGCAGGAGGAATATTGTCCTCTATTTTAATCGGCGGCATTGCAGGATTTTACCCTGCGATGCGTGCGGCAAACATGTCTCCTACAGAAGCTTTACGGACCAAATGAAAAATTACCTTACTACCCCTTCTCGGAAACCACTTTTCGAGTTTCTTTCAAATCAGCCGGCAAATTGACGTCCATTTTCCCTTCATATACCGATAGGAATCGTTCAATTTGCTAAACAATATTTTCTAAAGATCCTAATGAAGCACCCTAATACCGATATTGAGCTGAGCTTAAGATGTCAAACCACTTATGATCAATACACCCCGTAGCCATTTAACACTCATGTGTTGATACCGTTAAATAAATTCACTACCATGATAATTGTTGAAAAATTGTACAAGTTTATGATTAATGAACTGGAATAGAGGGTTTCTATGTCCGAACCGCAAACTTTAATGAGAAAAGGTGCCCTTGAAGGGGTGAGAGTTATTGATTTTTCTTGGATTGTTGCAGGTCCCCAATGCACCAGGATACTTGGAGATTTTGGGGCAGACGTCATAAAGATAGAAAATGACGCCAATATGGATTACATTCGTGCCAGTAGGCCGGTCGGAGGCTCGAGTTCACCTAACCGCAGTCCATTGTTTACCACACTCAACCGCAATAAAAGAAGCCTTACCCTCAACGTTATGCATCCGAGAGGTATGGAATTATTAAAAGACCTCATAAAAAAATCGGATGTTATCGTAGAAAATTTCAGCTCTCGGGTATTGGAGAAATGGGGGTTGGGATATGAGGAACAAAAGAAGATTAATCCTAAAATTATTTACTGTAGCATGTCCGGGTTCGGGCATACTGGCAGGGATCGTGATTTCGTTACCTGGGGACCAACTGCTCAGGCTCTCTCAGGATTGACTTTCATGTCTGGCTTGCCAGGAGAAGAATCGGCTGGGTGGGGCTTCTCCTATATGGATCACACAGGAGGATTTTACGGAACCATCGCGATCATGATGGCATTAATTCACCGAAATAAAACAGGTGAAGGCCAGCACATTGATCTTTCCCAAGTTGAGACTGGCATAGCTCTTACAGGCACCTCAGTGCTCGATTACACCGTTAATAGCCGCCCATTTCGCAGAGATGAAATGCCTCCGGGTAACAGGGCTCCTGATCGGCAAATAGCCCCTCATAATAGCTACCCTTGTAAAGGTGATGATAGATGGTGTGTTATAGCAGTAACGAATGAAGATGAATGGGATAGCTTGGTTGATGCTGTTGGAAATCCAAGCTGGGCAGGCGAAGATCGGTTTGCATCCATGGAGTCAAGATTTGCCAATCAAGAGCCTCTAGATGCGTTTATAGCCGAATGGACTATAAACCATTCCCCACATGAAGTGTTCGACATTTTGCAGGGTGCCGGGGTGCCGGCGGGAGCTGTCCAGACTCCTGTGGAAAGAGCAGAAAAAGACCCTCAATTGAAACACAGAGACTTCATAGCTGAAATCCCACATGAAGAGCTCGGCAAAGCGAGAGTAGAGTCAATTCCAATGCGAATGTCAGAAACTCCATGGAAGCTTGAGAGACCTTCCCCTCTACTTGGTGAACACTCTGCCGAGATATACACAGAGCTATTGGATGTAACCCCAGAGGAATTGGCCACACTGTATGAGGAAGGGATCGCATGATTAGTCAAACACAACAAACCCCTCCTGAGCGAACTGGTGGTGCTCTCGAGGACATAACTGTCATTGAATTGTGTGGTGCTCGGGGGCATTTTATGGCGAAACTAATGGGTGATATGGGGGCAAGAGTTATAAAAATAGAACCTTTGGGTGGAGCTCCTGAACGACAGATAGGCCCATTTATGGATGATGACCCTCATCCTGATCGTAGTTTATTTTTCTGGGCCCATAACACTTCAAAAGAAAGTCTGGAACTAAATATAGAAACGTCTGAAGGCCAGAAAATCATCAAGAGACTTGCAGCTACTGCTGATGTAATATTGGAAGATTTTGAACCGGGATACCTACCATCTTTGGGATTGGGGTACAAAAATTTGTCTGCGGAAAATGAAAAGTTGGTTATGACTTCCTTGACAGCCTTTGGCCAGGATGGCCCCTACCGAGACTATAAGTCGACTGATATTGTGGCGTTGGCTATGGGAGGCATTATGCACTCCTGTGGCTACGATGACTTGCCAGGTAGCCCGCCAATCAGACCCAGTGGGGATCATGGTAATAAAATTGCCTCACACTACGGTTTGATGGGAACTCTTGCAGCAATATTCAACAGGCATTTTTCTGGAAGAGGTCAATATATAGACGCATCTGCTCATGAAGCGTGTAATTCTACAACTGAGCACGCTCTTCCGACCTACCTTTATGAAGGGGAAAATGTTTTTAGACAGACAGGTAGGCATCACTCAACCACACCTACCCCTAAAACCTTGTGCAAGACATCTGACGGAAAATATGTGATTGTGTTTCAGCTTTTTAATAACTTACATTCCTGGTTATCGCTCGTAAAGTGGATGGCAGATGTTGGTATGGCTGAAGATTTACAAGAGGAAAGGTATAAAGATATGGCGAGAGGGGGAAGCAGGGGTATGCGTGCAGCTACAGATACTACTGATTCCGACCATGCTTTTGAGGTGGTTAGAAGATTCATCGCTTCCCAAACCTCTGAAGATATTTACAGGGGTGCACAAAATTTGAAATTTCCATGGGGTCAGGTAAGGTCGCCAGAAGAAAATTTGAACGATCCTCATTTTGCTGAAGACCGCCAAATGTTTGCCAACATCCCGCATTCAGAGATGGGAGAAGGGGTCAGTTTCAAATATGTAGGTAGACCATACCGATTCACCGAATCACCATGGGATGCCTTTAGGCCACCTCTTGTCGGGGAACATACAAAATCAATTCTTTCAGTTGATCTTGAATATTCTGAGCAAGATTTAAAAACGCTTGAAGTAAACGGAATTATTTCCTCTAATCAAAATTAGAGAATCAATAGATTTGACTTAAACCCGAAATTTGGTCGGCGTGGTTGCATGTTATTTGATGGTGTTAATATGTCGCCAAAGGGAAAGTGAAAAGGAGATATTTAGTGAAACAAGGGGTAATTCCGGATCAGTTTACCGCACCATTTTGGTCGGCGGCAAACGAATCCAAACTAGTTATTCAAAATTGTTCGAAATGTGACCGTCTTCAGCATCCCCCTGCACAAGAATGCGGGCAATGTAAGTCAGGAACCAATCTCGAATGGAAAGAGATGAGTGGTAAAGGTCGTATATATAACTATGGCGTAGTACACGACTGCCCGATACGTCTTCTACAAGACGATCAGCCTTTTAATGTGGCAGTGGTCATGCTGGATGATGATCCAGGGATTCAGATGTACTCTCATCTGCCAGGTACTCCTGCGGATGAGGTGCCTGTAGGAGCTGAAGTGAGGGTGGTGTTTGAAGAGACCGCAAATGGTCAGAAAGTACCAGAATGGAAGGTAGTTACATAAGGTTTATGGTTTTAGGCATCTATCGCCTAATAAAAAAGGATAGTTAACATGACAACAAGATACGCTCCACCTTCAATGTATCGAAGCCGTGAAGGTGTGGGAGTCTGGGAACACAGAGGTAAGGTGGCTGCTGTGGGGGTTGGCCATTCGCCGACGGAACGAAGATGGGACGAAAGGCCGGAGACATCTGTAGGCGCATGGAGCATTATGGCCTTGAGAAATGCCATAGCGGATGCCGGAATTACACCTGATCAAGTCGACGGCCTCGTTATTGTTCCTGAGACCACGACAGGAGCTTTTTGGCCAGAAGACAAAGCGTTGCCCCAAGATGTCATTGAGGCATTTGTTCAGACCAACGATCCGCTAGACGGGATAGCCAAATTAAGTGTCGATTGGCTGTTAAAAAATATGCCTGAGTTGACTAATATAAATTACTCACTTTATGCTCCTGTGTGTATGTCAAATGCATTAAATGTTGCAGCCCAAGTTGTCGGTGATGGGCTAGCCCACACGGTTCTTGTATTGAAGGCCTGGCACAACCTTCAAGGTCGTTATTATCAAGGGGGACAAAATGCCCAGGATGCCATAGGCGGTACAAGTGCTATGCGTAGTCTTTGGGGGGCTCCAGCATGCTATGGAACCGCGTTGCAGTTTGCTGAATACTGCCATAAATATAACAAAAACCATGACATGATGACTCCATTTATCATTAATTCTCGACGTAATGGGTTAATGTTTCCTGAAGGGTACTGGGCTCAACACCGGCCTGAAGAACTGACGGATGAAGACTACCAACTTGCAAGGTGGATTGCTAAGCCTGCCAACCTTTTTGACAATGACATACCAATTATGTGTGCTGCGTCTTATCTGTTTACTACAGCAGAGAGGGCGAAGGACATGAAACAAAAACCCGTTTACATACTCAATCATGCTGATAGCGACGCTGTTCCACGCGGTTTGACGCCTACCTTGGATGAAGTGGAGGCTGAGTGTGCACTTACAGGAAGGAAGATATATGAAGGTGCAGGAATAACTGCGGCAGATTTATCTTTCGAAAATATGTACGATGGATTTACCCAGTTCCATCAATTTCATATTGAAGGGCTTGGATATCGGGGCATTGGGTTTGGAGATGCCTTAGATTTCTATCAGACCGATATCAGTATTGAGGGGTCGAACCCGGTCTCACCCAGTGGAGGAAACATAGGTAGCGGAAGGAGCAGGTTTTGGATGCATACGGATTCAATCCAGCAACTTCAAGGTCGAGCGGGAGGCCGGCAAATCACAGGTGTCGACGCTGAGATTGGTGTATCAGGAGGGCCGATGCCTTTGGGTGGGAATTACACGGTGTGGAGTGCTACACCGGACTAGATTAAATTTTGTTGTTATTTGAATTTAAGTGAATAATTAATTTGTCGATACTAATTAGCTTTGATATAGACGGTACCTTGGAAATAGGAGACCCCCCTGGCGCAGTGACGTTGGAGATGGTAAAGACTGCTCGAGCCAAAGGGATACTCACAGGAAGTTGCTCTGATCGACCCATGAGTGCCCAGCGGGCGATCTGGAAGAAGTATGGCATCGAATATGATTTCGTATGTTACAAACATCTGTTGCCAGATCTAAAAAAGCAATTTGATGCAGAGAGCTACTACCATGTGGGGGATAGGGATGATCTAGATCGAAAGTATGCGATGCGGGCCGGGTTCGGCTTTTTCTGGCCCGATGAGGCTGCCAAAAACCCTTTGCTCCTTTAAGATGGATTCTGATTTGGCCGACTTAGAAGATCACTTATTCACTCAATAAAATAATTAACACGGAGATCCTCATGGCTGACTTAACTACACCACTAAGAGATGGGGAAACTACTGAGACTGAGGATCTAACTGACGGTTTTAACCTCGTCATTGACGCTCTCAAACTCAATGAAATCAACACCATTTACAATGTTCCTGGGATTCCTGTCACAGATCTCGGGCGTATGATGCAAGCCTCGGGTATGAGGATACTGTCATTTCGACATGAACAAAATGCAGGATACGCCGCAGCTGCATCGGGATTTCTTACAAAAAAACCTGGAATTTGTTTAACCGTGTCAGCTCCCGGGTTTTTAAACGGTTTGACAGCTCTAGCTCACGCCACAACAAACTGCTTTCCCATGATCTTGATTAGCGGCTCTTCTGAGAGGGAAATAGTTGATCTTCAGCAGGGTGACTATGAGGAAATGGATCAACTGGCTGTCGCAAAGCCGCTCTGCAAGGCTGCTTACAGGGTGCTTAATGCAGAAGATATTGGCATTGGTATCGCTCGTGCTATACGGGCTGCTGTTTCGGGACGACCAGGCGGTGTTTATCTTGATCTACCAGGTAAGCTTTTCACTCAGGTTATAGATGCAGATGAAGGTGCTAAGTCACTAGTGAAAGTAATCGATGCGGCTCCAAGTCAGCTTCCTTCAAATGAGTCAGTTGATAGAGCTTTAGATTTGCTCAGAACAGCTGCACGTCCTCTCATTATTCTAGGTAAAGGGGCAGCCTATGCACAGGCGGATGAAGATATTCGTGATTTGGTAGAGAAAAGTGGTATTCCATATCTGCCGATGAGTATGGCCAAAGGACTTTTGCCTGATACCCACTCACAGTCTGCGTCGGCTGCACGATCATTGGTCCTAAAAGAATCCGATGTAGTAATGGTGGTAGGTGCTCGGATAAATTGGCTTTTGTCTCACGGTAAAGGTAGAACTTGGGGTGATCACCCCAAGAAATTTATCCAGGTTGATATAGAACCTAAAGAAATGGACAGCAATGTTGAGATTGCAGCCCCGGTGGTTGGTGACATAGGGTCATGTGTTAAATCGTTGCTCGATGGTTTGGGGGAAGACTGGCCTATGCCTTCAACAGAATGGACGGATGAAGTCAGATCCAAAGTTGAAACCAATGTTGCGCGAATGGCATCACGATTGGAAAACAACAGCGATCCAATGGATTTTCACGGAGCCCTAGGTGCCTTGAGAACAGTTATCAAAGAGAGGCCCGACGCAATTCTTATAAATGAGGGTGCCAACACCCTTGATTTCGCCAGAACAATAATTGACATGTATAAACCTAGAAAGCGAATCGATGTAGGTACTTGGGGTGTCATGGGAATTGGAATGGGATCTGCAATTGCGGCAGCAGTAGAAACAGGCCAGCCTGTTCTCGCGATCGAAGGAGATAGCGCCTTCGGGTTTTCTGGTATGGAAATTGAAACAATTTGCCGGTATGACCTGCCGGTTTGCGTGGTAGTTTTCAATAATAGTGGCATCTACCGTGGGATGGACACCAACCCGACTGGCGGTGCAGACGCTGCGACCACAGTATTTGTCAAAAATTCAAGGTACGACAAAATGATAGAGGCTTTTGGAGGAGTTGGGGTGAGCGTGAAATCGCCGGAAGAATTAAGCCATGCAGTGAACGAGGCAATGGATTCTGGTAAACCAACCCTAATTAATGCTGTTATAGATAGCAGCGCAGGAACAGAAAGTGGCCGGATCGGTAACTTAAATCCGAAAAGTGCTGTCGTAAGCAGGAAAAAATAGCTTGATCAACCAATGTTACAGGCATAACTCTACTAATCCATTTCCTCAAAATAACTTTGCACTAAGTAGATTATCAACTAAGGCCAAATCGAAGCTTCCAACTTAATACAAACAATGTTGAGAAAATGGAGTAATTCCGCCTACTGAAAATGATTTATGAAGTGGACATCGTAGATAAGTCACGTTATTGGGATTTGAAGCCTAGGGCCTTTGCAACTGCACTGTGTACTATTTTGCCGCCCTCCACATTAATTCCTAAGGCTAGAGCATCGTTAGATGCCAACGCCGCCTGAATGCCTTTCTCAGCCATCAAGGTTATGTAAGGTAAAGTGGCGTTAACAAGAGACTCAGTAGCAGTTCTAGGAACAGCCCCCGGCATATTGCGAACACAGTAATGAAGCACACCTTCATCTAGATGAATAGGATCACTGAGTGTGGTCTCACGACTAGTTTCTATACACCCGCCTTGGTCAATACATGCATCGACTATCACAGATCCTTTCTGCATTGAGCGGACCATGGATCTGGTTACAAGCTTGGGAACTGATCCACCAGCATCTCGAACCGCACCAATCACAACGTCCGCCGACTCCACTGAAGTTGCTAATTTCTGTTTCGATGCTTTACCTACTTCTAATTCACTGTGATTGTCTAGACCTTGTTTAAGTTCTTCTAGACGTTTTGCACCGCGGCTTAGGACCGTGACTTTGGCACCCATATTTAACGCCAATTCGGCAGCATGAAATCCCGCTACCCCAGCACCAATTATTACAACTTTTACAGGATCTGCTCCGGAGACACGGCTCAATAGTTTTCCTGCACCACCTTGAGGGCTTTTTAGATAATGTGTTGCCACATCTACCGCTAATCGACCAGTTAATGCACTCATGGGTCTAAGTATTGGTAAGGTGCCGTCATTCAGTTCTATTGTTTCATAGGCAATGGCAGTAACTTTACTTTCCATTAGTGCCTGTGCAAGCTTAGGGTTAATTCCTAAAGATAGAAAGGAAAAAGTTGTGAGGCCAGGGCGTAGAAGATCACATTCATACAACTGAAATTCTTTTACCTTTACTATAAGATCAGAAGATGAAAACAAAGCTTCTGCGGTTTTCACCAACTCAGCACCCATTTGACTATAACTGTCATCTGAAATACCGCTACCAACTCCAGCGTTTTGTTGTATGAGTACCCGATGTCCACCTTTTATGAGCGTGTCTACCCCATCAGGTGTTATTCCAACCCTTAGCTCCTGGTCTTTCGTTTCTTTGGGTAAACCTATAATCATAAATTGATATTGTCTGAGATGGATTTGACCCAGTATATATTGACTGATTTAATACCTAAAGGAGTACTTTGTAGTGATGTTTTTATATAGGAGTTAATTATGTCTAATATGCCAGCCGCACAGGTTGCCCTGATCAGTGGGAATTCCCTCGCTTTTTACGAATGGGGTCAGCAAGGTGATCCAGTGTTAATTTGTCTCCACAGCCATACAAACTCTGCGGCATCTTGGAGAGAATTTGCGGAGTTCGCTTCTTCAAAATATCACGTCTTTGCGCTTGATCAACGTGGCCATGGAAATAGCGGGTGGGCAAAGGATGGCTATGCCCGAGATCGATTTGTAGAAGACCTAACAGAATTCGTCAAAATAAAGAGTTTTGAAAGTATCACACTTATAGGTTGTTCCATGGGTGGATGGCACTCGATTTTATACGCGGTGAATAACCCAGGTATTGTTGAGCGGATCGCCATGGTAGATATAGCCCCTGAGCCTTCACAGGAAAGACTTCAGGCTCCTGCTGCTGCTCCCGCTCCTATGGTATTTCAAACACTCGAAGATGGTTATCAATGGCTCAGATCTGGGAATGCCCTGGCCACAGATATTCGCCTACATGAAGAAGCGAAATCCCGGTTAAAGCAAACAGACTCTGGTGTTTGGACTTGGAAAGCAGATTTAAATGGTTTTGATAGCCCACTTCCTGATATGACCAGCACAGAATTAATTAATAGGTATTGGTCCGCTATAGAGACCATACAATGCCCGATATTTGAAATTAGAGGGGAAGAAAGCGGTCTTGTGAGTGACGATACGATCGACAAGATGAAAAGGCTTGGTAAAGACGTTTCTTCTGTTGATGTCGCGAATGCAGGGCATGTGGTCATGGTGGACCAGCCCGAAGCCTTTATAGAGGCCACCAGAGGGTTTGTCGGCCTTTGATTCAGAGGTTTTGGAAACCAAAAGTTTATCTATGAACCAGTGAACCATCTGGAGAATGACACAATGTGACTGGAGTCACCTTTTAGTTGAGTAGAAGAATCTTCCATGGATTTGACTAGATCTTTTCTTCCTGTAATTAGCAGTGCAAATTCGCTAGGAGAGGTATGTATTTCCGCATCTGCGTCAAACGAATTGATCGCACATTGATCTATATCCAAATTACCTTTGGAGCTGGCTATTCGCACGCTTTCGGAACTACCAAAATTCACCGCTAATGTCTGTGAAGGGCTTTCAGGAGAGTCCGGAGTTTTGAACCATCGATTGATCAGCTCATTACAAAAATACTGAGGTAACAATGGAGCTAAATCTTCGTCAATAATGTATTTTTCATCAACTGCGTTTAATGCGTCCCAAGCGTGTATTGAGGATTCAAATAGCGTCCATAAAAGCATTCCGTAAATCGATACCCAATTTACGGGATGATAGGCTTTCAGATCCCAGTGATGCTCTTCACATGAATTGAATCCATCCAGTAGCTCCTTAAATCTGAGACCGAATTCCACGACCAGTTCATTATTTGATTTGAAATTCCCGCTAGTCTCCTTGGCTCGTTGCGATAGCCGACTAGCAACTGATTTTCCATCTAGTGTTCCAGGCTCACTGTAGGAAATTTTAGGATTGTTCCTGATATCTTCTGTGTTTTTTGCAGTTTCAATAATTTGGAGATAAGTTGCAAGCACCGTTGTAAGGTGTGACATGACATCTTTTACGGTCCAGTCACTACATCGACTTTGGGCTGACCAATCTTTTTCAGATAAGGTTTTAATCCTGTCTATTAGGTTTGGCGAAAATCTATTTAATTGTTCCAATATTTGGGAACGCTTTTCATTCATGATATATAACCCCTAGACAACTAAGTCCCTATGCTGTTGGCAGCGTCACATGTACGCCGCCTATTTGCCTTCCTTGGTATATTCGGTAAGAGTTCCATTATAACGACCTATGGTAATTATGATGTTCTTCATGTGAGCCTCCTTCAGACAGTAATTTATATTTCGGGATGCCTATTTAGCAGCTAGGTTGAGACTAACAACAAATATCAGCAGGACCCGGAAGGCACACTCTAAAAAACTATTATTGGTTATCATTACTTATCCTAATTTTTGCAGACCAGGGAAACATATT
>Ga0257111_1001078_pt1 | contig 11087 bp, 13 predicted proteins | sample LP_taG_6_FD_191567 | JGI IMG/M metagenome (GOLD analysis project Ga0257111, IMG submission 191567) | Marine microbial communities from Northeast Subartic Pacific Ocean, Canada - LP_J_2015_P26_500m | ecosystem: Environmental > Aquatic > Marine > Oceanic | place: Canada: Northeast Subartic Pacific... | reverse complement strand
TTTGGCATTATCCATACCAAAAACTTTTCCAGATAGTTTTATGACAATTTTTTTCTTCATTTTAGATCACCTAGTATTGATTTTGCGGCAATTTCAACTTTTTTCCTATATTTTTGATGGGTATAGATTCTAAGTATGTTCATAAAGCCTGAAATTGCCGAAACCACAGGTATTTCAGAAATTGGCATCTCTTTTGCAGATGATTTTCCACCCTCATTAGAAATCAAAACTATTGATTTTGATTCATTTTTTGATGGTGCAAGTGGGATAGACGGAGTAACTGAACTATCTACAAATATTTCATTTTCATCAATTTTAGATTTTTTAGAAATCTCAAGTCTGAGTTCATCAGTTCGAGTTTTTTTCAAATTTGTTTGACTAGTAAGTATTCTTTCAAATACACATTTGAGTAGTTTTCTATTTTGATAATCTTCAGCTAATTGCCTAGCTTGTTTTAGTTTAGAAGATTTTGAAGAGATAAGAGAAGATAAGACAAATTCATCTGTTAGTTTTACATATTCATTTAGATTAAAAGATGTAAAACCAAATTCATCATCAGATAATTTTAATGCTTGAATAATCATAACTTCTGCAGCACGTACAGTTTTATGAAAATATACGGCTTTGAACATTTGATATCTAGAATGCATCATTGATTCAAATGAATATAATGCTGAACGTTCTAATGCAATTTTTTTCTTATGTATACTAAGTGATTGTGTTATTCTTTTATGATCAACTTTTGCATGTTCAGCTCCTGTAAAATAACCATCTCTAAGCAAATAATCCATCATATCTGCACTCAAAGCTCCTGAAACAATTTCATTTAGATATTGAAATTTTGATTCTCCAAATGCAATTTGTGTAACTAATTTTTTGTTGAATCCAGTTTTTGATAGTATATCACCAATTTCAGAATTTAAAATTATTTTTTTACCATAATCTTCGTGTGAAATTTTTTTCTCTTGAATTATTTCTTCAAACAAATGAGAAAAAGGCCCATGACCAATATCATGTAATAACCCTGCAAGACGTAAAATTTGAATATCATCAGAATTTAGAAATCCTTTCTCATTTAATGCAAAACCAGCCTCAGTAGCAATATGCATAACTCCAAGAGAATGCTCAAATCTACTATGTTGGGCTGAAGGATAAGTTAGATGTGCACCGGAGAGTTGTTTTATACGCCTTAATCTTTGAAATAGTGGATTATCTATAATTGGAAGTTCATAATCATAGACACGAATAAAATCATGAATTGGATCTATGATATCTAGATAGTTTTTTTTCATATCCCAAGTTTCTTTGAAAATGCCTTTAGAATTTCTTCATGAACTTCTAGTTTAGGTTTAGATGCATCAATAATTTTCCAATGTTTTTTCTTTGCGGTAGTACGATAGAGGTTAGATATTTTCCTTGAAAATTTTTCATTTTTTTCAAACTTATCTCTTTTCATAATTTTTCCCTTTTCATTTCTTGGAGATCTTAAAAAAGATTCTTTTTGTGTGACGTCAAGTAATATTACAAGATCAGCTTTTGGTAAACCATCATCAAGATTCTCAAGCCATTTTTGCTTCAAACCATTTGCTAATCCATAAACTAAATTGGAATGATAATATCTATTCATAATTAAAATAGAATTTTTTTCTTCAGCTGCTAAAATTTTATCAAGTTTTTCCCAACGATTTGCTGCCAAAAGACAATGAATTACTTGAGGAGAAAATTTTTGCTTTCCATCTAAAAATTTTCTAATTTCTTTACCTATTGGTGTATCATAGTCAGGAAAATGAAATAGTTTAGTTTTGATCTTTCGTTTTTTCAAGGATTTTTCTAGTAGAATTGATTGTGTTAGTTTTCCTGCTTGATCTCCTCCTTCAATTACAATAATCATAAGTTATCAAAACAAAGAAGTTAATTGATTAAAAATCTATCAGGAGAATCAAAATAGGCACAAATAAGAACAAAAATAGAAAAAAATATGAGTAAATAAAAGACTTAATCAGTATCAATTATTTCGTAATATTATGGATAAAATTGTGAAATTTGTAATTGGATTTATTGTAATAGGAACGATAGTACATTTTGTAGTTAATGATGACCCATTAAATTTTGATTGGGCATTTGAATGTAAAAAAACATTAGCAACTGTTGGTTGTTAAATTAAAATAATTACTAAGATTTTTTATTTTGTTCATTAAATTCAGCAGTAGCTTCCATTTTTCCCTTTATGAAAGCAAGATCATATGTTCTAAGCAATACTTCTTCACCATCTTCCATGTGAGTTTGCAAGTGTTTTGCCATGTTTTTAATAATTTCATCTTTAGTTGGTATTTGGGAATTATCAGTCATTGTAAATTCCTATTAAAAATCATCCTCAGGATTTTCTCCATTTTCTAATGCCTGATTATATTTATCGACTTTACTATTGTATTCATCGATTTTTTTATTTTCTTCATCGATTTTTTTATTTTCTTCATCCTCAATTTTCATTATGACCTCAATTAATCATAAAGTTATAAAAATTACCACATTGATTTATTTTTTGAACATTATCCACAGTCTTGTTCCTATCATAATTCCTACTGCTGAAATAATTAAAACTGGAATAATTATTTCCATTTGATCCATACTATTTCTTTTGATTAAAAATTAGAATTTAAGATTTAATACGTGTATACAAGAATTGTATGTATGACTTGTACTCATACCTTCAAAGGGGAAGAAGATCATATGAAATGTTCAAAATGTGGGTATGTACGAGAATTTCAAAAAACATCGATCAAACCAAAGATACTCGTAATTGGATTAATCATATCTGTGATGGTAGTGGGAGCAGTATTGACTCTTTCATATTTTCCTAAAATTTAGTTTTTTTTTATAATCAGTCAAGCCGGAGGATTCCTGCATTACGAATTTTTGAATTATAAGATAAGTTTCTTTATAATACAAGAAATTATAGAATCAAATTAGATAAGTGATAAAATGGAATTTAGAGAAATTTATTGTACAAGTTGTAAAAAAGTAATTGGACGTTATAATATAAAATTTTTCAGTGAAGATAAAATTGCAGAATTAATGAAAACAAGTCATGTAACTCATGTTAGGAATGGGCATCAAGTAAACATTAGAAAGTTTGTAAAAAATTAATATGATTTAATTTTTTCAATTGCTTCAGAGAGATTTGAAATTCTGAATAGTTCATAATTAGAAATATGTTGATTCCAAGGCTGTGAATATAAAATCACTCTTTTATTATTTTCAAGAAATTTTATTGCATTCAAAGGTGAATCATCAATAAATACATCATAATCTAAATCAGCTTTCATCGGACCATCAATTACTGATACATAATTATCATATGAAATATCATGATAGTTTAACCAATTTTTTACAAAAGAATCAGTAGAACGTTCTCTAGCAGTTACAATATCTACTTGACCAAGAGTTGAAAGATTTTTTGTTATATCTGATAAATTTTCTTGTGTAGTAGGAATAGATTGCCAATTTTTCCAACAAGAACTTAATTCTGAATAAAAATCAAAGGGATTAATATCAAATTTTTTCCAAAATTCCCAATCAGTTACTTGATTTTTAGAAATAGAAGGTCTAATTGAATTACTATAATTGAGCCAAGATACTATTACGTCTGCAAGAACTCCATCAACATCTAATGCAATCTTCATTTTTATCAACTAATCAGAAAGTTTTTGAAATTCATCTAAAAGATTTTTTTGATGTTTACTAAGTTTTTTAGGAACATTTACGACCATTCGAACATACTGATCTCCTGTTCCTCTTGAATTAATATGAGAAACTCCTTTTCCTTTTAGTTTTATTATCGTATTTGGTTGACTTCCAGAATTAACTTTAATTTTTTCACTTCCTTGTAAAGTTGGAACACTAATTTCACAACCTAATGCAGCATCAATCATAGAAATATCTTGATCATAGAAAATATCCTTTCCATCTCTATTAAAATATCTATGAGGCTGTACTTTAACTCGAATTACTAGATCTCCATTTATTCCATCTGGAATTTCATTTCCCTCATTAGAAACAATATAATCACCTGAATCTATTCCAGGTGGAATTTCAAAATCAACTTTTTTATTTCCTTTTACTCGTCCTTGCCCTTTACAATTATTACATGGTGTTTCTATCATAGAACCTTGACCCCTACAAGTAGGACATGGTGCAGCAGTTACAAATGAAGCAAATCCCATATTCCGAGTTTGTCTAACTTCTCCTTGACCATTACATGTGGTACATGTTTTTTTATTAGTACCAGGTTTACAACCAGAACCCTTACAATTATCACATTTAATTTGTTTTTGTAAATTAATTTCCATTTTTTTTCCATGTAGCACATCTTCTAATGTTACTGTTGTTTGGTAAAGGAGATCAGATCCACGTTGTTGTTGTTGAGTAAAACCACCTCCTCCACGACCAAAAATTGATTCAAAAATATCATTAAATCCTCCACCTCCACGACCTTGGAAAATATCATCACTACTGTATTTGCCATCTACTCCAGCATGTCCATGTTGATCATAGGTTTGTTTTTTTTCAGAATCTGAAAGAATAGCATATGCCTCAGAAATTTCTTTGAAATGTTCTCCAGCATCTGCAGATTGATTACGATCAGGATGAAATTTTAATGCTAATTTTCGATACTGATTTTTTATTTCATCTAGAGAAGAAGTTTTTGAAACCCCTAAAACTTCATAATAATCACGTTTTGCACTCATGAGTTATTTCTTCATTATAATTACACTATAAATGATTGAATTTGAAAAATTAGTTAGTTTTTGTTTCATCAGTTGAATCTGATTTAGTAGTTTGTTCATCAGCACCTTGTTGTCCATCAGCACCTTGTTGTCCATCAGCACCTTGTTGTCCATCAGCACCTTGTTGTCCATCAGCACCTTGTTGTCCATCAGCACCTGGTGGTGGAGAAGCATTCTTGTAAAGTTCAGTGGTTACTTCATTAACTAAAGATTGAAGTGATTCAAGTTTAGGTTTTAATTCAGATGGTTCTTTATCTAAAACTTCTTTCACTTCTTTTGCTGCATCAGTAATTTTAATTCCTTGTTCTTGTGAAATCTTATCTTTCAAATCATGATTTACTAATTTTTCAGTAGTATAGATATAACTCTCTGCTTCATTTTTAAGATCAATTTTTTCTTTCTTTACTTTATCTTCATCAGAAAACTTTTCAGCATCTTCTTTTAATTTTTCAATTTCTTCTGGAGATAATTTTGAATTAGATTCAATAGTAATTTTTGCTTCTTTTTGTGTACCAAGATCTTTTGCGGTAACATTGATAATTCCGTTTGCATCAATATCAAATTTAACTTCTATTTGTGGAACTCCTCTTGCAGCTGGTGGTAAATCAGTAAGATTAAAGCTTCCCAATGAAACATTATCTGTTGCCATTGGTCTTTCTCCTTGAACAACATGAATAGTTACAGCTGTTTGGTTATCTGCAGCTGTTGTGAAAACTTTAGCTTTAGAAGTTGGAATAGTTGTATTTCTTTCAATTAATGGTTCTCTTACACCACCTAATGTTTCAATTCCTAATGTTAGAGGTGTAACATCAAGTAAAACTATGTCACTAGTAACATCACCAGCAATAATTCCTGCCTGAATTGCAGCACCCATTGCTACTGCCTCCATTGGATCAACACCAGATTCAGTTTCTTGTTTAACAACTTCACTAACAAATTTTTTGACTAGAGGAATTCTTGTTGGTCCACCTACCATGACAATTTTATTAATATCAGAAGTGGATAATTTTGCATCTTCTAATGCTTTGAGTATTGAAGGCTTACATCTATCAACAATTGGTCCAATTAATTCATCTAGTTTAGCTCTTGTAATTCTCATTTCAAGATTTTTAGCACCTGCAGAAGGATCATGTGCAATAAATGGTAAATTAACATCAGTTTCCATCACTGTTGATAATTCAATTTTTGCTTTTTCACAAGCTTCTCTAATTCGTGTCATTGCTGTTGAATCAGAAGTTAGATCAACACCTTCCTTTTTCTTAAATTCATCGACAACATAATCAATCAGAACTTTATCCATATCTGTACCACCTAATTTAGTATCTCCAGATGTACTAAGCACTTCAAATACACCACCACCCATTTCCATTATTGTGACATCTAGTGTACCACCACCAAAATCAAAAACAAGTATTTTCATATCTTGTTTAGCTTTATCTAAACCAAATGCTAATGATGCAGCAGTTGGTTCATTAATAATTCTAACAACATCTAGACCAGCAATAGTTCCAGCGTCTTTAGTGGCTTGACGTTGATTATCATCAAAATATGCAGGAACTGTAATTACTACTTTCTCAATAGGTTCTCCAACAAATGCTTCTGCATCTTTTTTAATTTTTTGAAGAATAAATGCAGAAATTTGTTGAGGTTTGTATTGTTTATCTAAAATTTTAAAAGTTTCATCAGAACCCATTTTTCTTTTGGCAGCAATAATAGTATTATCTGGATTTGTAACAGCTTGTCTTCTAGCAGGCTCACCAACTAAAAGCTCACCATCCTTACTAAATGCAACAACAGATGGAAATGCTTTACCACCAACAGTTGCGCCTTCAGCAGCTGGAATAATAGTTGGTTTTCCACCCATTACGACTGCAGCAGCAGAGTTACTTGTTCCTAAGTCAATACCAATAATTTTAGTCATTTTTTATCATCATCCTTTTTTGAAATTTCTACTAGCGTAGGTCTTATAATCCTCTCATGAGAAATATATCCCTTCCTGATCTCTTTAGTGATTGTGTTGTCATCTAAGGTTGGATCAGAGATTATAGAAATTGCTTCATGAAAATTTGGGTTAAAAATTTCGCCTAATGCCTCAATAGGGACAACATGATATTTTTGCATTAATAATTCCATATTTTTTAAAATCGAATTTAAACCATCTGCATTAATTTTACTTTCAGATATTACTTCTTTAGCTCTAATGAAATCATCATAAATTTTGATAAAATCTAACATGAATTCATCAATTTTAGAATTAACACCATGTTCAATATCAGATTGTGTCTTTTTACTAAGATTTTGAAAATCTGCTAATACATGTTTTAATTTTTCTTCAAATTGAGATGACTTTTGTTTTTCTAAATCTAATAATTTTGATAAATCTTCAGAAGTTTTTTCAATATTATCATTATATTTAGATTCTTTAGAAAGATTATTAGTTTCACTTACATCTTCAGAAATAACTTCAGGAGTAATTTCTTCAGGAGTAATTTCATCAGAATTATTTTCATCAGACAATTTAAACAGAATAAATTTTTAGCTAATTTATACTATTATTGAAGCGTTTCACATAGAGGATTAGCTTTAACAATTATTAGATTAGAATCATGTTTAGTCTTTTCAATATTATCAAAATCAGATTGTGAGCATGCTACAATAATTGTAGTTTTATCACTATGAAACAAATTAAAATCGGGATTTTGGTAAGCTTCAACATCTCCAATATAATCACGTAATCGTGTAGTCAAATTTTGAAGCATTTCAATTTTATCTCCACGCATTACATGTTGATCAAGTGTCCAAGATAATGCAATTTTTGTTCTACTTGCTTTTAGATCATTTTTCTTTAATGTTATACGAATTTCATCAATTAATTTTTTCATATAACCATCAATACCTTTTACACTTCCATTAATCAAATACATTAATGAATTTGAACCCTCAAATGATGAACCTAAAGATTTTAGATCAAATAATCCACTAACCATATTATCTAAAAATATCTCTTGAAAATTACTTGAAGAAAGATCATTTTTTGTAATTTCGTCTTTTGCATACTTACAAACCTCTAATACACTACATAGACTAGAAAACCTAGATAAAATATCAATAGCATGAAAATGTTCTGAGGATGAAATGGCTACAAATTTTGTTTCTTTTTTATTTGTATTAAGTAAATCAGAAAGAACTGGATCTTCTTTACCATTAAATGAACCAATAATTTTTGGTTGTTGATTAAGATCCTCTAATGGATAGTAAAAATAAGATATATTTTTACCAGCTTGAAATCCAGTTACGTGTTCTAATAATGAAATATTTTCATTATTACCTCCAAATCCAGTTGGAAGTGTAAAGATTACAGAGCTATTTTTCTTTAATGATGTAGTTGCATCTTTAAATTTAGAATGAATTTCTGTTTTAATATCTTGACCTGTTTTTCTAATTCTTGGAGTAAAGAAAAGATATTGAGCTTTAGAAATAGCTACATCGATTGGCTCCATAGCTAATAATGGTTCATCCTCTTTTAATGAAGCAACATTTGGATAAGTTTTAGCAATTTCAGCTTTAAGGGATATAGCAGATGGTGTCGATTCATCTATGATATAGACATCAGCTCCTTTAATTGCCATTTGAGATGCAAGAGCATATCCCTCAGTACTAAGTCCATAAACAACAACTTTCACTCCAGACATACAACTAGTGATGATGAGGACTAAGAAAAACTTATTGAAGTACAATAATTATCAAGAATACTTGAAAATATGGATTGATATTCTAACACCAAAACAATTATTGTTTTCCGAACCAATAGTTGAAAGATTAGGAAAAAAACATGAACTTTTGTGTACTTCTAGAGAATATGATGAAGTTTCAAAGTTATCAAAAATACGTCATTTTGACCTTATTTTTGTTGGAAAACATGGTGGAAGTGATAAAAAAAGTAAGCTTAAGGCTAGTATTGAAAGAATTGAGAAGCTATCTAAAAAAATTAAGAGATTTGAACCTGATTTAGTAATTAGTTATGGATCACCAGAGGCTGCAAGAATTTCATTTGGGTTAGGAATTAAACACATAATGTTTTGTGATTCTCCACATGCTAATGCAGTAATGAGATTAACAGTACCACTAATTCAAAAATTACTAATTCCACATGTTATACCAAAAAAAGAATTTTCTAAATATGGAATTAATGAAAAAAATATTGTACAATACAAAGCAATTGATGCAGTAGTTACGATGAAAAGGGAAATTAATGAAAAAATAGCATCCCCTTTTAAAAATAATAATAAAAAAAATATTTTGATTAGAGTGGAAGAAGAAGAAGCAGCATATACATCAAAATCAAGTAAAATTATTCCAATAATTCAAAAAATTGCAAATGATTACAAAGATGAAAATATTATAGTGTTAGGAAGATATACTAAACAAATTGTAAATTTACAAAAAACAATTGGAAATAAAGTAAAAATTATTAAAATGTCATTTGATGGAAAATATCTATTAAAGAATACAGATATTTTTATAGGATCTGGGGGAACTATGACAGCAGAATCTGCTTTAATGGGAGTTCCTACAATATCATATAACGCAGTTCCAAATATAGTAGAAAAATTCTTAGTAAAAAAATATTTGGTAAAAAGAGAAACAAATCCATTAAAAATTTCAAACCATATTAAGAAAATTTTTGAAATAAAAAATAACCAAAATCAAAAAAGAGCAAAAAAAATTGTTAAAGAAATGGAAGATCCCATAGAAAAACTAATTAAAATAATCAAAAATTAATTCAATTTTGCTTTTAAGAGTCAAATTGAATTAAAAAGTTCATTAAGGGAATAGCAATGCTCGATTTAGTAGCCCGGTAGTGTAGCGGTCAAGCATTTGGGCCTTTGAAGCCCGAGACGCAAGTTCGAGTCTTGCCCGGGCTACTTTATTTAAAAATTAATGATGATGATAGCATGAACATAATATAGTCAATATTCCCCAGATTAGGCATAATGACAGATATTATCTTAGGAATGGGAGAAGTGGGTGAGACATTATTTGATTTACTTGTAGATAGAAAATTTGATTGTGTTGGAATTGATTTAGATAATACAAAATGTAAAAAATATTCTGAAAATGAAGTCATTAAAAATCCAGAATATCTTCATGTATGCCTACCAGGAGAACTAACAGGGTTTACAGATATTGTATTAAATTGGATGGATAAAATAAAAAATATTCAAGTGGTCATAATACACTCAACTGTAAAACCAGGAACCACAAAAATTATACAAGAAAAATCATCAATACCAATTTTATTTTCACCAGTTCGTGGGGTACATAGAAGGTTTTTGAATGATATTAAAAAATATACAAAATTTATTTCATTTGATGGTATAGAAATAGATTCAAAAATAAAAATAGATTTAGAAAATAGATTTGAAAAAGTAGATTGGATGTCAACAACAAAAACTGCAGAACTTGCAAAAATATTAGTAGATACAACATATTATGGATGGCTAATTAATTATGCTCAAATTACTAAAATGATTTGTGAAAAAGAAAATGTTGATTTTGATGAAATGTGGAAATTTGCAGATGAAATTCATGAAAATTTAGGAAATAGGCCTAAAATGTTTCCAGGTATCATAGGAGGACATTGTGTAATACCAAATTTGGATTTAATAGAGTATGAAAATTTAGACATGATTAAAAAAATTAATGAAATGTATGAAAAATTTAAAAAATAATTTTAATTTTTAAAAATCTAATCTTGTTAATAGCTTTGATGCAATAATAAAAAGAACAGTTGCAAGTGCAGCAAGAACAATCATTTCTAAAATTACAAATTCTGTAACAGTTCCAAAAATACCTGCTCTAATTATATCAACAAGATATGTCAATGGATTAAGATAAAATGCCGTACGTAGTGGCTCAGGTGCAGTATCAGCTGGATAAAATGCTGAACTAACAAAAGCAAAGAAAAGAAAAACAGTATTAATCATTACATTAAATCCTTCACTTGAGCGTAATCTGGTAGAAATTATTGATGCCAATGAGCCAAATAATACTGATCCTGTAATTGCACCAAAAATAATGATTGGAATTGTTACTAGGGAAAATTCTGCAGATTGAAAAATTACTGGATATCCAACTATGGCAATCAAGGAAGCACTGACTAGTCCAATTATACCTATAGTGCAAATATTACTAAGAATATAGTGACTTCTAGTAAATGGACCAGACATAATTTGTTCAAACATTCCATGTCTTCTATCGTTCCAAATTAAAATTCCAGAAATCAATGTACTATTCATT
>Ga0257111_1001075_pt1 | contig 11115 bp, 10 predicted proteins | sample LP_taG_6_FD_191567 | JGI IMG/M metagenome (GOLD analysis project Ga0257111, IMG submission 191567) | Marine microbial communities from Northeast Subartic Pacific Ocean, Canada - LP_J_2015_P26_500m | ecosystem: Environmental > Aquatic > Marine > Oceanic | place: Canada: Northeast Subartic Pacific... | reverse complement strand
AGCAACATTTTTTAATTCTTGTTTAACTCTTGCGTCAGCCGAAGATGGAGATTCATCATCAGACTCCTCAACAGTAATAATTAATTTAACTTCTGATCCGAATTTTTCTTTTATGGCTTCTGCAAGGCGTGAATTTAAATTTTGATTGAGTATATGTTTGTAAGAGGGTGATAGTGATAATTCGACTTTATTTTTATCTTGCGATTTTAAAGTACAATTCCGAGCAAGTTCATTTACCAGCCCAACTAACTGCATTTCATTTATTATATTCTCCCAAATACCACCTGAATGATTTATACATACAGTCTCTGATATTTCTTTTTGCTCTTTATTTTCAATAGGTGCGTCGTTTAAATCATCACTTATTTCTTTAAATGAATTAGTTATTTGTTTTTTTTTAATTTCTTCATCTATTGTGGTTGGATTAAATGCCAGCATACGAATCATAATCATTTCTAATCCAGATTTTGCATCTGGTGAAAAATAAAGATCTTTACGTCCCATCATCCCGATTTGGTAATAAAGTTGCGTTTCTTCTTTTTTCATTGCATGAGCAAATTTGACTAATGTCTTGTCTGATTTAAGTATATTTTTAGAATCTTCTGGTAACAATTGAATGACTGCTATCTTTTGCAGCAAACTCAACAACTCTGCCAACAACGCATCATAGTCTGAATTTTTTAATGCTATTGTTTCGATTATATTTAATAATTTTTCAGGATCTGAATTAATTAGCGATTCTATAAGGCCATTCAAATCTTCGCTATCAATAGTACCTAATAACATACGTACTTCTGATTCTCTAAGCGTGCCATTTCCGTGAGCAATCGCTTGATCTAGTAAAGTTAAAGCATCTCTCATGCTGCCAGCGGCACTGCGTGCAATTAATTCTATCGATGGTTTATCATAAACAATATTTTCAGCATTTAAGATCATTTCGATTTGTTTATTAATTTGATCAGCCGATAAGTGATTTAAATTAAACTGCAAACAACGTGATAAAACCGTAGGTGGAATTTTTTTATTCTCTGTTGTTGCAAACACAAATTTAACGTGTAGCGGGGGTTCTTCAAGTGTCTTTAATATTGCGGCAAAACTACTCTTGGAAAACATGTGAACTTCATCAATTAGATAGACCTTATATCTGCCAATTGTTGGTGTATATGCGGCGTTTTCTAACAAGTCCCTAGTGTCATCAACTCCTGTGCGTGAGGCAGCATCTACTTCAATCAAGTCGATAAATCTTCCCTCATCGACTGCAATACAAGAATTGCATTTTCCGCAAGGCTTTGAACTAACTCCTTGTTCACAATTTAAACATTTCGCTAAAATTCTCGCTAAGGTGGTTTTACCTACACCTCGTGTACCGGTAAAAAGATATGCGTGATGTAGACGATTCTGGTCCAATGCATTTGATAATGCTTTTAAAACGTGTGACTGACCGACCATATCATCAAACGTTTTTGGTCGCCATTTACGGGCAAGTACCTGATAACTCATAGTAAAATTGGATCTTTATTAAAATTATTGTCTGTGAAGTGATTATAATACATCAGGAATTGTTCTCGGCAAATATTAGGTAAATTAGTAACCTTTTTATAAGAGGTGGCCCGTACCGTTCTTACCCCGGCACACATGTCCACTGCTGCCGCTGCTCCCTTCCAGGCCTGACGGAATTCACAATCTGATGTTGCGAGGAGTCCGGTACGAGTCACCATAAATGAAACATCCAGTATAACAAAGGTGGAGGTTTTCAATCATGAATGATAAATATAAAAAAACCCGAAAGATTATAGCCTTTCGGGTTTTGGAATAATCAGTAATAAATTTATTTTGATGCGGTATCATCAAACTGTTTTTCTTCCGTAGAACCAGTTAATGCTGTAACTGAAGATTGGCCTCCTTGTATTACAGTTGTAACATCATCAAAATAGCCGGCACCTACTTCCTGTTGGTGGCTGGCAAACGTATAACCGCGATCAACTGCTGCAAATTCGGGCTCTTGTACTTTTTCAATATACGCTGTCATTCCACGTTGAACATAATCATGAGTTAATTCAAACATGTTGTACCACATATTATGAATACCAGCTAATGTGATAAATTGATATTTATAACCCATTGCACCAAGCTCTTTTTGAAATTTTGCAATATCTGAATCATTAAGATTTTTCTTCCAATTAAATGAAGGAGAACAATTATAAGCTAATAACTGATCAGGAAAATCTTTCTTAATTGCCTCAGCAAACTTTTTAGCTTCGTCCATATCAGGTACGGCTGTTTCACACCAGAGTAAATCAGCGTATGGAGCGTAAGCTAAGCCGCGAGAAATTGCCTGTTCTATCCCGGCTTTTGTTTTATAAAAACCTTCAGAACTACGTTCACCAGTAATAAAATCTTTATCATAATCATCAATATCCGATGTTAACAATGCCGCTGCATTTGCGTCTGTACGTGCAAGAACAATTGTGGGGACACCCATTATATCTGCGGCTAATCGTGCCGCGGTTAACTTTTGAACTGCTTCTTGGGTAGGAACAAGAACCTTACCACCCATATGCCCACATTTTTTCACTGATGCCAATTGATCTTCAAAATGAACGCCAGCAGCGCCGGCTTCAATCATATTTTTCATCAACTCAAAAGCATTGAGTACACCACCAAAGCCTGCTTCAGCATCAGCAATAATTGGAGCAAAAAAATCAATATTACCAGTATCTTTTGAATACTGAATTTCATCCGCACGTTTAAAAGCATTATTTATACGCGTTACCATTGTAGGCACCGAATCAACTGCATAGAGCGACTGATCTGGATACATGGTTTCAGATGTATTGCCATCTGCCGCAACCTGCCATCCAGAAAGATAAATTGCTTTAATACCGCCTTTTACTTGCTGGACTGCTTGTCCGCCAGTGACTGCCCCTAAACAATTTATATAATCTTCCTCATTAACTAGTTTCCAGAGTTTTTCTGCGCCCCGTCGCGCAAGCGTATGCTCAATCTGCACAGAACCACGAAGTCTTACAACATCAGCGGCAGTATAATCACGCGTAACACCCTGCCAGCGCGCATTTTCCGCCCAATCCTGGTCAAGTTTCTTAATTTCTCCTTCTTTACTCATTACAAAAACTTCCTCCGTATATTAATTTTTTTATTATAATCAGTTAGTTAGCAGAATAATTGATATCAATAACAACCAACCAGACAATAAAAAGGCCGCATATCATGCCATTTGTTTTTAACCATGTGAACTCCTCGATGAAAATTTAAGGGGGTATATTTCGAGGTATTGACATTAAATCTAAGATAAATGGCAAAAAATCACTTAAATTACATACAAATAAGGCAAATTAGCAATTGATTGCATCATTAGTAATATTATATGTATTGTTATACTTTGAAAAAGGGCGTCAACTTTCTCTTGTAACTAGAAAGTTTTAATAGGATTTTTTGAGTATTGAGGTTAATCAAGCGTATGTCGGAAAAGATAAATGAGTATTTTGATGATGAGTTGGCAATCCAGGAAGCCGAGCCGACTACTAAACAACCCTCGCTTTACAAGGTAATTCTAGTTAACGATGATTTTACTCCAATGGAATTTGTTGTGCATATTTTAGAATTATTTTTTTCTATTGATAGAGAAAATGCAACACGTATCATGCTAGAAGTTCATACGAGTGGAAAAGGAATTTGCGGATTATTTACTCGTGAAATTGCAGAAACCAAAGTCTCTCTTGTAAATGATTATTCGCAAGAGAATCAACATCCTCTTCTCTGTGCAATGGAAAAGGCTTAAAAAGGATAAATATTATGCTTGATAGAGAATTAGAACAAACACTCAACAGTTTATTTGCGGAAGCAAGAGAGCAACGTTATGAATTTATGACAATAGAGCATTTATTATTTGCTTTACTAAATAATAATTCAGCAACAGCAGTTCTTAACGCTTGCGGTGCTAATCTTAATAGTTTGCATGATGATTTAATTAAGTTTATTCAGAAAAATTCAACAATTATTGACGATATTGATGAGCGTGATACCCAACCAACAATTGGATTTCAAAGAGTTCTACAACGCGCAGTTTTTAATGTGCAATCATCCGGCAAACAAGAAGTAAGTGGCGAAAATGTTTTAGTTGCAATCTTTGGTGAACGTGAATCGCATGCGGTTTATTTTCTAAATAGACAAAGTATTACAAAATTAGACATTACTAATTATATTTCTCATGGAATAGCAAATATAAACGAAGATGATGATACTGATATTGATGAAATAGGTGATGAGTCTTGCCAAGATAAGCCAGATGCAAATTTACTCAATAGCTTCGCTGTTAATCTCAATGAGAAAGCTATTGAAGGTAAGATAGATCCATTGATAGGGAGACAAATTGAAATTCAAAGAACAATCCAAGTTCTTTGCCGTCGTCGTAAAAATAATCCTCTATACGTGGGTGAAGCAGGAGTAGGTAAGACAGCGATCGCGGAAGGTTTAGCAAAATTAATTGTTGATGGTGAAGTCCCAGACGTATTGATGGATAGTGTGATTTTCGCGCTCGACCTAGGGGCCTTACTAGCTGGCACAAAATATCGAGGTGATTTCGAAAAAAGACTGAAAAGTGTAATTGCTGAGTTAAATAAACAACCTAACTCAATACTATTCATTGATGAAATACATACAATCATAGGCGCGGGAGCAACTTCTGGTGGAGTCATGGATGCTTCCAATATTATTAAACCTGTTTTAGCATCTGGCGAATTAAAATGTATAGGCTCTACAACCTATCAAGAATATCGTGGTATTTTCGAGAAAGATCATGCCTTAGCAAGGCGTTTTCAGAAAATTGATGTTGCCGAGCCCTCAATTGATGAAACAGTAAAAATTCTAGAGGGATTAAAATCAAGATTTGAAGAACACCATAAAATCAAATATACCCGTCAAGCTTTGAAAACTGCTGCGGAATTAACTGAGCGATATATTAATGATAGGCATTTACCAGATAAAGCAATAGATGTCATCGATGAAGCTGGAGCTGCGCAAAAATTATTGCCTGAATCAAAAAGAAAGAAAACTATTGGGGTAAATGATATTGAAAATATTGTAGCAAAAATTGCACGTATCCCCCCGAAGACTGTTAGTAATAGTGATAAAGACGTTATTAAAAACCTTGAGCGTAATCTCAAAATGGTTGTCTTTGGTCAAGATGAAGCAATTAGTATGTTAAGTAATACTATTAAAATGTCGCGATCGGGTTTGGGTAATACACAAAAACCAATCGGTAATTTTCTATTCGCAGGGCCAACTGGCGTTGGAAAAACTGAAGTTACTAGACAACTTGCGATGCAAATGGGTGTTGAGTTAGTGCGGTTTGATATGTCCGAATATATGGAGAGGCATACTGTATCAAGATTAATCGGTGCTCCTCCTGGGTATGTTGGATTTGACCAAGGCGGTTTACTTACGGATGCGATTAACAAAAAACCGCACTGTGTGCTTTTGCTTGATGAAATAGAAAAAGCTAACCCTGATGTATTTAATCTAATGTTACAAATTTTTGATCACGGCACATTAACCGATACCAATGGTCGAAAAACTGACTTTCGTAATGTTATTATTGTGATGACAACAAATGCTGGCGCAGATCGAATAAGTAGAGCTTCTGTTGGTTTTACGCCTCAGGATCACAGCAGCGACGTCACAGAGAGTATAAAGAAAATGTTTAACCCTGAATTTCGTAATCGTTTAGATGCAATAATTCATTTCAATCCCTTAGATAAAAAAACTATCTCGAGTGTAGTAGGGAAATTCTTAATTGAACTTGAAACTCAGTTAGATGACAAAAAAGTAACAATTGAAATTACAGAAGATGCTCGTGAATGGTTAGCTGATAATGGTTATGATAAAGTAATGGGGGCCAGACCAATGTCACGTTTAATTCAGAAAATAATTAAACGTCCGCTTGCTGAGGAACTTCTATTTGGAAAACTTATGCATGGGGGTCACGTCGTCGCATCACTTGAAAATAATTCAATAAAAGTTGAAATTAAAGAAGAAGAATTAGAGCATACTTCATAGTTCTTTTATAAAAAAGTTTTTGATTTAGAAACTACAAATCTTTTTTAAACATAATGCATTCATTAGAATAAATGAGTAAAAAATTAAATAAATATAGTTCGCGTATTACCGAACCAAAATCACAAGGCGCATCACAAGCTATGCTCTATGGTGCCGGCATGTCAGAAGAAGATATGCGTAAAGCACAAGTTGGTATATCAAGTGTCTGGTATGAAGGAAATACATGCAATATGCATTTACTGGATCTAGCTAAAAAGGTTAAAGACGGTGTAATTGCAGCTGGGCTAGTTGGAATGAGATTCAATACTGTTGGTGTTAGTGATGGTATTTCAATGGGCACAGAAGGAATGAGTTTCTCTTTGCAATCACGTGATTTAATCGCTGACTCAATTGAAACTGTAATGTCAGGTCAATGGTATGACGCAAATATTTCTATACCAGGGTGTGATAAGAACATGCCGGGGTGTTTAATCGCCATGGGGAGATTGAATCGGCCTTCGCTAATGATATACGGTGGTACTATCAAGCCCGGACATTATGATAATGAAAAAATTGACATCATTTCTGCTTTTCAAAGCTATGGTGAGTTCATTTCTGGAAATATTGACGATAACAAACGATCGGATATCGTAAAAAAATCATGTCCTGGTGCAGGTGCGTGTGGTGGAATGTATACCGCAAATACAATGGCTTCTGCTATTGAAGTAATGGGTATGTCGTTGCCTTATAGCTCTTCAACGCCAGCTGTCGATTTAGCTAAACAGGAAGAGTGTTTTAATGCTGGTGAGGCAATCAAACACCTATTAGAAAAAGATATCAAACCAAGAGATATCATGACACGTGATGCGTTTGAAAATGCAATGGTATTAGTAACAATTCTTGGGGGTTCGACTAATGCAGTATTACATTTATTAGCAATGGCCCGTGCTGTAAATGTTGATCTAACAATTGATGATTTTCAATTAGTAAGTGACCGCACTCCATACGTTGCAGACTTAAAACCTAGCGGTCAACACGTCATGGAAGATCTTCATAAAATTGGCGGTACGCCTGCTGTCATGAAATTCTTGCTCGAGAATGATTTAATTAACGGCGACTGTCTTACTGTTACAGGAAAAACAATAAAAGAAAACCTAAGTGACCTTCCTGGATTAACTGATGGGCAGAAAATAATTTTCCCGCTAGATAACCCAATTAAACCGAGTGGTCATATAAGAATTCTAAAAGGTAATCTTGCGCCCGGAGGATCTGTTGCAAAAATTACCGGGAAAGAAGGTGAAATATTTACAGGGCCTGCAAAAGTTTATGATTCGGAAGAGGCAATGCTATCTTCATTAGAAAATAATGAAATAATAAAAGGCGATGTCATTATCATTCGTTATGAAGGTCCAAAAGGAGGACCAGGTATGCCAGAAATGCTAACGCCGACATCTGCTATTATTGGTGCCGGTCTTGGTAATGATGTGGCAATGATAACGGACGGGCGATTCTCTGGTGGTTCACATGGATTTATTATTGGACATGTCGTACCTGAAGCACAAGAAGGAGGGCCAATTGCAATCATTAAAAATGGAGACATAGTAACTATCAATGCCAAAACAAATAAAATTGAATTCAAACTCAGTGATAAAGAATTTGCGAATAGACAAAAAAATTGGAAAATGCCCCCATATAAAGCTAACCGAGGAACACTTTATAAATATATCAAAAATGTTAAAACTGCGTCTGAGGGATGTGTAACAGATGAATAATTAACCCATTGTTTGTTGATATTTTTTATAATATTTAATTACTTTTTCAACATAATTTTTAGTTTCTCTGAAAGGAGGAACCGTATTGTCATATTTTTTAACAGCATTTTCACCAGCGTTATAAGCTGCCAATGCTAGTCTTATATTATTATTAAACATTCTTAATAAATCACTAAGATAACGTGAGCCGCCATTTATACTCTCTTTTACGTCTCGACGATTAATAACGCCGTAACGTTTCGCCGTCTCAGGCATTAATTGCATCAAACCAATGGCGCCAGCCGGAGAAACAGCATTTGGGTTATACCATGACTCAACGGTGATTATGGCATGCAATAATGTATAAGGTAATTTATGTGTCTTTGCGATACTCCTAATTGTTGTATCATATCTTTTCTGATGCCCTACCCAATCAAAGTTCTGTGGTTTTTTTTGTTCTACCCACCCTTTCCATGTTCTTACTAATTTTTTATAGCCTTTATGTTCAGGTTTATCGGTGAAAATTACTCGCCCATATTTGTCGATATATCGATACACATCTGCATTACAAGGCAGTGATAGGAATGAAAGCAAAGTAAGAAAAAATAATATAATTTTAGTATTTGTCATTTTATCTATTAATTAAATAATTAAATTCAAAAATAATTATAGAAAATAAATAACCGTTTGTATGATTGCTAATGAAAAAAATGCTGCAACGACATCATCAAACATTATGCCAAAACCACCGTTTACGTGACTATCAATCACTGAAATTGGCCAAGGCTTAAGAATATCGAAAACTCTAAATAAAATGAAGCCTATCAATATCCATAACCAATCTTTTGGCACCATAAACATAGTAACGAAGTAACCCACAATTTCATCCCATACAATAGAAGGATGATCGTGAACATTTAAACTTTTGGCGGTATATTCGCAACAAAAAATTCCACCTAAAAAAGCGCAAATTATAATCGTAAGGTAAAGCCTCCAATCCGTGATGGGAAAAATAATAAATAGCAATACACCAATCAAAGTACCCGCAGTGCCGGGTATCCTGGGAACTAAACCACTGCCAAACCCAAAAGAGAATAAGTGTATTGGATTTAGTAGCATTTTTATCGGAGCTTTTATTTTAACTAATTTATCCATAAATTAAGCAGGTTCAACTATTAATCTTAAAGAGTATAATTTATTAATCTACTCATTAACATAAATTAAAGATACGATTATATAAATTAATATACTAAAAGTACTTCTATAAAAAACTATAGGGGAAAAATAAATGGCATTTTTAAGAACTATAATTATTGCTTTCGTGCTAACTCCATTACTAACTACTAAAAGTTATGCCATTGAGGATAATCTTCAAATATTAATTAATGATGTGATTAGTGGTAGTCATAGAGCAAAGACTAATAAGGCGCGGGATGTTTACCGTCACCCAAAGCAAACCTTATTATTCTTTGGTATTAAAAAAAATATGACGGTGCTCGAGATCCTACCAGGTCGTGGTTGGTATACAGAGATACTTGCTCCTATATTAAAAGATGAAGGGGAATTAACGGTTGCTGGTTTTGGCGAGAATCATCCTAAGGACTATCTTCGTAAATCACACATAAAGTTTATAGAACACCTCGGTAAAAATCCAAAACTTTATAAAAAAATTAAGCATGAAGTTTTTAATAATAAAAATTATTATCTAAAAGATATTGCTCCTAACTCACATGATATGATTTTAACATTTAGAAATACCCACAATTGGATAAAAAATGGTGGTGTTGAAAATGTTTATCGCGCATTTCATCGCGTACTAAAGAAAGGTGGTGTTCTGGGGGTTGTTCAGCATCGTGCTCATAACAATGATAATCCAAATGAAAGCGCTAATGATGGTTATGTGCCTGAAAGTTATTTGATCAATTTGACTGAGAGAATTGGATTTGAGTTAGTTGAAAAATCTGAAATTAATGTAAATTTGAATGATAATAAAAACCATCCCAAAGGCGTATGGACTTTGCCGCCCACTCTGAGACTTGGCGATGTTGATATGGAAAAATATATTGAAATTGGTGAAAGTGACCGCATGACACTAAGATTTATCAAACAATAATGAGAAAAATATTCAGATTTTTTTTATTAAGCTCATTTAGCATGCTATCGACTCAGATAAATGCAGTCGTTACTATTCAAGACTGTAATAAACATACTGAAGATGTCATGATTATGACAAGAGATAAAACTCAGTTAAGTGATGAACAATATATTCTTTTGAATAACATAATTATGAAATCATGCCTTAGTAATATTATGAAAACTAATAATACGATAGAAAATGATGAAAATAGGGACTGGTTTACTGAGAAAATATTATCGGGCGACACAAGCAAAAAAGACGGTAATAAAAGGCTAAAAAAATTAAAATAATATAGATATGCAGGAAATTTATAAAAAAATAAGAAATCATCCTGATTTTCTTAATCTTGTCCAAACACGAAAGAGAATTAGTTGGCTATTAACTACGATCATTATTTTCTGTTACTTCACATTTATAATAATTATTGCTTTTGCTCCAAGTATTTTTTCCCAAAAAATTTTTTCAGATAGCGTCATTACGCTCGGTATTATTATTGGTCTTCTAATTATTTTATTAAGTATTTTTCTTACTGGTATTTATGTTTATATTGCTAACAAAAAGTTAGATGAAATCAATAATAAAGTTATTAAAAAAATAACCGCTAATTAAAATTTTATAATGAATTTTTCGTTGTTATCTATTCTTTTCATCCTTACTTCATTTAGTGTATATGCTAATGATAGTCAGCCTGTTAATCCAACTGAAATAAATATCACTGCTGTAGTTATGTTTGTTATTTTTATCTCCATCACACTAGGAATCACCTATTGGGCAGCTAAAAAAACACGGTCGGCAAGTGATTTTTATACAGCCGGAGGAAGTATTAGTGGTTTACAAAATGGATTGGCCATTGCCGGTGATTACATGTCAGCAGCATCTTTTTTGGGAATTTCTGGTTTAGTTTTTGCGAGTGGTTTTGATGGATTAATTTACTCAATTGGTTTTTTAGTAGGCTGGCCAGTTATTTTATTTTTATTGGCGGAACGCCTGAGAAACCTCGGTAAATATACCTTTACAGACGCAGTTTCATTTCGTTTACAGCCTGTGCCTATTCGTTCATTAGCCGCATGCGGAACACTTGCTGTTGTTATTCTTTATTTAATTGCACAAATGGTTGGTGCGGGTAAATTAATTCAAATTTTATTTGGTTTACCTTACTCAGTAGCAGTTTTT
>Ga0257111_1001074_pt1 | contig 11120 bp, 10 predicted proteins | sample LP_taG_6_FD_191567 | JGI IMG/M metagenome (GOLD analysis project Ga0257111, IMG submission 191567) | Marine microbial communities from Northeast Subartic Pacific Ocean, Canada - LP_J_2015_P26_500m | ecosystem: Environmental > Aquatic > Marine > Oceanic | place: Canada: Northeast Subartic Pacific... | reverse complement strand
ACTCTGTAGTTCAGTTTACTGAAACTCCTGGAACACTTGTTTTGTATGTGATTTTAGGGCTAGCAGGCCTTGCTCTTCTTCTTTACCTGCTTTCTGTACACAGAAGTGCTTCGACAGTATCTTTTGTAGTTATTGTTACAATTATGATTGCTGGATTAATATTCGATCCTGAAGATAAAGAAAAAGATTTTCTTAAAAACACTGAGCAGATAAGTCTACAATCAAATCAAGTTAGTAGCATTGAAGCTTCTTCGCCTAAATATTTTAGTCTCGAAAAAATTGATTATCTTACTGATATTTCAAATGTTGGCATTCTTTCAGGAACAACTTATAGCATTATTTACATTGCTGGAGTTGTTTTGTTAGCTTCTTTAATTATCATAACGATGTTACCTCAATTTAATAACCGTACAAAATCAACTGCAATGATACTATTTCTTGCTACTTTGAGTTTGGTTGTTTTAAAAGGTGTCTCGTATAATAATTTAATAGAAAGTAATATTAATAGTTTTTTCGGTATTCAAGGTTACGGAATTATATTAGTTATATTATTGCTTTTTGTTATTACAGCTCCATTTGTTCACTCAAGAATAAAAAATCTGACCAACATATATATATTTGGATTTGGTGTTTTGGCCATTCTTGCAACTTATTTTGTTGGAGGAAATATTTTTATACCTAACGATCCTTCGCTTTATCAATCTCAAATAATAAGTGAATTAAATATTGGAGATATTTCACAAGTAAAACATGAAGAACCAAAAAGATTTTTTTATGAAACTATAAGGACTGGATATACACAATTTGCTTTTAGCATACTTGCAGTTTTTTTATTACAATATTTTTTATTTTTAAATATGGGACACAAAGCTAGTTACAAACGTTTTGCTCCTTATATGTTTATAGTTATTTTTGCAGGTTTTTTATGGTCTGCATTATTTTATTCTGTCGGATATTCGTTTTACAAAATTATAGCCGTATTTATCATTGGAGTACCTCTTACTCCTTTAGTCTGGCAATTTATGAGAATCTATAGAGAAAAAATAGCTCAAGATAGTCAGTTAAGCCAATGGGACGAGGTGAAATAATATGAGAAGATCTGCTTTTCTTTTCTTTAAAGGTTTAGGTTTATTATTTGCTATCTTGTGCGGTATAGGTACTGCAGTACTAGGTTGGTATGATGGTGCTGACTGGATGAACATAGTCACATTTTCAATAGCAGTAACTGGATTAATATTATGGGGCTGGTATCATTTTTCCGTTAGATGGATCGATAGTGATTTAAAACAAAATATACTTTCTCAATTTCCAAAAAAAGATCAAGTTGAAGGAAAAGATTTACCAGAAGAAGGACGCGAAGAAAATTTCTTTTTTAAAACTATTGGTAATAATAAATGGAAAGTATTAGCTTTTATTTTGCTAATACTTATTTTTATTTTTGTATCTTTTATTTCCGAAAGTTTCTTTTCGGGTCGTACTTTAGTATCGTTTCTAATATTCCTAGGATTTATCATTTTAATGGGGATTGTCGGCCAATATGTTACTGCCCAAAAAAGTGTGTTTATTGGTATTTCCGTCTTAATTGCATTGTTTATAATAGGAGCTCTTACCATACCTGGATTTCTCTCACTTCTTAACATGAAAGCAATGTTGGTTTTTGCTGCATTTTTAGGTTTAGCAACAGTAGGTCAAACCTTTGTTGCATTATTAGGTGGTCTAGATTTATCAATTCCCTTTGTCATAGGAGCTTCAAATGTTGCTCTAATGTCTTTAATAACAAAAGGAGTTCCACCATGGTTAGCTTTGGTTGCTGTGTTAATATTAGGTCTAATAGTGGGATTAGTTAACGGTATTTTAAGTTTTAGGCTTCAGGGCCAGGCATTAATATTAACTTTAGGTGTTGGTTTTTTCGTTAAGGGAGGTGTTCAAATTCTTGTAGCGATGGGTACTTTTTCAGCTGGTACAGTTTTCGGTGTTGTGCCAGATTGGATGAGAAATGTTGCTTCTATGAATGGTGAAACTTTGGGACTACCTATTCCTCCCATTATTTTAATTTGGATTGTTGCTTCTATAATTATAATTGTTGCTCTTCGTTTAACTAAATGGGGAAGAAATCTTTATGCTCTTGGAGGAAGTCGTTTATCATCAGCAAGATTATCTATTTCCGAAAGAGGGTACTGGATTGGAGCTTATGTAATTAGTGGTTTTTTTGCATCTCTAACTGGTGCTATGCTTTTAGGTTGGAGCGGAGGTGGTTTTATAGGAGTTGGTGATACATATTTATTCTTAACAATTGCTGCAGTTGTCATCGGAGGAACTTCTTTATTAGGAGGTTATGGTGGATATGGTTTGAGCGTTATTGGAGTTTTAGTGTTACAGATAATTACAACTGTACTAGTTGGTTGGGGTTTAAGTTGGCAAGGACAACAGTTTATATTAGGTTTATTAATTATACCAATGGTTGCTCTATACGCTAGATCACCGCACATTAGATCACAAATTTAATTAATGAGGTTTGAATGACAAAAATTAATTGCGATATGGGAGAAAGTTTCGGAATTTATTCCGCTGGCAATGATGAAGAAATAATGCCTTTAATAGATGTTGCTAATGTTGCATGTGGTTTCCATGCTTCAGATCCTAATCATATGAGAAAAACTGTTGAGTTAGCAAAAAAACACAAAGTTAAAGTAGGAGCGCATCCATCTTTTCCTGATTTACAAGGTTTTGGAAGAAGAGAAATGAAAATGCCAAAGTTAGATTTAAAAAATATGATAATGTATCAAGTTGGTGCTCTTAAGGCTTTTTTAGATGAATTAGATATGCCTTTAAATCATATTAAACCTCATGGATCATTATATGTTATGGCTTCAAAAGATGAAGAAATTGCCCGAGCAATCGCTGATGCTGTAGAAGCTTTTGATGTTAGTATTTTTGGAATGGCACATACAGCTCATGAAAAAGTTTACAAAGATGAAAGAAAATTGGATTTTGTTTCTGAGTTCTATGCTGATTTAGATTATGACAAAGAAGGAAAACTTGTAATAGCAAAAGGAAAAAATTCAAAATATAGCAGTAAATTAGCTGTGAGGCGTTGTTTACGAGCAGTTTCAGAAAAAAAAGTTAAAACTACAAGTGGAACTGACATAGATGTGGGTTGTGATATAATTTGTGTACACTCAGATACTCCTAATGCTGTTGAAATTATTACAAAGCTAAAGGATGCCCTAAAAAAATAAATAAATGAAAAAAGTATTAATTGCTAATCGTGGGGAAATAGCTTGCAGAATTATTGACAGCTGTAAAAAATTAAACCTTCATTCAATCGCAGTTTATTCCGATGTAGATAAAAATAGCAAACATGTAAGAAAAGCAAATGAAGCAGTTCATATAGGTGGTTCGAAGGCACAGGATAGCTATTTATCCTCAGACAAAATAATTGAAGCCGCTCAAAAAGTAAAAGCTGATGCTATTCATCCTGGTTACGGTTTTCTGGCTGAAAATGATCAATTTGCACAACAAGTAATTGATGCTGGTATTATTTGGATAGGACCTAAACCCAATACTATTGTCTCTATGGGCAACAAAGATATAGCTAGAAATTTGGCCTTAAAAAGCAATCTACCAATTTGTCCGGGCTTAAACAATAAAGACTTAGAAAAAGATGATTTAGAAAAAAAATGTAATGAGATTGGGTTTCCAATTCTAATTAAAGCAAGTGCTGGAGGTGGTGGAATAGGAATGCAAATTGTAAATAATTACAGTGAATTAGTTAAATCTATAGAAAAAACAAAAAATTTAGCAAAGAAAGCCTTTGGAAATAGCGATGTTTTTTTAGAAAAATTTATAAAAAATGCAAGGCATATAGAAATACAAATATTTGGTTTTGGTGAAAAAAAAGCTGTCCATTTTTATGAAAGAGATTGTTCAATACAGAGAAGATTTCAAAAAATTATAGAAGAAAGTCCAGCACCAAAAATAGAACCAGATATTATAAATACAATGGCAGAAAGTGCAGTAAATTTTGCTACTAATCAAAAATATGAAGGCGCTGGTACAATAGAGTTTATTTATGATGTAAACGAAAAAAAATTTTACTTTTTAGAAATGAATACACGAATTCAAGTAGAACATCCTGTTACAGAATCTATAACAAACTCTGACTTAGTTGAGATGCAAATTAAATTTGCATTAGGTATAAACCTAGATTTAACAGAACAAAACAAAATTAATAGAACTGGACACGCAATTGAATGTAGATTGTATGCTGAAGATCCTTCAAAAAATTTCCTTCCATCGCCAGGAAAAATCTCAAAACTTAAAATTCCAGAAACTAGCTCAACAAACATTAGATTAGATATTGGCGTTGATGAAGGAGATGAAATATCTTTTTATTATGATCCAATGATTGCAAAAATTATTTCTAAAGGATCCACTAGAGCTGAAAGCATTAATAGCATGATAAAATATTTAAAAGAATTTGAAATTGAGGGAATTAATACTAATAAATCTTTTTTAATATCTGTACTTCAAAATAAAACTTTTGAAGAAGCAAATTTTAACACCAAATTTATTGAAAATAATTTATCTGAATTTATTAAAAAAAAGGAAGATATTTTACAAACTAAACAACAAGATGCTAATAAAATTAACCAAGAATACAGCGACAAAGATGTAAAGGCTTTTGAAAAAATTATTGCTAAAACTCCTAAAAGTAAAAACGGTCAAGATTATACAGATAAAGACTTAAAAGCTTTTGATAATATTGTTTCTTCAAAAGACAAAAAATCAAAAACTGAACTTAAAACTGAAGTTAAAAATATCCTAGGTAAAATTTATGACACACCTAAATTTTTGCCTGCTGGTGATAAATATATGCTTATTGAATTTGGCAATGTTATGAATTTAGAATTAAATTTTACTGCTCAAAACTTAGCAAAGGCTATTAAAGATCATAAAGTTAAAGGAGTTTATGAAACCTCTCCTTGTTTTGCTTCAATGCTAGTGCATTATGAGCCAGATGAAATAAAATTTAATGATTTAAAAAAAGAATTAAAATCTCTTGTAGATTCGTTGGGCCCCTCTGATGATATTGAAATTAATAGTAGAGTTTTTTCTTTCCCCACTGTTTATCTTGATAAATGGACAAAAGAATGTATTGAAGATTATTCAAACAAAATTGCAAAAAAAAAATCTGATCCTGAACTCATTACTGAATTAAATAATCTTGAAAGTACTGAACAGTTTGTAAGAGTGCATTCTGGAACTGAATATTGGGTTTCTGCTATAGGTTTTTGGCCAGGCCTTCCTTTTATGATGGCGCTTGATCCAAGGTGTAAACTTACAGTTCCAAAATATAATCCCCCACGAACATGGACGCCGAAAGGAACAGTGGGAATGGGAGGTGCTTCTACATCAATATATCCTGACAGATTGCCAGGTGGATACCAAATTTTTGGTATTATTCCTGTTCCGATCTGGGATACAAAAAAAAGCTTTCCGGTATTTGAAAATAACATATGTCTTTTTCAACCAGGAGATAGAGTAAAATTTGTTCCTACAACATATGAGGAATTTGATCATGTCTCAAAAAAAGTAGAAGACGGAACTTATGATTACAATATTATTGAGTATCAAAAATTCTCGGTAAAAAATTATAAAAAATGGTTAACTACAATTGATCAAACAAAAAGGTTTTAATATTCATGGTGCAAGTAATTAAAAAGGGCCTAGAAACATCTGTTCAAGACTATCCGGGAAGAATTGGAACTTTAAACCTAGGATTTCCACCTTCTGGTCCAATGGATAGTTGGTCTTTTAGACTTGCTAATATTCTAGTTAATAATGAGCCTGGAACTGCAGCTTTAGAATGTCAGTTTATGGGACCTACTCTTAAATTTAACGATGATAGAGTTATTGCTATCACTGGAGCTGACATGTCTCCGAAAATAGATGGAACTCCAGTACCTTTATGGGAAAGCTTGGAAGTTAAAAAAGATCAGATTTTAGAAATAGCTTTTGCGACAGTAGGAGCTAGATCTTACATTGCTTTTTCAGGAGGAATAAATACCACTCCATGGTTAGGCTCAAGATCAACTTTTCATAAAGCTGGCGTTGGTGGTATCGATGGAAAAGCAATTCAAGATGGCCAAATTATTCCTTTAAATAAATCTAAGTCTGTCAAAAGAAGAAAAATTAAAAATAGCTCTATACCGGTTATGTCTACAAATAAAAAATGGTTAGTAGAAGTTGTTAAAGGTCCTAATGATGATTGGGTTGATGAAAAAGGACATAAAATGTTTTTAAATTCTAATTGGAAACTTCAGTCTAAGAGTGACAGAACTGGTTATAGATTAGAAGGACCAAAGTGGTCTTTTACAGAAAAAGCAACTAACAAAAGTTTAGAACACGGAACATTTCCTTCAAATATTATCGACCAAGGATATCCTGTAGGTGCCATTAATTTAGCTGGACAAACTCCAATAATATTAGTTAACGATGGTCCAAGTATGGGAGGATTTATAGTTCCTTATACTGTTCCATCAGCTTCTTTTTGGAAACTTGGACAAGCAAAACCGGGGGATAGTTTTAATTTTGTCGAAATCTCAGTTGAAAAAGCTCAAACTTTAAGGACTGAACAAACAATGATCTGCAGTGAAGCAAGTTTAGTTTCTTCTGATAAACAAGATATATTAATTAGAAAAAAACAAATCAATAAAATTGATAATATTAAAGTAGTAGATTTTGACAAAGAAAAATTAGATGAAAAAGTTAGAAACAAAATGATGGAAAAAAAAGGAATGAAAAATATAAAAGTTCGTTTTTTTAATTAAAAATTAATATGAAAGAGTTTTATGACGACTGAAGTAAAAACAACTGTCCCAGGCAATATGTGGAAAGTTTTAGTAAAAGAAGGAGATGTGGTTAAAAAAGGAGATCCCTTATTTATTATGGAGGTTATGAAAACAGAAGTTCATCATGACGCTCCAGTTGATGGAAAAGTGGTTAAAGTTAATGTTGTAAACGATCAAGAAGGAATTGATCCTGGTACAGTGGCAGTAATCATCGAATGAAAAAAAAAGAAACAAAAGAATCTTCATATTTAACAATAATAAATGACCTTTCCGAAGATATAGGAATATCAACAGAAGAGACGAAAAGTTTAGTTGATGTGGCTATATCTTCTGCTGATCCTAGAGATATAAATTACGAACAGCTAAAGCAAGAAATTACAACTTTTCTTGTTATCAATATTTTTTTTCTTATCTGTAAATTATAATTTTTATGCAAAACCAAATAATATTATACAATGGTCCTAATTCACCATTTGGAAGAAAAACAAAAATAACATCTTTGGTACAAGAAATTATCTTAGAAGAAAAAATAATTAAAGTTCAGGAAGCTGATTTTTTAGATAAGCATAATCCTTTAAGAAAAATACCAACTTTGTTAATTAATGGCTTAACAATTATTGATAGTGATAATATTTGTTTTTATCTAGACTCAATTTCAAAAAAAAAAACTCTTTTTCCTCAAAATAAATACTTTGAAATTATTTCAATGACATCAGTTGCTAATGGGCTAATGGAATCTGTTTTAGAAAGACGTATGGAAAAAATCAGACCCATAAACGAACAAAGTGAAAATTTCATTAAAAAACAAGAAACTAGAATTGCAAGAACAATCAAATGGCTAGAAAATAATTGGAAAAATTATGATGAAAATTATTTAACTATGGATCAAATAGCTGTTGCTTGCGCTTTAGATTACACTATGTTTAGATTTAACGATAAATGGAGAGCAGATCATCCAAAACTTAATAAATGGTTTAGTATTTTTGAAAAAAAAGATTTTATGAAATCTACAATACCTCTTGATAAATAAAAATTATGATTAATGCTGCTTCTGTGGGATTGGGTTGGTGGTCAGACGAACTTGCAAAATCAATTCAAGGAAAAAGTAAAAAAATTAAAATAGTAAGTTGCTACTCTAAGAATAAAAATAAAAGAATTAATTTTTCAAAGAAATATAAAACTAACTACCATGACTCTTACAAAGCAATACTTAAAGATTCTAAAATTAATGCAGTAATATTAACAACTCCACACTCACTTCATGCAAAACATACTATTCAAGCTTTGCAGCATGGAAAACATGTTTTTGTAGAAAAACCAATGGCAACAAAATATTTAGATGCAAAAAAAATGTATTTAACTGCAAAAAAATATAAACAAATTTTGTCTGTTGGCCATAACAGAAGATACTCGAGTGTTTATGATTTTATAAATAATTTAAATCAAAATAAAAAAATTGGAAAAATATTACATATCGATTCAAATTTCTCTGCGCCTGGTGCATTAAATTATAAAAAAAAATTTTGGCGTGCAAACAGAAAAGAAAGTCCTGGAGGGGCAATAGCTGGTCTAGGTATACATATGATAGATCTAATGTGCTTTTTTGGTGGTGAAGTTAAATCAGTACAATCTTTGGTAAGAAAATATGCTGTTAAAGTCAACATAGATGATACTACTTCTGCCATTTTTGAATTTAAAAAAAACTGTACTGGAAATTTAACTACTATCTTTGCCTGCCCGTATACAACTACATTCAATATATTTGGAACTAATATGAATATTTTTTCAGATGTAGACAAAAATAAAATTAAAATAATATATAAAAACGGGAAAACACAAAAAATAAATCTAACTAATAAAGATACTTTGTTTTTAGAATTACAAGGTTTTGCCAATAATTGCCAAAATAAAAAAAATTACAGAATTAAAAATTCTGAAGCAGCTCATAACGTTAAAGTTATGGAAGCGATTGTTAAATCTTCAAAAAAGAATAAAAAAATATATTTATAATTTAATCGTAATAAAACATTGGAGCTTTTTTCCAGTTTTTCCAAGAAATAGGGTCATGACCCCAAACAACTGTTGCATCGTATTGTTTCGCTACTTTTCTTAATTTTGAAACTGACTCAGCGGCATCAGAAGAAGAAGCTACAAGTCCGGGTAAACATTTATCACACCAGTGATCTTCAGTGTAACAAGCATCTCCAGTAAATAACATATAGCCAGTTTTTGGAAGATTAACTAATACAGATTGGTGACCTGGAGTATGTCCAGGTGTGAATATTATTTTTATAACACCATCACCATGAACGTCATAAAAATCAGTTTTTCTAGCTTGTAAGAATTTCCAACGAATATTTGGTTTATCGAAATCATCTCTTATATAAGCTGGTTGAGAAAACCAATCTGGATTAAATGCATAATCATATTCCAATCTTTGTGTAATATGAGTAGCATTAGGAAAGTGACCTATAGCACCTGAGTGATCTAAATGAAGATGAGTTTGTATTACATATTTAATATCTTCAGGGTTTGTATTTACAGTTTTTATTTGATCTCTACACCATTCTGATTTTTTCATGACTGGATCATAGGCTTCGACTACAGAACCCCAATGTTTATGTTTATCAATAGCTGCTTCTATTGGCATTCCTCCATCAATAATAATGTCTCCCTTAGGATGTTTAATTAAAAACCATGGCACAGGAATTTCGAAAGGCTCTTCACCTTGATTCATTTTAATAAATTTTATTTTTGTCTTAATTGTTCCTGTTTGAAACATATATAACCTAATACCTGTATTAAATTTTGTTGTTTGTTCAAATATATCTTTATCTTTTTGTTCCATAATTACTTTCTACCACGCTGCATGATAAATATTAAGCGCGTCAGATTCTGTCACTTCGCGTGGATTGTTTACTAACAATCTAGTTTGTTTCATTGCGTCAGTAGCCATTTTTTCACATGCATTTTTTGGTATATTCACTTCTCTTAATTTTTGTGGCAAACCTAATCGTTTTGATAAATCTTCCATTTTGTCAATAAATTCTGCACAAACTGCTTGAGTACCTTTGTTTGTGTCTAAATCTGGGAACACATAGGGAGCAAGTTCAGAATAATCTTTTGAAGCTTTTGTATCAACGCTATTAAATCTAAGCACATAAGGCAAAACTAAAGAATTCGAAAGTCCGTGTGAAACATGAAAGGTTCCTCCAATTGGGTACGCTAAAGCATGAACGGCGGCTACCGGAGAATTTGCAAAAGCTTTTCCTGCAAGCATTGCTCCCATTAACATATTTCCTCTAGCCTCAACATTAGGACCATCTGTAACTGCTGTTTCTATTGAGCTTCCAAGTAACTTAAGAGCTTCTATTGCTATCATTTTTGATATTGGGTTGTTATTTTTATTGGTTGAAGCGTACGCTTCAATTGCATGCACCATAGCATCAATACCTGTCGCTGCCGTAGTTGCTGCGGGAAGACCAAGTGTAAGATCTGGATCTAAAATTGCCAAATCAGGTAAAATTATTGGTGAAGAAACTCCTTTTTTTTCTTCTTCTCCAACAGTGATAATTGATATAGGTGTAACTTCTGAACCAGTACCAGCAGTAGTTGGAAATAAAACCAAAGGTAGACGTGGCCCTTTTGCATTTGCAACCCCCCATGCTTTTTCTAAATCTTCATTTGAACCAAGTATCAGCGCTGATAGTTTTGCTACATCCATTGACGATCCACCGCCAAAACCAATCACTCCTGTTGTCTTAAATTTTTTTCCAATTTCAATTGCTTTTAAAAGAGTTTTTTGAGAAGGATCAGCTTCAACGTCATCAAAGACTTTAACTGAAGCCATTTTCTTTATTTCTTCTATTGTCGGTTTAGTTAATTCTAAAGACATTAGGTCTTTATCAGTGATAAAAAGAATACGAGAACCAAGTTTGTTAAAAATTTCTTTACATGCATCTTTTGCTTGACCACTTCCAAATCGTATCCCTGGAGTTGTGTTAAAATTAAATGAATTCAAAGTCATAATTGATTATACAAAATAAATATAAAATATTATTGAGAATATCGCCATTCCTACAAGAATTAATATCCAACCGTACCCTGTTCCAACTTTGTCTATATAGTTAACTTCTCCTAGAACTTCGTCTGGTTTATTATAAAGATCGTTTGCTTGAATTGGTTTATTTGGTAAAGTTGATAAATCCATTTTGCTTGCTAAAAACCAGATTAACCCAATACCAAAAAACCACCATATCAACTGAT
>Ga0257111_1001072_pt1 | contig 11131 bp, 6 predicted proteins | sample LP_taG_6_FD_191567 | JGI IMG/M metagenome (GOLD analysis project Ga0257111, IMG submission 191567) | Marine microbial communities from Northeast Subartic Pacific Ocean, Canada - LP_J_2015_P26_500m | ecosystem: Environmental > Aquatic > Marine > Oceanic | place: Canada: Northeast Subartic Pacific... | reverse complement strand
ATCTACCTGGCCCACAAATTCTTGGGAAAAAAGTGACCCCGTATCATTGGGAATGAACTATGACTCTTTAGAGGCATACAGTAACATTCTAAAGAGTGGAACCCTGGGCTATATTGATGGTATGCTGGTAACCCGCGGTGGGAAAATTATTTTTGAGGAAGAATACTCAAACAACTATGACTCACTATACCGTCAAACGAAAACAGCGCCAGGAAAGTACAACTACTATGACTCAGACTGGCATCCATATTATAAAAACACGAGGCTGCACACCATGCAGTCAGTCAGTAAAAGTTTTACCTCTGCTGCTATTGCTATAGCACATAAAAATGGTGACATACCGGATCTAAATGCAAAGATCATGGACTACCTTGATGAGTACCAATCATCAAGCCCAGATCTCCGACGTAATAATATTTCAATATTGGACGTGCTAAACATGTCCACAGGTATAAAGTGGGACGAGTCCTCCATGGCATATACTGACCCAAGCAGCAACTGTGTCCAGATGGAGCAAAGTTCAGACTGGGTTCAGTACGTTATTGACCAGGAAATGTCTGAAGATCCAGGAACAAAGTTTAACTACAACAGTGGCGAGACGATGCTATTGTCTCGCCTAGTAAATAAAACCACGGGGATGGATCTCTCTAAATATTTAGAGACAAATCTATTTTCTGTTATTGGCATAAAAGATTATTTCTGGAAGCATACTCCAAAAGGTCTTACAGACGCTGAAGGAGGACTCTATCTTACCCCTAGAGATCTAGCAAAATTTGGATATTTAATTCTAAATGATGGTGTATGGGATGGAAAACAGGTACTGCCAAAGTCCTGGGTAAGCCAGATTCATCAAACATCTGTCACAACAAAAACAGACTGGCTAAGATACGGCCTCCAATGGTGGGTCATGCCCTTTGGAGATAATAAAACAGCACTGCTTGCATCCGGCCTTGGCGGTCAGAGAATGATCATCATCCCTGAGTATGATATTGTCGCTGTTTTCACAGGGTGGAACGTTTATGAGATACCCTCTCTGCACTCATACAAGGCAATGCAAAAGGTGATTAATGCTGTTGTCCCTGAAAAACAAAATAATACCAAAATAGTTATCCTATGTCTATACTTCTTGGTCCTTCTTGGTATTGGGTTCACCGCTTCAAAGAGAATACACAATATCAGCGACTACTATGTAGGAGGGAAAAAACTTAGCTATTGGGTCGCAGCACTATCTGCTAGGTCAACCGGAGAATCAGGATGGCTGCTCCTTGGTGTTACGGGAATGGGCGCTGTAATGGGTCTAAGTGCCTTTTGGATCGTACTCGGCGAAATGCTTGGTGTGATTATCTCCTGGCAGTTTATGGCAAAAAAGTTCAAGTCGATGACAGATGAGTATGATTCCATAACCATACCAGATTTTCTTCATAGCCATTTTAAGGCAAGCTCAAATCTTATTCGTATCCTGGCCGCGACAGCATTGTCTCTGTTTGTTGTTATCTATGTCAGTGCGCAGATAGATATTACAGGGAAAACATTTGAGTCGTTTCTTGGTTTTAACTATTACACTGGAATTGCCATTGGCTTTGGCATAGTAGTGGTCTATATTTTTTCAGGTGGCTTCTTGGCTGTTGTATGGTCTGACTTTTTTCAAGGTGCCTTAATGTTCTTAGCGCTTCTCATACTTCCTTTCGTCGCATATTTCACGCTTCCGCCAGATACCTCTCTCCTGTCTGGACTTCAAAGTATTGATCCTGCTCTGGTAGATATTTGGGGAAACGGTGGATTTAATATGATTAACCTAATCTCTATCATTGGACTTGTTTCAATTGGAATAGGTTTTATGGGGTCACCCCAGGTTTATGTTCGCTTTATTGCCATCAGAGACACAAAGGAGATTGACAAAGGCAAATGGGTAGCCGTGCTCTACACGCTACTGACAGATACAGCAGCGGTAATGATCGGAATGATCGGAAGATATCTACTCACAAATACCGGACAGGATCCAGAGTTAGTACTAGGACCGGCCGGAGAAAATGTATTGTCTCTACTTTTAGGCCAGGTCATGCCAACAATAATTATCGGAATTTATATCGCGGCCGTTCTCTCAGCGGTAATGTCTACCGTAGACTCATTACTTATTGTCGCATCAAGTGCTGTAACAAGAGACTTTTACCAACAGATACTTAATCCAGACATAGACCAAAAATCGCTCATAAGCTTATCAAAAAAGGTCACCCTGGGACTGGCACTAGTTGCGCTGGGAGTTGCGCTAACTGTTTCTATCCTCTCGCCAGACAGAACCGTATTCTGGTTTGTTATTTTTGGGTGGTCTGGGATCGCAGCTACCTTTTGCCCAGTGATTATATTAGCTATATTTTGGAAAGACTATAATGAAAATGGTGCGATTGCTTCGATGGTTACAGGCTTCTTGTGCGTGCCGATATTTAAATTCTTAGTTCCTAGGATTAGTGGAATAGGTATCTATTTTGATAAGCTTGATGTGATGCTTCCCTCAGTTCTGCTCGCTATGCTAACAGGTTTTTTAGCAAGCACCTATTATAAAAAATAGGATTACTATTTAATCGGAGCTGAATGTCATTGGTGCATCCATCAAGGTGCTGAGCCATTTACCACTATCAGAATTTGACAGAGCAATCTTGATCGTCATTGTTAGTGGAACAGAGAGCACCATTCCAACGGGCCCAAATACCCACCCCCAAAATAATAAGGAAATAAATACCACAAGCGTAGAAAGACCAAGCCCATGACCAAGGAGTCTGGGTTCTAGGATACTGCCAATGCTTATATTGATAACAAAGTATCCAGCAACTGTCAAGAACGAGCTAAAAACTCCAAACTGAATCAGTGCGAGCAGAGCTGGTGGAACCGCAGCAATAATAGATCCTATAGTCGGAACATAGTTAAACAAAAATGTTAGAAACCCCCAGAGCAGTGGATAGTCTACTCCAATGATCATCAGCCAAATTGTTGCGATAATTCCTGTAGCAAGGCTTGTGCCTGTTTTAATTAGCATATACCGATTGATCGTATTTGAGAAAGCATCAACCTGGCTAGCACCATCGCTCTGACTACCAAAAACATGTCTAACTTTATACTTAAATATTGTTGCCTCTAGTAGCATAAAAATCACCATGAGAAGGATCAATAACCCGCTACTTAGTGCTCCACCAAGTCCCGATAAAATAGATGAAGTCAGTGACATCGCTGCGCCAGGGTCAAAACGTTGAATAATCGCAGAACCCGATATATGTAACCCCCTATCTTCAAAAAATTGGAAAAAATCAGTGGCAGAATTATTGAGCATTTCTTTGTACTGCGGAAGATTATCTGAAAAATCATTTAGAGAGGTACCCAAAAGTGAGGTTATGCCAATTCCAATTGCGATAATCCCAAGAATAACTATTACAATAGCACCGATAATTGGAATCCCCCGAGATCGAAGCTTTATTACCAGAGGATTAGCGACAACAGAAATAAAAATTGCAAGTAAAAATGGGATTAGGATTTCACTGGATGCACGCATACCAGCCACAACAATCACAAAAGCAGCAAGATTAAAAAGAATCTGCTGCACGTGGCTTGGGCCAGTGTTTGGAACATTTACCATGTCCAAACTTAGAATAAAATAGAATTATTTATACAAATAAATTCTATTCGACTTCTTCTAACTCTCCCAACCTCTCTGCTATCAGATCTATAAATATACTGATCTCTTTTAACATGTCCATTAGCTCTTGGTATATCTGGTTATGTTTAAAGCTTTCATCTGCAGAATCAGATCCGGAGCGTTTAATATGCTCGATCCTGTATTTTTCTTCAAGATTTTTATACTTTTTACCTTTTGAAACAATTTTATCAATTTTTTCCTGATCATATTTTTCAAAAAACTTACCAAGTCGTTTTATCTGCTTTACCATTTTCTTATGATAAGATTCTACTTCATCAATGAGACTAGTTGATAAATTTTCAGATTCACTGTCCTTTTTTATCAGAAGATCATGCAATCTTAGGTTCACACTATTCTTAATTGAATTAATATTATTTACGACTGAAACTAGAGTAAAAACCTCTCTAGACTGTGTATCAGTTAAGTCCTGGTTATTTATTTTTATCAAGTAAGAAGATATTTCATTGTTTAGGTACGTTATTTTTTCAATACGGTTTTGAAGTCCTTTCTCAAAGTCTTCCTCTTCGTTCTCTATATCGTGCAATGATTCAGAGGAAATAAATGGTATTGCAACAGAACCAACTACGCGTTCAAGAAGACCAACTACTCCTCTGATTTCGGCCTGTGCGTTTGTGATCGCAACCGCAGGAGTGGCAAATACATTTTCATCAAGATTCATCACAGCGGGCTTACTGATATCACGGTTAATCTCTTTATCTGGAAAATATTTAATGATCAATCTGGCAACTAGTGGAGTAAATGGAATAAAAACAACGGTCGCAATAATATTAAAAATTGTGTGTGCGTTTGCTATTTGTCTAGGAATATCATCTGAGGTTTTAGATATCCATTCTGCAAACGTAGGAATCCAAAAACAAAAAAGTGCCACACCCGCAACATTGAACGTAACATGCGCGATCGCAACTCTCTTTGCCTCCCTAGATGCATTTAGTCCTGCAAGCAAAGCAGTTACACAGGTTCCAACATTCGCGCCTAAAATAAGAGGAATACCCGCTCCAAGTGTTAAGCTACCACTACTTGCAAGAGTAATAACAATACCTGTTGTTGCGCTACTACTTTGAATCAGAGCCGTAAACGCTGCTCCGGCAAGTATTCCCATGAAAGGGTTCTCAAAACTAGCAAGAATATTGATAAAAGCATCATTACTGCGGAGAGGGCTCATTTTTGTAGACATCACCTGCAGTCCATTAAAAAGTAGCCCAAAGCCAAGGATCACGAATCCTAAATTTTTGGTAGAATCTTTCTTGGAAAACAAGGACATAATTGCTCCAACAGCAATGAGAGCAAGCGCATAATCAGTTATCTTGAACGCTACAATTTGGGCTGTTATTGTGCTTCCGATGTTTGACCCAAGAATTACTCCCAGACCCTGGACAAAGCTTAAGAGGCCTGAGTTAACAAAACTAACAAGCATGACGGTCGTGGCACTACTGCTCTGTATGACCATCGTGACAAAGGCTCCAACTCCAACCGCAAGAAAACGATTTGAGGTTAATTTTTCTAGTACCGTGCGCATTTTATTACCGGCTGCGATCTTCATCCCATTGCTCATCATTTCCATTCCATAGAGAAACATCCCCATCCCACCAAAAAGACCAGTGACCATCAAAAACCAACCTTGATCTTGATCTGAAGCACCAGCAGCTGAAGATGCTAGAAGAAAAGATGGTGCTGCCATGAGAAAACAGATCATCATTGGCAAAGAATTATTAATTTTTAATTTTCTGTACATATATTTCCATTTGTTAGTTTCTTGTGAGGCAATGAATGTATTGAAAAATTATTTCTTTTTAAAGAGACTTTAAGATTAAATTTTGCGAATCATTTAAATTTGAAATAACTTATAAAATGAACAGAGTCCTAAAACACTTTTTTTCCGTTATTAACCTTAAGTCTTTGATTGTAATCATTGCCGCATGTATCTCAACATTCATCTGTACAAAGTACAATTTCCACTTTGATGTTCCAACAGAGCTGATTGGAATCGCAATCGTATTTCCTATTGTTTTTTCTATAAACGCAGCATACGACAGAAGAGAAAATGCTCTTGAGCACTATTCAATATTTAAAGCAAGTGCTCTGTCCATCAGATTCTCACACATGCACTGGATCAGAGAAAAGTCAGATGAACATATTGAGCGCCTTGATACTATTTACAAGCAGCTTTTTAAGAATATCTACGAATACCTACACTCAATAACTCCGAGCACTGAAACATATAATCATATTATCAAACTGCTCAGAGATGTATCACTCTCTAATGAAAAGATAAGGCCATTCGTTGCGGATACTGAAATGGTACGATGCAATGAGAACCTAAGGCTTATGGTCGTTGAAATTGAAAACATTGTTAACATTAAAAATTATAGGACACCCAACTCTCTACGTGCTTATACAAAAGTTTTCCTAAATATCTTCCCCATTATCTTTGGTCCATTCTTTGCTCATATTGCTATCGATAAAGGTATTGAGTTTGGAATAGTCTTGGCTATAGTATATAGTCTGGTGCTTACCATACTGGATAACATCCAGGAAGATCTAGAAGATCCGTTTGATGGCGTTGGCAGTGATGACATAAGACTTAATTTCCCTTCGATGCTTGAGTCTAAAACGATTGATAACTAGGTTTACTATCTAGTTTATAATTCAAACCCTCTATATTTCTTACCGATTTTGAATAAATAGAATATTAAAAAATGAATATATTGTTCACTTTAAAACTGGTAAAAGGAATTTTTGCTATTTTAGATCTTTTTGTTTGGGCAAGGTTAATTATCAGCTGGATTCCACATGATCCTAATAACGATATTACTCGGATTGTATATAAGGTTACTGAGCCCATGTTAAAACCAATAAGAGATATCATCCCTGCCTCATCTATCGGTATCGATATCTCACCATTTATTTTACTTGTCCTTTTGAATATAGCTGAGTCTATAGCGCTTAGGACATTTGTCTATTAATGTTATTGGAACTGTATTTAATTGTTATAAGATTTCATTAAATCATGCACAAAAATATTCTATTCTTCATCGCTGTTTTGCTTATTTTTTCCTGCGAAAAATCGGCAAAAAAAGATTATAAAACGCTGCCTGTAGAAATATTCTTGAGTGGCGAATTAGAAAGAGAGTATATGCTCTATATCCCGCCATCAGCTCAAAAAAACAGTCCCTTGGTTTTTATACTTCACGGACTTGGAAGTACAAATACCACTATAATGAACTACAGCCAGATGAACCTGGTAGCAGATAAATATGGATTTGCTGTATGCTATCCTCAGGGTATAAAAAGTTCAAAAAGATCTATATATACAAAAAAGGGTAGCACGTTTTGGAATGTTGGTTATGAAACACACAAGGATGAAACCGTGGATGATATAGGGTTCATTACCTCACTCGCTAAATATCTTCAGAGTGAACATGGTTTTAATCCTGAAAAAACATTTTGCGCTGGAATGTCTAATGGTGGAGACATGAGCTACTTACTAGGATGCCAGTCTGCTGATGTGTTTAAGGCAATCGCGCCAATCACCGGATGTATGATGGGCTGGATCTATGACAGCTGCAATCAGAACGACCCGCTTCCTGTCTTCCAGGTACATGGTACAGCAGATAATACAACCTATTACGATGGGGACGAGGATAACAGTGACAAGTGGGGCCCGTATATGGGCGTAGAAAGAACAATCGATCTTTGGGTTGAGCGCAACAAATGTAAGAACGTAGTCATTGACACACTACCAGATACTGATCCAAACGATGGCAGTATTGTTATTACTCACAAATACACCGATGGAATAAACGGAAACCAGGTTTGGTTTTACAAAATGATTAATGGCGACCATGAGTGGCCACCAGGGTGGCCTAAAAGATCCGGAAACGGCGACCTAGATACAAGTGAAGAGATCTGGAAATTTTTTGTGAGTGATATGAAAAACAGAGGGGTTATGTAACAACCCTTAGAGCTTGAACGTAATACCAAGCTGGGTACTCAGCCCAAGGATTCCCAAGTCAGATACTGAATAGTCTATCATAAACCTGTAAGGGATTAATGGAAAACTCTCTGAAGATAGGCCAATCCCCCAAGACCAATTAGTAACATAAAGCTCGGAGTAAGAAGCATTTTCTATTTTATCTACACTCGTGTCATCTATAGAATCACTATATTGGGTGTACTCATGCCTAAAGCCAGTTCGTAAAAAAACTAGATCAGCCAGCTTTAGCTCAAGACCAGCAAGATAAAATGGGTTCAGGTCTCTGGAATCATAATAATCAGTGTTTACGGTAAGCTCCAGCTTTGTGCTTTTGACCATTGACTCTGGGCCCACAGGTTTTATAGATAGTCCAACCCTGAATGCCATTGGCAAGGGCCAATCTTCTGTACGAAGGTTTGCGATAACATCAGGGTTGCCATCCAGATCTGGATAGGCGTCTATGTCTACCTTTTGGTCTGTACCATTGAGACGCATTTTTGTACCAAAGTTTGTGATTGCCATTCCTATCTTGAGCCCAGAAAACCTTGTGATATACTGTGATCCCGCATCAATTGCAATAGCACTTGCAGACGCAAAAGATATTGACTCTTGGACGAGCTTTATCTGAAAGCCAGCATTAAAACGATCACTCATGTGCTTCGCAAAGGTAAAACCGATAGCAACATCTGAAGCGGTAAACGTTGTCCCAGTTCCCTCAGGCTCAAACTCTGTGGTTCTGCTCATTCTTCCCATATCCAGGTAGTTTACACTAAATCCAAAGTGGCCGACCCTGCCTCCTGGAAAAACAACAGCAAAGTAGCTGTGTTTTAGATCGAGTATCCAATCGTTCTGGTTTATTGAAAACTCAACCCCGCTTGCGTTAGCAATCCCAGCAGGGTTCCAAAACATACTATTCGGGCCGTCTATATTGCCAACAATGGCCCCACCCATACCTGCAGCTCTTCCGCCGACACCGATTTTTAAAAAATTAGCTGCTGAGGTACCAGAGTTATCAAACTGACCAGTTAAAACTGATAGAAGAAATGTAATAATAGATAGAGCTCGAATCATTTGATCACCGCAAACTTTCCAATGAATTCTTTTCCCTGATCAAACCCTCCTGAAACAACATGGAAAACATATACGCCAAAAGCGATATCCTGATTGTTATAGGTGCCAAGGTTCCAGGCCTCGATACTTGGGCCTCGATATCCAGGGCTGGATGGTTTATGTTCTAATAGCTGGATCAAATCTCCAGAAGTGTTATAGATCCTGATAGCACACTCTTCAGGAAGATGAGTGAACTGTAATTCTTTGCTATAGGACACGCGCTCATAGACAGAGGTTACAATATATGGGTTTGGGACAACCCGAATATGATCAAGATCGCCATCTTCAAGCGTATTATCATCACTACTGGTAGCTATAACATAGTTATCCACGCCAGGAAGTAAGGGGTTGGCAATATATATACGAAAAATATCGCCAGGATTAAAATATGAGTCTTGCTGACCTAAATTAATTATCCATCCCATTTTATCGGTGTCCAAGGCATAGTGTAATTTTTCAACCTCTGAGTAATTGTTATATCCCGGTATAAACTGAAAACTTGTATTAAAACTGAAGCCAAAAACCCAAGATGTGTCTACGGTGACAGTATCCAAAGAGAACAATGAGTCTAATACCATCACACTATCAACGTTCCAAACTTTTCCTTCAGGCTTATTCGTGCCAACGGTCTGGTAAACGGCCAGGTTTATCTGCTGGTTATTCTCGATGTCCCAGACCTCGAACGGAACCAATACAGTATCGATCTCCTGCATACCGTACAGTGTTAAAATATTATAATAGGAAGCAACCGACCCTCCATCTGTGAATCTTAATTCTAGATCGTTCCAAAGATCGGATACCGCTGGATCACCGCCCAACTCTCCGATACTGCTTGATGGAAGGGTCTCAAGATAACTTTTCCATGTTTTTTCTGTCGCGCTCGGATGACCTAGTCCACTGAAAATAACTGAACTTGCACTGCTCTGGTTAAAAGCAATAAACACGGATGAGTCTTCTTCTGTTATCTCCCAGGTTGCACCTGAAAACGAAGGAATAAAACCATCAACCACATGCTGAATCTCAGAAGAAATATCTGTCTCATTATTGATAATCGTATCACCATTATCAAGATTAACAAGAGACCAGAAGCTTGTATAGGTAGTGTCATAGGTTTCGACTACTCCTGAGCTCACATCAATCGAGTCTATTTTTTCATGAAAATCAATCTGGTAGGTGAAGCCTTTGCTCTTTAAATCTTCTAAGGTTACCTCGCTATGTCCAAGAATCTGTATGATAAACGGGTCAGCGGATATAGCATTAAAAGTTGCAGTAGAGAGACCATGATGGGTTATGTCTACGACCCCCCCTTTATCTAGACCGGCAGATGCTACCTGAGGGATCAGCGCAACCGTGTTATCATTTACGATCGATGCATCCTTCGCCTTGGAATTTTCCATTGGGTCAACCAGGGCCCCAGCCCAGTTATCCGGACCATCGTAGGCGGTAACAGCATACCAATACTCGTAGCCATTAACAATATTCTCATCTATAAACGTATACTCAAGGCCGGACTCTGATCCAAGATTATAATAAGCAAGAGGATCGGACATTGTGTAAGCTCCTGAAACACCATCCGTAAGATCATACACAGCCAGAGGCTGATAAATATCTGTTGGATTACCATTAAGATCGGTAACAACATTGCCCCATGTGCTGCCGCGGTCGGTACTACGATAAACACGGTATCCCTGAAACATATTATTCCCCGTAACTGGATCGATAGATTGCTCGCTTCGATTGTCCCAGAATAGTACAATTTTATGGTCATCCTGCTGAGCACGAACCACTGGATGCGCAGGTGGTTTTGGACTGGAACAGTTATTATCATAGAGAGACTGAAAAACTTTTGCATTTCTTAATAGATCTGCCTCATTGATCCCTAAAAAATCAGCAAAAGTAAAGACAACGGACTCTCCAGGGGCAACATTAAGCGCGGGAACGGTCTCACCATCTGAGTTTGTATGCTCCGGGCCACCAGATGCTATGATCCATGTACAATTGGGTCCATAGGTATAGGGTTTATTATACATATCGGATGAGAGCGGAGTGGTATTATCAGGCTCTTCTATTCCGCCAAGCAGCTGCAGGTTATATGCCTCGGCATCACTCTGGGTATCATTCTCCCAGGGTACCGTGTGAAACGCTGAAACCCCATAGTCTTGGGTATTTCCCTGGTTATCATAATACGTACACTCCAAAAATTTTACTCCTGCCCAGGCAATCCCGGAAGAACGAAACCCCTCTGACTTATCATCAGGGTCCCACATAATCGCCAAATTTTCTAACAAGTGTGCGTCTGTTGTGTCAGAGATTTTCTCTGCTATATGAGGATCATTAGGGGC
>Ga0257111_1001068_pt1 | contig 11170 bp, 5 predicted proteins | sample LP_taG_6_FD_191567 | JGI IMG/M metagenome (GOLD analysis project Ga0257111, IMG submission 191567) | Marine microbial communities from Northeast Subartic Pacific Ocean, Canada - LP_J_2015_P26_500m | ecosystem: Environmental > Aquatic > Marine > Oceanic | place: Canada: Northeast Subartic Pacific... | reverse complement strand
AGTCACGCCCGTTGGCCTGTATTTTGGTTCCGTGTTTACTTCATTAACATTTGAATCATCTAACTATTCATTTCACACGGAGGAGTTTGACCAGAGTATTACGGGTACCAGTTTTACTACTGCATTTAGTTTTGATTTCACGGAAAAAATATCCTTTGGCGGTAAACAGCTGAGGAAATATGTTTTTATAGGAAGATCCCGCTATGATGATGGAAAGGGATATGTTGTTGGCGGAGACATGGTCTATGATGTCGGATCTTTTCCTCTGTCTTTGGCTCTAATAAGCAGAGCAAACTTGGTCAACACATCAGACCTTGGTAGTAGCATGTGGGTAACGATTGGAGTCAATGTTGGGCTTGATATTCCATAAACGTTTATTCCATATCCTTGGGCTCGTCGTTGTTCTTGTCATTTCTTGTAATGATGCAAGGTATGAACTTGACAACGAATTTGACCCTGAGAATCTTGGGCTCGATCCCCCCACAATCTTTTTTCATCCTGCTGAGCTTAGCCTAACGGTAGGTGATGTAGATTCTCTCGAGCTCTACTGCTATGAGGTGGACAGCGCAGGCGGGGCCCACCTTCAGATAGCGTTTGATTCTGAGATTATAAAAATTGATACCGTGAAGCATGGTGAGTTTTTTATGAACGGTAACAGTGCGCCTATTATGCTTACAGACCAAGGGCAGGAAGAGGGCTTTTTAAATGTCTATCTTTTTTATGAGCCCAGTTTAACAAGCACATCTGCCTCTGGAACAGAGGCAATGGCCAGGGTAATATTTACGGTTAAAGACGAGGGATCAGCTCCCTTAATCTATACCGAGCAAACAGTATTTAGAAATCCGGATAATAACACTATCAGTCTAAACACCTTTGGAGAGGGATCTATCAATGCGAGCCAATAGAATAATCCCTCTTCTTATCACAATTTTCTTTTTTGTCTCTAGCAGGATCACTGCACAGTGTTTTCCTATAAATGGTAACATCGATATCTATGACCTTGAGAACCAGCCAAATAATGTTTTAACCCTTACCGGCTCTACAGATGGCGAGGTGAATACATTCGCTATTCCTGAGGGGACAGTGGATGGATTACAGTTTCCTGCGCCTGATATAATCTATGAGATGGTTGTAGAAAACCTTGACACCTTTAATATTTTCATTGATCTTTGTCCGAGTACAAATTTTGATGCATCTATCGGAATTATCCATAGAGAAGGTATCACTGACTGTGCAAATGCAACAGACGAAGATATTGTAGGATTTGGAGATTATGCATTTTTTGGTGAATGGAGAGATTCTAATGGACTATGTCCTGATTCTGATTACGGGGAAATAGAACCCGGAAATGATGGATTTGTTCCTCTTGCTAGAGACGTATATTTAGAGCCAGGAACCTATTATATCGTGGTCGATGGTGACAATGACGGGGCTGTAGGTGATTTTACAATGGTTATCGGTGAGATGCTGGAGTTTGATGACTACAGCCTTCAAGAACAAAACCAGTATGTGGACATAACCTTTACCTCTCCAGTTTATGGAGTTAGTAATGATGCGACATGGGATCTTGGCTGGCCTATGGATAATAACGATTATTTTGAGTTTACAGAAGAAGACGGCCAACCAATTCAAACTGGTACTGTTACACAGGTGAATGGTCAACCACTAGAAAACAATCCATATCCTGGATATACTGAGCTTCGTTTTCCTCTTATAAATCCACCTTCTGACGGTTCTACTATTTTTCTAGCTCCAAAGGAGTATGACTTTAATGGTGCACTTGCTCCACATCCTGTAAATCTATCAGGTGTTCCCTTCAATGATGATTATGAGATGGAGATTGAACTGAATGAATTTTCAGCACCAGTGATTGATAGCATATTCAGCATTTCAGCTGAAAATGATACTTTCAGTGTCAAGTTTAGTGAAGGAATCTACAGTAGTAATAATGGTACAGGAGGCGTAAGAAATTTTCACTTTGAAATTGAAACAGTTGGAGCAAATCTTTCTCCTTCAATTACTCTTATTATGAATGCTGATATGACGGCCACGCCCCAAGGCGCGGAGGATGACAGTCTGCTTGTATTTAATTTAGAATATGGATCATTATCTAGTGGCTCTGATTCTGTTAGAATCCGTGCTAATGAAGATGCTGTATATGGTTCTTCCGGAATTGCTATGCAAACAGAATGGAGTAATTCGTTGCAACTGAATGACCTTTTGCCGCCATATGTTGCTGAATATTCGTTTTCTGAAGAATCAAGCAGTGGTGTGCATCCAGACACAGATATTATAATTGAATTTGATAACCCTGTAAGATTTCAAGATGGATCAGCATTTACCCCTGTAACAATAGCAACATTATGTTCGCTATACTATTTAAATGAGCTTGGTATTCCTGAGGGTGAAACTATCCCTTTTGATGCAACAGGAGATATTGGTGGTGCCACAGAAATAAATTCTATAATAATTACTCCAACTGATTCCTTAACAGAGCAAAGCCAGGTTCTAGTAATAATAGCTGAAAATGTAATTGTAGACACTAGCGGTAATATTATGTCAGAGGAAAAAAATACGACTTTTACAGTCGCAGATGTAACACCTCCTAAGATAACCTCTTACAGCCTGGCACCAAATAATGATTATGTGTTGCTTACATTTAGTGAGGATATTTGGTCTGAGACCAATCAGAGTGGCAGTATTAATACAACAGATTTTGAGATTACGCTTAATTCTGATGATGAAAACAGTAACGCTAGCGAAGCGACTATAGAGCAAGTAGCTGATACTTTGGATAATACCGTAGGCATATATGGTATTGATGCCGTGAGGCTTTATCTAGAATTTTACCCTACACCATCAGGTGCAGAGTCAATAACTATTTCTCCTAATAGTAATACAATTTTTGATCAAGTGAATATTTCCTTATCTACGAGCAGTATTCAAATTGACCTTAATGACGAGTTACCTCCATCAATAAACATAAAAAGTAACAATAGCTCTGATGATACAGGATTTATTCATCCCAATGCTAGCTTTGTGGTTACCTCCACCGATTCACTACAAAGGTCATTTACTGATTCAACTTGCCTTGTTACTAGTGGAAGTAACACTGTTACTCACGATGCAAATGCTAATATAGAGGCTGGGTTATCAGTTTCAGGTACTGGAATACCATCAGGGGCAACTATAGCGTCAATTACAAATAGCACTACTTTTGTATTAAGTAGTAATGCTACATCAGGAGATGGATCTGAAATATCTCTTACCTTTTTTGGTTCTCCAATAACAAACGAAAATATAATAGACTATATCACTCTCAAATACGAATCTGATGGGGTGCTTATTGATTATATAGCAGACGTTAATGAGACTAAAACCGAGATTGAGATAATACCAGAAGATACCCTGTCTGAGTGGCAAGAGGTATACCTAAAGTTTGATAGACAGAATGATGGTGTCAGTTTAACAGATTCAGTAGGGAATTTAATCGAGACAACTGACGAAATTATACGTGTGGATGATGTAACAGCTCCTACAATTGTTAGTGCTGAGATTGATTCAACAAATAGATATATCACGCTTGCGATGAGTGAGCCAGTCTATAATAGTTTTGATGAGACAGGCGGAGTTGGCAGTCTTACTTATCGCCATTTTGATCTTTCAATTGTCCCAAATGAGTTAAATAATATTCAAAATGTAGATATATTGAATGTAACTGGTCTAGATGGACAAACTTTACAAGGTGGAGATGATAGTTTGAGGATAGAGATTATTCTAAGCCGTGCTGATGCATCTGGCTCGGAGATCATAACGGTGTCGCCATCAAGTTCAAATCCGATCTATGACCGTAGAGGCAATGATGTGTCCGTATTTCTAAACCAAAAAACCCTTAACCTTTATGATGAGCTATCACCCACAGTATCATATTCTCCTCCAGCGGATACTGTTATTGTTCCAAATACGGATTTTATTCTTACTTTTAGTGAGACAATTAAAAAATATATTTCCGATAATGAGGATCCAGATGATCTTAATATCGAAGAAGTTAGCAGCATGATTACCCTCGAATACATAAGTGGCGGTGTAATTGATTATGAAACCAGTTTCAATGCTGATACATCTATAATCACTCTAAATCCATCACAAATCCTAACAGAAGCAGAATCCGTAGAGCTTTCATTTGGTGAGGTTTTTTCAGATGAATTTGCGAATAGTGTGTCACCCGGCCTTGCCCAGTATACTGTTGATGATATTTTTCCACCTAGTTTTGGTGATAACAGTCTAGGCTCAGGTAACCGATATGTAGAGATAAATATGAGTGAGGGGGTGTACACAGACTCAAGTGGTACGGGAGCCTTGATTTCCGATGACATAAATCTTGTGGTTGACTATGGGAATCAAAATGGTGCAGAGTTGATATCGATAGACTACTTGTCTGACATAAATGGAGGAGCATTATCTGGCGGAGAAGATGCAATATTAGTGAACCTGAGTATTATTGGATCAACAAATGGAACAGAGCAGGTTATGGTCCATGCAGTCTCTGGAGAAATATTTGATGGTTCTGGAAATTCAATGAGCCCAAATGAGTCTACCACAGAGTATACTCTTTCTGCTGCTCCGGTTTTTAGTTTAAACAGTAGTATTAACTCTGAAAACAGGCATGTAACCCTAATTTTTGAAAACGGCCCGGTCTTTACAAATGAGAGTAATAGCTTAAGTATTATAACACAAGATTTCATGGTACAACTCACTAACTCAGATGGTGTTATCAGCGAAATTATGCCACTATATTTACTTATAGTAGATGAAAACGATATTCCGATCTTACCTGCCACTGGCGCTGATATTGTTAGGCTTGGTATATATCTAGATTTTATCCCTGATGGAAGTGAAAGTATTATAATATCTCCTGAGTCATCTAACGCAATTTATAATGATGAAGGAGTCAATATGGATGGTTCAGAATTTATTGGACCGTTTACACTCAATGATCAACTGGATCCATTTTATAATGTAAACATCGCTGATGGAGATATAAACATTGCATACAGTGACACAATCATTGTCAGCTTTAATGAGCCTGTACGGTTATCAGGAGGTCAACCACTAACCGATGATTCAGCAAAAGAAAATTTTATTATTGAAGATATTTCAAGATCTGACACTACTATGATAACAACACCTGACACCACTATTACAATACCTCCTGATAGTGCCATAAGAATTGAAACCTATTTTACTGTTGTTAATGATCCTTCACCAGACAGTATTTGGGTGATTATGAGCCAACCTTTTGGTAGTGAGCATGTTATTTCCTTAACCATAGAAAATGATTTTGAAGATTTCTCAGGGAATCAGGTACTGGAGGAAAGTACCATATCTTTTACAGCACGTGATAATATTTCTCCGGGCTTTGTTTCTGGATCGGCGGTTATTGATCTTGCAGAAATAGAGGATGTGAGAAATAATCCTTCAGAAGGAAGCCGAAGAGTTTGCTTTGTTGATGCAATAATAAACGATAATGTTTTCACAGACACTGTCGCTAGCTTACCTATTCAGGCTAACGACTTTTTGGTTGGGATTATCCAAAATGATGGTGCTGCATCATCTGCTTATGTTGAAAACATAGTATTGCCAGACATGATTCAGAGCGGTCAACAGGCTGTTCGTTTTCAGATCAGGCTTAATGAGGTCCCCTCGGGAAATGAAAAATTGTTTTTACATTCGGCAGATAACAATTCAATATTTGATAATGGTTTCAACCCTATGAGCACAGACAGTACAAGTGACACTCTTTCTCTCTATGACCTTAGATTTCCAACGATAGACACAACAAGCATCGAACACGATGGATATGTAGACCTCTATTCTGATTCTACAATCCTGGTTTATTTTTCTGAGCCAATTAATCCGGATTCGTTTGAGTATAGTTTTCTATCTAAATTAGATACCATAAGCTTTGTTCATGATACTAGTTTAACACCTGACTCACTGACAATATTCCTTAATACTCCTGTGATGTCTTATGACACTCTAGACCTGAGTATTATCCAACTAGAAGATACTTCCGGTAACAAAAGAGAGAGCCTAATTGGGAGAAGGTTTTTTACGAAGGTCGCTGGTGATTTTAGTATACCACCAGATGATACAGTTGGCCTAGAGGATTTAGCTATATTTATGGATGGATGGAATTCAGGTGATTTGACAAAAGAACTGGGCCCTTTTTCAGGCACTGCTCCAAATATCAGGATCAGCCCTGATAATATTTTTGGGATAGATGATGGAATGGCATTTACCCAGATGTGGTTATGGTCGCTTCAAACATTTGGCGTTTCTGAGACTATGCAGCAGTTAGTAAATATGTCATCATCAATTTCATTCAATGATAATGCTATTAGTGTGTCCCCTCCAGAAGATGCGATGAGCGGCCAAGTAGTGATTAATTATGATATAGAATATCGTCATATCAACCCTGGAGACAATATTGAATTAAATAATAACGGTATAGTATTGAGTAATAACGATGATCAAATTGGCTTGTCTGTGATTGAGTATGCATTACACAAAAATAAAAGAAGTGCTGTGTCCTTTGATGTCAAGAATAAGGATCAAACATCATCAGAGATTAAGGTAAGCTATTCATTTTTTGATGAAGATTTTAGGCTAATTAGCAAAGGCGACAGTATTTTACATAGCATTGCTCTACCCACAGAATTCACCCTAATGCAAAACTATCCTAATCCGTTTAACCCTAGTACAAATATTAGATTTACTATCCCTAGTAATTCTTTTGTCAGGCTAATTGTTTATGATATAACCGGAAAGGTAGTGAATGAAATTGTAAATGGTTATCTAGAGCCAGGCGTTCATAATGTGGAATGGAGCGGCACGGACACTGGTGGTATAGATGTTAGTTCAGGGCTATATTTTTATAGGATTGAGGCCTCTAATTACTCAAAAACATATAAAATGCTTTTTGTTAAATAAGGTTATAAATATAATTATCTTTAGAAGAAAATGAGAAAGCTATATACACTAGAAGAGCTTAAGTCAAAGTATGAGCCAGATAAGGTCATAAGAGCAATAGAAGAAAATTTTGTAATACATAAGTTTACACTTATCAATCTATTCTCGATTGAATCTTGTCCACTGTCTAAGTATAAGCAAGAAAGACAGATGTCATTTTTGGATACAAAGAGGCCTGACGATGAAGAGCTTATTAAAGAAATAACGGAAAAGCTTCACGATTCAATCTATTTTATGACCTTGTCAAAAAAAGATCGTACTCTTGTAACACAAAAAATGCGATCATTCGCAAATGAGCTTGTCGAAGTTCAGCTAATGAGGATTAAACTTTTTATAGATGATCCGCTCTTGGTTTCACCATATCCGTCAGATAAAGAATCAGAACAGCCTGAAATATTGACCGAGATAATTGAGGTATTAGGTTGTATTGAGTCTGGCCTTGAACTTGAAAAATCGTATTGGGAAAATATTCCCAGAGCTGGTTATCTATCTGGTCTCCAGGTTTCTATGGGAGAGTTTTTTATGAGACTGAATCAAATTGGTATGTCTCAAAAAGATCAGATTAGTCTGGTCCAGCAAATATTTGATGAGTTTGATGTTGACTGGAAAGAGGGTGCACGGGAGAATATCAAGGTATCATTGCAGCAACCTTCTTTAGAAATTTTACAAAATAGAAAAATGCATTTTGATAGTATTATTGGAGTCAATCAAGCCACCGCTCTGTCAAAGAATTTTGTTGCAGGATTAACCAGCGCGTTTAACATATACAGATCCCAATTAAGACGGTTCTAGTTCTTGATTCTATTTACATTAATAAAAATATCCACGAAACATGTTTGACTATAAGCGTCGTATTGATGAGCTTCCGAAAGGGTCTCAGATATTACATGAACCACTTTTAAACAAAGGTTCTGCCTTTAGTCTTAAAGAGAGAGATGCGCTTAATCTGAATGGGCTACTTCCTCCAAGAGTATCGACTATTGAAGAGCAAAAGAAAAGGATCATTGAAAATTTTAATAATAAGCATGATGACCTTGATAAATATATTTTTTTAATTGCACTACAGGACAGGAATGAAACCCTGTTTTACAAGACAGTCACGGATGAGATTGAGACCATGATGCCAATTATATATACCCCGGTAGTTGGAGAGGCCTGTCAAAAATATGGACATATTTTTCGCAGACCAAGGGGCCTATATATTTCCAAGAATGATCAGGGAAACATAAAAAATATTTTAAAAAATTGGCCAAATAAAAAGGTTGATGTTATTGTTGTCACTGATGGTGAAAGAATACTTGGCCTGGGAGACCTTGGTTCTAATGGTATGGGCATACCCGTAGGTAAACTATCACTATATACTGCATGTGCTGGTATAGATCCTGCGAGATGCTTGCCAATCATGCTGGACACTGGAACAGAAAATGAAAACCTAAAAAGTGATCCACTATATGTTGGTCTTACAGATGGACGCATAAGAGGCGATGATTATGATAATTTTATTGATGAGTTTATGGAAGAGGCTGGTTTAGCCTTTCCTGATGCTATTATCCAGTTTGAAGATTTTGGAAACCGTAACGCTAGCAGACTACTAGAAAAATATAAAAATGATTACCGAATGTTTAATGACGATATACAGGGTACCGCGGCTGTTGCTCTTGCTGGCCTGCTTTCAAGTCAGAGAATTACTAAAAAGAAATTAGCCGAAGAAAAAATTCTATTTTATGGAGCCGGAACTGCAGGAATTGGGATAGCCAACCTTTATACGAGTGCGCTTGTCGAAAAAGGATATTCTGAGGATGAAGCAAGAAAACGTTGTTGGTTCGTTGATAGTAAGGGTCTGGTCACTAAAGGCAGAAAAAATCTTAGTGATGTTAAGATTCCTTTTGCACATGATCATGATGTTAAGGAAGATCTTTGTGAAATTATTGGATCAATCAGGCCCACAGCCCTGATTGGGATATCCGGACAGGGTCAAGCTTTTTCCAGGGATGTACTAGAGCTAATGGCAGAGATCAATGATCGGCCCATTGTGTTTGCTTTATCTAACCCAACTTCTGTGTCTGAATGTACAGCACAGCAGGCGTATAAGTGGACCAAGGGGAGATGCTTATTTGCCAGTGGTAGTCCTTTTGGTCCGGTAGAACTAGAAGGAAAAACGTTTATACCTGGACAGGGGAATAATGCTTACATTTTTCCAGGTGTTGGCCTAGGAATTGTTCTCTCTCGATCTAAAATTATTTCTGATGATCTTTTTCTAAGTGCGGCACATACTTTATCAAGTTTAGTCTCAGATGAAGAACTCTCCAATGGCCAATTATATCCATCCTTATCAGATATTAGAAGTGTCTCAAAAACAATTGCTATTAGTATAGCGAAAAAAGTTATTGCTTCTGGATTAACTAATATTGCACTCCCGAAGAATCTTGAAAAATATTTAGACAGTATAATCTATAATCCTGAATACCGCGACTATATTTAGTAAAACGGGTATTCGGAAAGTTATTTTAATAATAGTATAAGAGCTTATAGACTATTAAACAGTAACTTAAGTTATTATGGATACCAACCCTGAGTCAAAGTCTCGTCTTAAGACATTTTTAGAAAATCCTTCCAAAGCCCTCTGGTCACTAGCGATCCCTATAATGTTTGGTATGGGAATTCAGACTCTTTACAATCTTGTAGATATGATTTTCATAGGTAGACTTGGTGGGCATGCTATTACAGGGATTGCGTTTAATATGCCTTTATTTTTTTTAGTATTAGGTCTTACCATGGGCTTAGGAACAGGGGTGACAGCGTCTATCGCAAGATTTATTGGCCAGGATAATAAAAAAGAGGCTGATAACAGTGCAGAACATGCTGTATTTATAGCAGTCATAATTAGTTTCTCTCTTTCCTCAATAGGTTTAATGTTTGGTAAAACAATTCTAGCATTATTTGGAGCAGAGGGTGAAATCCTTTCCCTAGGATGGGAGTATCTACATGTAATGTGTGTTGGTATGCCTTTTATGATATTTTCAGGGTTTTTTCGATCTATTCTTGCTGGCGAAGGTGACATGAAGTTTCCTATGATGGTCGCTGGACTAGGGACCGTTCTGAATATTATTCTGGACCCAATTTTTATATTTGAGTTAGAGAGTTATGGGGGCTTTGGATTTGGCCTAGGTGTCGCAGGGGCGGCAATGGCAACAGTAATCAGCCAGATCATTGTGTTCTGTGTGTTTGTTTACATGTTATTTGTTAAACAACATTCGTACATAACCTTTAGGCTGAAATATTTTTCTTTTTCCATGGATATTATCTGGGATATAGTCAAGGTTGGACTTCCCGCTTCTCTTTCGATGGTTGTGATGGCAATTGGACAAGGAGTGTTTAATAAAATACTAATCCATTTTTCTACCGATACAGTCGCTGCCTATCAAATTGCTGGTAGGATTGATATGCTTGTCTTTTTACCCATATTCTCTGTGGCCGCGTCACTTACGACGCTCGTCGGCATGTTTTTTGGTGCCAAAGAGTATGACGCCCTGAGGTTCACGATTCGATATGGAATAATGTCTGCATTCTTCATCACAGTGTTATCATCAATATTCATATATTTCTTTGCAAACCTAGCAGTTGGGTTTTTCACTGATGATAAATTAATTATATCTATATCCGTAACCTTTCTTAAACTTTTCGCATTCGTCTATCCACTAATCTCTATTGGTATCACAACCGGGAGAGTTCTCCAGGGCCTGGGTAAAGGACTTCCAGTTTTAATTATTACAATTGTCCGCGTGCTCGGTGTTTCTGCTCCATTAGCAGTATTTTTTATTTTCTACATGGGTAAGCCTGTAGAATGGGTTTGGTATTCAATGATGGTGTCAACGGTTGTAGCGTTTACAATTGCGCTTACCTGGCTTGTTTCAACTTTAAGAACACTTCCTACCGTAAAACTTGAAACCAGTCAATAATAGACTGAGGTATTAGTTTCACTAATCTGACAAGCCAACGCATTTGCCATGGGTAGACATATGTTTTTTCCCCTTTTTCAATAGCCTTTGCAAAAGCAATTGCAGCATTGTCAGCATCTTTTAAAAATGGTTTAAATCTTATTCTCTCTGTCATCGGAGTGTCAATGAATCCAGGACAA
>Ga0257111_1001066_pt1 | contig 11181 bp, 13 predicted proteins | sample LP_taG_6_FD_191567 | JGI IMG/M metagenome (GOLD analysis project Ga0257111, IMG submission 191567) | Marine microbial communities from Northeast Subartic Pacific Ocean, Canada - LP_J_2015_P26_500m | ecosystem: Environmental > Aquatic > Marine > Oceanic | place: Canada: Northeast Subartic Pacific... | reverse complement strand
ATTAATTCATGCTTTAGTAAAAGGAATTACAGATTATATAGTAGAAGATACGGAAGAAGCACGAAAACAAGTGAAAAAACCAATTGAGGTAATTGAGGGCCCATTAATGGATGGAATGAATGTTGTGGGTGATTTATTTGGTGCCGGTAAAATGTTTTTACCGCAAGTGGTAAAAAGTGCGCGCGTAATGAAAAAATCGGTTGGTTATCTCACTCCCTTTATTGAAGCTGAAAAAGGCGGAGAAAAAATAAAAAGTAACGGCAAAATTGTATTGGCAACAGTAAAAGGTGATGTGCATGATATTGGCAAGAATATAGTTGGGGTTGTATTGCAATGTAATAATTATGAAATCATTGATCTCGGAGTTATGGTACCCGCACAAAAAATTCTAGATACTGCGCGTGAGCAAAATGCAGACATTATTGGTTTAAGTGGCTTAATTACTCCATCACTTGATGAGATGGTTCATGTGGCAAAAGAAATGAAACGCCTGGAATTTCAAATTCCGTTAATGATTGGTGGGGCTACTACATCAAGAACTCATACTGCCGTTAAAATCGATCCTGACTATGATTATCTTGTCGTTCATGTAAAAGATGCTTCACGCGCTGTTGGTGTTTCAACAAAATTACTCAATATTAATATGAAGAAATCTTATTCAAAAGAAATACAATCAGAATATAATATATTACGGGAGCGTCACAAAGGAAAACAAGCTAAAATAAATTGGTTAACAATCGAAGAAGCTCGCAATAATCATAAGAAAATTGCATGGTCTGATTATTCCCCAATAACACCAAATAAACTTGGTATTAATGCTTTTCATGATTATCCGCTAAATGAGTTAGTAAAATATATCGACTGGACACCATTTTTTGTTGCATGGGAACTTGCGGGGAAATTTCCAAAAATATTAAGTGATAAAATAGTCGGAGTAGAAGCAACTCGTCTTTATAATGATGCTCAAATTATGTTATCAAAAATTATCAATGAAAAATGGTTTACTGCTAGAGGTGTCTACGGTTTATTTCCAGCAAATTCGGTAAATTATGATGATATTGAAATCTATACTAATGAAAAAAGAAATAATCTATTGACTACAATACATTCTCTGAGACAGCAAACCCAAAAACCACCTGGACAATGTAATTTTGCTCTAGCCGATTTTATTGCTCCAAAAGAAACTAAAAAGAATGATTACATTGGCGCATTCGCTGTCGCAACTGGTTTTAATATGGAAAAACGTATAAAGCAGTTTGAAAATGACCATGATGATTATAGCTCAATAATGTTAAAGGCATTGGCAGATCGTTTCGCTGAAGCTTTTGCTGAACGCTTACATGAGTTGGTTCGTAAAAAATACTGGGGGTACACTCCCAACGAATCACTTAGTCATGAGAAATTAATCAGTGAATCTTACAATGGTATTCGTCCTGCCCCGGGGTATCCGGCATGCCCTGATCACACTGAAAAAGAACTACTATGGAAACTAATGGACGTTGAAGAAAATACAGGAATAAAACTTACCGAGTCATTTGCGATGTATCCAACGGCTGCTGTATCAGGATGGTATTTTTCACATCCAGATTCTAGATATTTTGGATTAGGAAAAATTAACCATGACCAAATTAAAAGCTATGCACAAAGAAAAGGATTAGATTTTAAAACCATCGAGAAATGGCTTTCTCCGAATCTCGGGTATACGCCAGATAATAATTAACCAAACTTAATATTACACATCCGTGTGTAAAATTAATTTTTGATTAAAAAAATTCTCTGCTTGTTCTTGGAGAAGTTACCCATAAATCATCAATAGGTGCCATCTCTTGTTTAGGTTTTAAACATAAACCCATAGCTAAACTATAAGCCAAAGCAGGATTGTCTAATTGATTTTTCCAAACTAATTGTATTGCCTGAAATGCACGATGCTTCATGCTGTCAACAACCGGCGCATTTTCGATTAGATCGAGAATATCTTTTAGTATAACGCCTCGACGATAAGTATCAGCAGCCTGATACGCGTCCTCAGCAAATAATTCACAAGAATGTGCCGGATAGGTTCTAGTCGTATAATCGTTAGCCAAAACCTCAATTGGTTTGGACAATACTATAAACCACAATATTGAATAGACAATTAAACTTCTCATTTTAATCTCTCATGTTTTCTTATGAGCCTCCAGTTATGTTTAAGCAAAAAAAAAGGCCGCTGGTGAATCACCTACGGCCTTTTTGGATTAGTATATTTGTTTCTTAAACTATTAGATCATTAAAAATCCATTGACGCACAGGTGCCTGTAGCTACCGCATAGATCGTTGCGGTGCCATATAAATACCTGTTTTGTCATATAATTTAGAATCATGGGTGCGCGATATTCCTCGTATTTCAAATTAATGTCAAGTTATTTACTACTAAATAACTAAAAAGTTTATGTTTTTCTACCAGTTAGTCCTTTAATCTGAGTTAAAGTTCAAAATATTCAAGCCATCAATTATTCCCTATTATTGCCAATTAGTGCATCGGGGCGACTCTCAGCTTAATTTCTCTATTATTTTTTCATTTTGTACATCAATAATTTGACTATGAAATTCTATGGGGCTTGTTTGTAATTGCTTATTCCTCTTTTTGCTTTCCATATTTATTCCAGTATTCTCTCGCTAATTTTCGAGCTTTTTCCAATTCCTTTTCATCTAATTGGGTCTCCACATTATCTCGAATTTCTTGAGCAGGCTTAAATCCTCGAGCTGCTACAATGCCTGCCCAGGCGTAGGCTTGCGTATAATCTTGCTTAGTTTTAGTTCCTAAGTAATAGATCTCAGCAAGTTTGTATTGGGCCATAATATGTTTGTTTTCAGCTAAATCATAAAACCATTCTATTGCTTTTAAATCCGCCTTTGGAATACCAATTCCTTCATGATACATATTAATTAAATTGACTTGTGAGGCTAAAAAACCTTGATCAGATGCTTTTCGATACCATTCTATGGCCTTATCGTTATTTTTTTCTAGACCACGCCCATTTTGAAACATAACGCCAAGATCATGTTGTGCCCTAGCCCATCCTTTTTCCGCAGCTTTTCTATACCATTTTACTGCTTCACTGTAATCCTGATTAACACCTATCCCGTCATGAAACATATAACCGATACTTGCTTCTGCTTCTTCGTTACCCTGAACTGCTGCCATGCGAGACCATTTCATTGCCATCAAATAATCTCTCTCAACTCCTGCTCCTTGAATATATAATTGAGCTAGCCTGATTTGAGAATTAGGATAACCTTTTTTTGCAGACTTCTTGTACCATTTAGCTGCTTCTTGAAAATCTTGGTTTATATGTAATCCATTTTCATGCATAAAACCTATATAATACTGCGCCCTGGCATCACCATCATTAGCCAGAAAAGTGAATTCTCTAAATGCTTTCTCATAATCGCCTGCCATATAAGCAGTATTTGCTAGTTCATAATTTGATTGGCCGCAAGCAGAAATAAAAATTATAAAGCAAAATATGAGAAATAAAGATTTCATAATTTTATAAGCTTACATAGATTCTGTAGAATATCGACTATAATAAAATAATATAATTAATCACTAAAAAATGTCGAAATTTAGTATCAATAATCTTGAATGCATTCGCCAAAATAATATTCTATTTAAAGGGCTAAACCTTTCTATGGAAGATGGTGGGTTACTGCAGATTAACGGTGCAAACGGCAGTGGTAAAAGTAGTTTATTACAGATTTGTGCGGGACTAATACAGATAACCACTGGCGAAGTATTATGGAATAATATAAATATAAATCAGCGCCGTTATGAATTTCAAAATAATATTTTATATATTGGTCATACTAATGCCATAAAAGCAACGTTAACTGTAGAAGAAAATATGACGATTATTCATTCTTTAACAGGATCAAAATCAAAAATTAATTATTCTACAATTCTTAAAAAAATTGGCATGTCAGGCATGAATAAAATTTTTCCATATAACATGTCTGCTGGTCAAAAAAGACGTTTAGGGCTTACAAGGTTATTTATGACAAAGTCAAAATTATGGTTCCTTGATGAGCCGTTTAATGCATTAGATAAAGAAGGCAAAAAAATAATTGAAAATTTAATTATTAATCATTGTGCTAAAGGCGGGATAACTATCTTTACTACTCACCAAAAAATGGAAATTGATGGCTATCCATTACAAAGTATTCATCTGAGAAATAATAATGTCTGAATATATAAATATTTTTAATGTTATTTTAAAACGCGATCTAATGCTCGCTTTTCGAGATAAAACAGATTTTATTAATTCATTAATTTTTTTTATTATTGTCATTACGCTCTTCCCGTTAACCTTCGGTACAAAGTCGACAATAGTAAATGAAATAATACCTGGAATGATCTGGATTAGTGCTTTATTAGCGACTTGTCTATCGCTTGAAACGATTTTTCGTTCTGATTTCGAAGACGGTAGCATTGAGCAGCTAACTTTATCTCGTTATCCACTTACATTACTTGTGTCAGCAAAAATATTTGCGCACTGGATAACATTTGGTATGCCTCTGATAATAATTTCATTACTGATGGGAATACTTCTCTCATTGTCAAATGAAATAATAATAGCTCTCTTCATTACATTAATTCTTGGAACGCCAATCTTAAGTCTTCTTGGATCTGTTATGGTTGCCTTAACAATTGGTTTACGTGGCGGTATGTTACTTAATCTTTTGATTCTACCTTTATCAATGCCTGTTCTTATTTTTTCTACAGTTGCAATACAAAATGCAGCATTAAACCAATCCATCATAGCTGAGACCTATTTTCTAGCGGGTATACTTGTACTAGCAATCACCTTAGCACCATTAGCAACTGCTACTGCTTTAAGAATACGATTGAGTTGATAAAATGTACAAGTGGATTCATCAATTTGGCTCACCTAAATATTTTTATGATATTTCCTTACACTTATCTAAATGGGTCACTATTGTCTGCATTGTTTGCTTTATAGGTGGACTTTACGGGGGTCTAGTTTTAGCGCCAGCAGATTATCAACAAGGAGATAGCTTTAGAATTATTTATGTGCACGTGCCTGCTGCATGGATGTCTCTTTTTATATATGTAATCCTTGCTACTTCAGGGGCAATTAGTCTTATTTGGCACATTAAAATTACAGATATCATAGCAAGAGTTAGTGCGCCAATCGGAGCATCATTTACTTTTTTAGCTTTATCGACAGGCGCTATCTGGGGAAAGCCTATGTGGGGTACCTACTGGGTATGGGATGCAAGATTAACATCAGAACTGATATTATTATTTTTATATCTAGGCTATATAGCACTACAATCAGCTTTTGATGATAAAAGAATTGCGGCGCGCGCAGGGGCAATACTTGCATTAATAGGTATAATAAATATCCCGATAATTCATTATTCAGTCGAATGGTGGAGCACACTACATCAAGGCCCAACAATTACAAAGTTAGACAAACCCTCAATTCATCTCACTATGCTAATTCCCCTAATATTAATGGTAATAGCATTTAAAACTTTTTACATTGCAATAGCTCTAATTAAGACAAGAAGCGAAATACTTAAATATGAATGCAATTCTTCATGGGTTAAAAAAATATTAGGTAATTAAACTTATGTCATTAAATAATTTTTTTTCAATGGGTGGTTACGCAGCTTATGTTTGGTCGGCATACGGTATTAGCTTCATTGTTCTATTTCTAAATATTTTTCTGGCCGTTAGAAATGAACGCAAAACAATAGATGAATTAAAAAAAAGATTAGGGAGCAATAATAAATAACAATGACTCCAAGAAGAAAACGTATATTTATTGTTAGTTTTATTCTAATTGGTATAAGTATTGCCGCAACATTAATTTTGACAGCATTTGAAGAAAATTTAATGTATTTTTATAGTCCAACAGAAATTGCTAATGGCGAAGCGCCAAAAGTCCGTGCATTTCGAATTGGGGGACTAGTATTAACTGGTAGCGTTAAACGAAATCCTAATAATCTTAAAGTTAATTTTGTACTAACTGATACAATTAATGAAATTAAAGTAATATATGATGGAATTCTTCCTGACCTATTTCGTGAGGGTCAGGGTATAGTTGCCAATGGAAAAATGAAATCTGACAATATCTTCGTTGCCGATCAAGTACTGGCTAAACATGATGAAAATTATATGCCGCCGGAAGTAGCAAAAGCTCTTGAAGATGCAGGCGCTCAACTCCCTTATCAAGAAAATAAAGTACTTAAATGATTGCTGAACTAGGACACTTCTCATTAATTTTAGCTTTAGCGATGGCGATCATACAAAGTACTTTTCCCATTGTAGGTGCTGCTACGGGAAATCTAACATACATGTCGTTAGCGCGACCTGCGGCACGTCTACAATTTCTGTTTGTGTCTATTTCTTTTGGAATTTTAGTTTATTCATTTCTAATTAATGATTTTTCTATATCTTATGTCGCTAATAACTCAAATACACTCCTTCCCTGGGTATATCGGTTTTCAGCTGTGTGGGGGGCACATGAAGGCTCTTTATTATTATGGACATTAATTTTGAGTATTTGGACAATAGCTGTGACTTTTTTCAGTCATCGCTTACCTGAATATTTTTTATCTCGTGTTATTGGGGTGATGGGGTTGGTAAGTATTGGTTTTCTACTTTTTATGCTATTTACTTCTAATCCCTTCGAACGCATCTTCCCTGTTCCATTAGATGGCGCAGATTTAAATCCACTATTACAAGACCCCGGCTTGATTATTCACCCGCCAATATTATATATGGGATACGTTGGGTTTTCCGTGGCCTTTGGTTTTGCTATAGCTGCTTTATTAGGGGGTAATTTAGATACAACCTGGGCTAGATGGTCTCGGCCATGGACATTACTTGCCTGGATGTTCCTAACAATAGGAATCGCACTAGGTAGTTGGTGGGCTTACTATGAATTAGGTTGGGGTGGTTGGTGGTTTTGGGACCCTGTTGAAAATGCATCGTTTATGCCCTGGCTAATAGGAACTGCATTAATTCATTCACTTGCCGCAACAGACAAAAGAGAAATTTTTAAAAATTGGACGATTCTTCTCGCTATTTGTGCATTTGCTCTTAGTTTATTAGGCACGTTCTTGGTGCGTTCAGGGGTGATAACTTCAGTTCATGCATTTGCAACAGATCCAACACGTGGAATTTTTATTCTTGCTTTATTAACAATCTTTGTTGGTGGTTCACTAGTACTTTATGCCTTCCGTGCGCCTTCAACCAAAAGCGGGGGCAAGTTTAAATTACTATCTCGTGAAACATTTCTACTATTCAATAGTATTTTATTTCTAGTGGCAATGTTAACAGTACTACTTGGGACTATTTATCCTTTAATTATAGAGGCACTTAATCTTGGTAAATTATCTGTAGGTGCCCCCTACTTTAATGCGGTATTTGTGCCAATAATGACCCCGGTCATAATATTCCTTGGGTTCGGAGTTCTCACAAAATGGAAACAAGACGACTTTTCATTATTACTAAAACAATTACGTAATTTATTAATTGCAAGTTTATTCATTGGTATCAGTATAGGATTAATATTCTTTGAGAATAATCAATTAAAAAGCATTGCGGGAATCGTTGCTGCCTTATGGATAAGTACTACTACTCTTTATTCATTATTCGTTAAGGTAAAAAATAAAAAAAATAAACTCGCAGCAATGCGAATTATTTCCCGTAGTTTCTATGGAATGTTAGTTGCTCATATAGGTTTTGCGGTTTGTATTGTGGGAATAACTATAACGAGTCAACATAGTGTCGATATTCATCAACGTATGAAAATTGGTGATGTTATTGAATTTTCTAATTACCAATTTCATCTTAAAGATTTAAAAACAGTATCGGGGCCAAACTATGAAGCAACCGAAGCAATCGTTGATGTAATAAAAAATGAAAAACTAGTTACGACACTGCGCTCACAAAAAAGAATATATGCAGTTCGGAACATGCCTATGACAGAAGCAGGAATAGACGCGGGGTTTACTAGAGATATTTATATGGCTTTAGGTGAGCCGCTAGATAATGAATCTTGGAGCGTAAGGCTTTACCATAAACCTTTTGTGCGTTGGATATGGCTTGGGGCGATATTAATGGCAATTGGAGGTTTATTAGCTGTTTTAGATAAGCGTTATCGTCTAAGAACATTAAAAAAGAAAATAATTACTGTCAATAATGAAGCTATCCCATAAATTAAATGATCCGTTATCTATTTCCGCTTACAATTTTTGTTGGACTCACAGTACTATTTATTTATGGTCTACAAAATGATCCAAGATATGTCCCCTCTCCACTAATAAATAAAATAGCTCCTGAATTTACTCTGCCGAGCCTTCATAATCCAGAATCTAATATTAGTGTAGATGATATCAAAGGCGCAGTATCACTAATAAATGTATGGGCTTCCTGGTGTGTAGCATGCCGGCTTGAACACCCCATACTTAATGAAGCAGTAAAAAAATATCATCTAAATCTGTATGGACTTAACTATAAAGACAAAAGAACTAATGCACTCATATGGCTTGAGAACTTAGGAAATCCATATATAGAAAGTGCATACGATGAATATGGAAATGTTGGGATAGATTATGGTGTATATGGTGTGCCGGAAACATTCCTTCTTGATAAAAAAGGAGTTATTCGTTACAAACACATTGGTCCAATTGATAAAAGACAGTTTGATGATATTATTATGCCGCTCATAAAAAAACTAGAACAAGAAAGTTAATTATGAAAATATTATATCAATCTATAGTGCTCGCTTTAATCATATTTACTACTCATAAAAGTTTTTCAAATGATGAGCCTGTATATTTTACCGATAAAAACCAAGAACAACGTTACTATTCACTAATTGAAGAGGTTAGATGTTTAGTTTGTCAAAACCAATCACTTGCTGATTCTAATGCTCCATTAGCTCAAGATTTAAGGAATGAAATTTTTAAAATGATTAAATCAGAAAAGAGTAATAGTCAGATTATAGAATTCCTAGTAGAACGGTATGGTGACTTTGTTCTGTACCGTCCCCCCTTAAAAGATAATACTTGGTTACTCTGGTTTGGCCCTTTTCTATTTTTAATCATAGCCGTAACCACGGCAATCATTTTTATAAAAAAACAATCTCAAAATAATACTATTGATAATTAATCACTAAGATAGAATTATTTAAAATAATTATAAATAAATATAAAAAAACCAATGACTTTATTCTTACTATCAGCATCATCTTTATTATTAATATCTATTATTGTAATAATAAAAGCATTGTTGAATAAAAATAATGAAAAAATAAATTCTAATCAAAATAGCATGGATATCTATAATCAAAAATTAAATGAGATTAATTTCGATATTGAAAATCACTTAATTACAAAAAATGAAGCCAATAATGCTATCGAGGAATTAGAATATTCACTAATAAAAGATAACAAAAATACAGATACACTGGACTCAAAACTATATTTCTCAAATCTAAAATCAAAAAAAACTATTTCGGTAATTCTTGTATTGGTTATTCCTGTTTTTGTTATATCTGTATATAGTTTTATTGGTGATCCTAATTCAATAGAAAAATTAGTTCTAGTTTCAGACTTAAAAAATTCAAAAAACAATAGCGAAAAACTTGTTTCTGTGGAGCAAATGCTCAACCGCGTTGAAAGACGATTACTAGATGAGCCGAATAATAGCGATGATTGGTTAATGCTTGCTAATTCTTATGTTGTGCTTAAACGCTATCCTGAAGCAATTAGAGCGTTTGAAAATCTATACCGTCTAAAAGGCGATGATCCGTCACTTTTATTTCGATATGCTGATGTTTTAGCCATGGCAAATTCTGGAATCTTTGCTGGTAAACCCTCAGAGTTAATCAAAAAAGCACTACGGCTAGATCCTCAAAATACAATGGGCCTTTGGCTAGCCGGTCTAGTGGCTTACGAAGAGGGCGAAATAAATGAAGCCATTAATTATTGGCAAAATGTGCTGCCTAAATTAGAAATAGGATCCGAGGAAGAAAAAAATATAAGAAAATATATACAATTTGCTAAAGAAAATAATAATATTTCAATTCAAAATGATGATTCGATTACACAAGAAGAAATTGAATACTCGCTTAAATTAAATATTGAATTATCACCTAATTTCACTAGTGTAAATAAAAGTAAAGTAGTATTTATCTATGCGAAACCAATAAATAGTCCAAACAACATGCCAATTATTGTTTTGCGAAAAACAGTCGCCGACCTACCATTATTAGTGGAAATGAATGACTCAATGTCTATGCTTCCATCTAATAAGCTTTCTGATTATAAGTCTGTTCAAGTTTTGGCAAGAATCTCTAAAAGTGGCAATGCTAAATCTGAAATAGGAGATTTAATAGGTGTGGTTGACTCAGTTTCAACTACTTCAAGAAATATAACTAAATTAATTATAAATACAACACTAAAATAAATAGATATTATTAGAGCTCATATGAATTATTTTCGTCAACTCCATAAGCAATACTTATTCGTTTGTATCATTGCGTTAGGCATGCTAGTGCGAACTTTTGTCGCGCCTGGTTTTATGCTTAATACAAAAAACACAAATGGTGATTTGTTTGCAGTTACACTATGCCATGGCCCAAACAATATTAATCAATTGCCAGGACTTGAGAAACCTAATAAACATAACGAACCTGTATCTAACGACCACAAAAAACAAACAAATTGTAACTTGTGGACATCAAGCAGCACGTCTCTTGTCATTGATCAATTTATTTTAGATTATAAAAATCAATTTTCAGATGGTGAATTAATTCTATATAAAGCTTCGTTCGATACCTCTTTTATTCATACATCGCAGTATGCGCGTGCACCCCCTACCCTAATTTAGTTTCACATTTTTTTATATTCTTAATTCAGATCAAAATCTACTGATTTGATCTATTTGTGTTTTTATTTTTGGGGATTATATGTTTTTAAATAATAAAAAATTTATCTATGCATTCTCATTATTTTTGCTCTGGGCTAATGTTTTTGCCGATGAGAATCATAATAATATTGGCCTCAGTCTAGAGAACGGTAAGTTAAAACGAATTAATGCGAGTGGTCATGCGCCAATTAGTCTAATGGGCGAACACACGCATAAGCAAGGCAAATGGATGG
>Ga0257111_1001065_pt1 | contig 11193 bp, 14 predicted proteins | sample LP_taG_6_FD_191567 | JGI IMG/M metagenome (GOLD analysis project Ga0257111, IMG submission 191567) | Marine microbial communities from Northeast Subartic Pacific Ocean, Canada - LP_J_2015_P26_500m | ecosystem: Environmental > Aquatic > Marine > Oceanic | place: Canada: Northeast Subartic Pacific... | reverse complement strand
ATGGTCCACTTCTTTGAAATAATGAAATGACTACTGGTACCTCATTTATTCCAGCCCAGCCAAGTGTCTCTGCCATCAATGAAAATCCTGGTCCTGAAGTTGATGTTGCAGAACGTGTACCTGTTAACGATGCTCCTACCGCCATACCAATCGCAGAAATTTCGTCCTCAGTTTGCACTATAGTAGTAGAGCCTGGTCGGTCCTCATTTACTTGTAAAATTTCATTTGATTCTAAAAACTCGCTTTCGTCTGATGCAGGTGTGATAGGATAGTATGATTGAAATCTACATCCACAAACAATCTTTCCTAGAGCTGAACCTTGGTGCCCTTGAACTAATATTGTATTTGGTTTTTTGCCTGTTTCATTAAGTGAGGCATTAAAATTAGAAAATTTTGCAGATGCATAATTATAAGCAAAGTTTGCTGCCTTTTTATTCAAATCAACAATAGTAGGTTTTGTTGAAAATATTTCTTCTATAGATTCCAATAATGGTGTTATGGGTGCTTTCAAGACTCCAAGTGAAAATGAAACACCCAACACATTGAACATACGTGTCATACGTGAAAGTTCAGGTCTTTTCAATTCGTCCGCAATATTTGATAATGCATCCCGAAATGAAATTGGATAAACATTGACACCACTTTCCTTGGCTAACTTAATTATGCTTGAAACTTTTGATTCCATATTTTTTGATTTAAAAAATTCGTTTAATCTTACTCTATGATCTACTTCAATGGTTGAAATTTCATCAATGCTTGTATTAACTATAGAAGAATCATAAATTATTGCTCCATTTTTTGAAATACTCAAACCATGTCTGATCATAGTTTCGGCATCAAAGGCAACCATGATGTTTGCGCCGTTTACATTTGAACGAACTTTATTATCTGAAAGTCTCACCACGAAATAGCTGTGCAAACCTTTGATGTTAGAATGATATTCCCTTTTTCCAAAAACATGGTATCCCAGTTTTGCACCAACCCGTGAAAATATGTTTGCTGCCGTATCAACACCACTTCCTTGTGGTCCGCCAATTAACCAACTATAATCAAAAACCATAACAGATCAATCATTAACCGCCAGTAGCCGCGCCATCGTTATTAGAAAGTTTTAATCCACATTCACACTTATCGCGCTCTCCACAAAAAGGACAAACACATGTACAGTTTTCTATAGGGTTTTTGCAATCTTCACAAATAGTAAATTCTTCGTTAGTATTATCAGAACTCATTATTTTCTAATTATTCAAATATTATAAATTGTTTGAGTAAATAATCATAATTGAATTAAATCATCAGGATCTCCACGAATACAGTCCGTTTGCACAGATTTGAGATTTTCAAATTTAATTATACCCTTGGGAACCTTTCCCTGATTTTGAAGTGATTCTATTTTTGAAAAAACTGATGTTTTATGTCTTTCACATGTAATTCCCAACATAAACTCACCATTATCAGAAACTACTGTAATTACATATTCAGGAGGGTTTACACAATCTTTACTTCCTTCTCTAATAGAACATTTGTTAGGTAACAACAAAAAATTGTAATCGAATTCAATATTAAACTTGTTCAAAAATTTTATTAAAATTCCAAATTGAATCTATCTGATTATTAGGTTGTGGTAATATTCCTTTTTCCTGTAATTTTTTCACGACAAAAGCCGAGTAGGCAGGAGCGCCAGTTGCCCCTGGAGTATTATAATTAACTATATGAAACGAATTTTTGCCCTCAGTCTCTATCATTTCAGATACAAAATCTCCTTGAGGAGAAATTACTGGGGTTCTAATACCTGCGGTTCCTCGTTTTGGAAAATTTTCTGGTTTAATCGCTGGAATAAATTTTTTCACTCTTTCAACCATTGCTGATTTAGAAATTGAACTGAGAAATTCCTTAGAAACTAATGAAATAAAATCAGTGTTTAGAAGAAGTTTCTTTGCACTACCAGTAACAATATCTGTAATTTTTGAAATTGTAGTAGGAATATCAGTGATAAAACTATCATATGCCTCTGGAGAATCGACTGGAACTGCATTTGGACCAATTTCAGTTTCTCCATTTGCTCTTTTAATCCAATGTGGATCCAAAAATGGAAATTCTGGGTAGCGAGGAACTGTATAGATATTTGTTTTAATTAGATCAGCAATATTTGAATTAGCTACCCAATATTCTCCACGAAAATGAAGATCTGAATAATCGTTTAATAGCCTAAATTTTTTTGCAATATCAAGTGAATTTCCTCCTGCACAATTAATCACAAAATTAGTTGTAAGTGATGAGTTATCTGAAAATATTAGGTTAACTTCTTTGGATGTTTCTTCTACATGTTTTACATTATGTTTAAGCAAGAAATTTATTCCATTTTTTTTAGCCAATTCTGTAACAGCTTTTGTAAGCATACCATAATTTGTTGAACCTTCTTTACTACAATAGAGACCAGAATAACAGATTAAATTCGGTTCTTTTTGTTTAAGTTGATTAGAATCAAGAATTGAAACATCTTCTTCAGTTAGTCCATTTTCTTTCGCAATAGTCATATATTTTTCAAGAGTTTTGTGTTGTTCATCATCTAACGCAATTTCAATTGTTCCACCTTGAACCCAAGGTATTTTTTTTTCATTAGCTAAATTTTTCCACATTTCATGAGAAAGAAATGCTGCTTTCGCAAAATTCTTCTTTTGTTTAGAATTTATGTAAAAAGGGTAATGAATAACGCCGCTGTTACGAGTACTGGAATGTAATGCAACATCATATTCTTTTTCAATTACACAGATTTTTAGATCATATAAAGTCGATAACCAATATGAAATTGTAGTTCCTAAAATTCCTCCACCGATGATTGCAATATCATATCTTTGCATCCATTTACTCAGTTGTAATCATATATTATGTAATGGCGCCGGGAGAGAGATTTGAACTCTCGATCCCTTGCGAGAACGCGCTTTATGGTATAATATTTCCAGGCGCGCGCCCTACCAGGCTAGGCGACCCCGGCATTAATTATTCGCCAGATTAGTTTCTGAAATATCTTACTTTAGAACGTTTATAGCAATGGATTTTTTCACTTTTTTGTTTTCAGGATCAACACCTTCTACAACAATTTTGTATCTACCTTCCAACGAATCAGAGTTATCCATCTTTTTCTGATTCCAGGCAAATATTACCACTTCCTTTGGATCAAGTTTAGTAACAATTTGTGTTGCTACTGGAACATAATATAACATACCATCCATTCCAGTTACCTTTAATCCATAAGATGTGTCAGAAAATATCAGAGGCACAGTGCCAGAATTGACAATTTTAATAGAAATTTGTTCCCCCATCTTGAAATCAATCTTTTCAGTTACAATCGAAATTGAAGAACCATCCTCAAATACCAATTGTTCGTGATTAGTTTGAGAATACGTAACAAGTCCAAGGGTGAGACCAGATACCATACCCACACATAATGCAATCATAAGACCCTTTGGCAATGATTTCATTTTTTCTCAACAATTTCTTTATCTGGTTTTGTTCTCCAGCTTTTAGGATAAGTATTAGGCTTCATGATTAATCGTTTTGTTTCAAAGGCATATCCCTTTGTAGATTCCTGTATATCATCACCTGGCATAGTGGATTGTGCAAGTGCTACAATCTCTCCCTTTTGTGTGTAAATTCCCACAATGTCATCTTTTTGTAGATTTTCAGAAATCTGTAATATTCCAGGCACAGCAAGCTGTGCTCCATGGCATAGGGCATCAACGGCGGAATCCCTGATAACAACTGATTTGATTTCACTTAGAACATGTTCTATTGGGTGAATCAGTTTTAATAAAGTAGAATCATCTTTTTTTTCTTTCCAATCAGTAAAAGCATTAGCAAGTTGATGTAAAGTAACTAATGGGTGATCTTCATGAAATTGGCTTACGCGTGTTCGTCTCAGCTCTATCATAGTACCGCCATGACCTAAAATTTCACCAAAATCATAGATTAGTTTCCGAATATAGGTACCTGCCTCGCAAAGTATACGAATTAAAATCAATCTTTCCTTCTGTTCAAGTAATTCCAATTCAAAAATTCGTCGTATCCTAATCTGTCTTGAAACAGCTGAGCGCTGTGGTGGCCTTTGGTATATGTCACCACAAAATTTCTTTAATATCATATCAAGCTGTTCTTTCGATGGTAATGAATGAAGTCTTCCTAAAGCACAATATTCCTTAGGGCCTAATAATAATACACCAAGAGCCTTTGTGCCATCACCAAGACCTATTGGGAGTACACCAGTTACTTGTGGATCCAAAGTTCCACTATGGCCTGCCTTTGAAATTTCTAGTATACGTTTTGTCCACGCAACAATTTGGTGGCTAGTAGGACCTGGTGGCTTATCTAAAAGTATCAAGCCATAGTTTAGTAACTGTTCAACTGAACGTTTATTATAATATGTACCATAATTATCGTCCGTAATGTCTTGATCAATTGTTATTAAATTCTCAAGTTGTTTTAATTTCAAAAAGTTCCCTCACAGTTGATTTCGCAATTCCAAGTACCTGTTCAGCATCAAGATTGTTAGTTTCGATTACCTTGTCAAATACTGATAGATCTTCTCCAAATTCAAACCCATACAATGTTTTGTAAATTATTCTATTCTCATTATATCGTTTTTGTACAATTTTGATAGTATTATTTTTTGACAGATTGTCTCTAACAGTCATTCGTCTTGCACTATTCTCCATAGATCCTGCTAGCCAAATCTTAACTCCACCCTCAACAATCCATGGAAGTGTATAACTAGTTATTACAACGTTGCCGTCAAGAAATAGTTTTTTGAGTTTAGCATCTACTTTTTTATCAAATTCAGAATTTTCTTGTCGATGATTCAGAAAATTCATCCCTTCAGATGTATCCCACCAATCATCTCCGCCTGTATCAAATCCCTCAACCTGAGCAAGTTCCTTTAGTATATCCCCACCGCTTAAATGTCTAAGATCAAACTCTTTTCCTATACCTTTAGCAATAGTTGTTTTTCCAATTGCAGGTGGTCCAGAAATGATTACGGATTTTATCAACTTTATTCATTCATAGAAGTCTTGGTTAGTTTCATGATTATTCCACTAAATGCAATGGCAGTCAAAAAATACCACGCCCATAAATAAATCTCATTTTCGGCATTACAGTATACATTACCATTTGCAGCATCTATAGCCATCTTCTCAACTGTACAAGTAAGTTCGAAGAAATCTGCAGGTATTACATTAAGGGGAATTGGAGATATAGCTACAGTATATGAAAACATTGTGGGCATTACAAAGTAAAAAATTAACAACAGTGGAATTATTGTTATCAGCATAGGTCGCATGTTCATCTGCATCATTTCCATGCTCATTTTGTTCATGTACTTAGATTTTTTATTTAATTCTGCAATCTTACTTTCATCCTTTGATCTAAATGCTTTCATCCTTTCTTTTTGCCAAGATCTTGTCTCTTTCATGATTCTTTTCAGTTTTACCGAATCAACCAGTTTCTTTCTAACGCCAGCATTGAAGAGGTTTAACATTATGGAAAATCCGATTACTGCAAACACTGAGGGTAACATGCCTTTTACTATAGGTTCAGCACTTCCAAGTGGACCCTCTCCTCTAATACCTAAAAGATCACCCTGTAAGAATATTGAATCCAAGAAATACAGAATAAAGTTAAGTTCAGTCATAGTCCTATAGAATCTATTACATTTACTGCCGCTTCTTTTATCTTTCCCTCATGATTGAAAATAACCTTCATGGGAGAGCCGGAAAATACAGAACAACTAGAAAGCATCGCATCTTGAACGGCAAGTTCTTTTTTAATATCCTCAATAGAAACAGGATCGCGATTTCTAGTTTGATCCTTAATTCTTCTATCGTGTATTTCATCAGGACCAGCGGTAACTGCAATAAAATTAGTAGGTTGTATAATTTCTACTACGTAATTTGGAAGACCTGGATAAAATCCTGCTTTTGTAGATATGAAAGCATGAGTATCAATGAAAATAACATCGTCTGAAAGATTTGAGATCATTTCTGCAGCCATTTTTTGAAGTTGTTTTTGTTTTACTATCGGCAACAATCTTAATTCATCTCTGTTTTTAATTCCCATTTTCTTTGCCTCTTCAAACATTACTGTACCATAACTATGTACACTGACAGTTTTATTTTTTTGTTTGATTAATTCTGCAATTTTTGCAATAAGAGATGTTTTACCAACTCCTGGAATTCCAACTATTACAACTTTTTTACTATCTTCCAAGCCAAGCACCAAGTCTGGGCATAACCAATTCCACTTTTTCTCTCACAAGCTGATTATAATAATTAATCAAAATATCCACAGTAAGTAAAATCCCTATACCAGAACCAAATACTCCTAAGATATCGGAAACTCCTGCTATAATACCAAGTATCATAGAGCCAAGAATAGTAACTGATGGGATATACTTATTCAGAAGCATTTCAACAGGTGCATTTGATCTTCTAAATCCAGGAATTACAACATCTGCATCCAAAAGATTTTGTGCTGCCTTTTTAGGCGAGAGACCTCCAAGTTCCACCCACAGTTTTCCAAAAACTACAACAATTCCAATCATGAATAAGACATACAATACTCCTCGCATAGGATCTAAAGCAAGAAGATCTAATCCCCTAGGTGGAGTAATGTAGTAAACTATTCCCCCTATAGGTGATGATGGACTAGTAGGATCAAACTGTGCAAGTATGTTGAATAGTGGACTAGCATTACGTGGATTTAGTTGTGCCCAAAGCATCTGACCCATAAAAACTGCATTTGCAGTAAGAGCCGATGCCAAAATTACAGGTATGTTTGATACATACATCAATTTGATTGGATATGTAGCTGAAAATCCTCTATACTTTGTTGATACAATTGGAATCTCAACCTTCATGCCCTGAGTATAGACAAGTATCAATAATATTACAGCCGTAATAACAAGTCCAAATATACTTGGTAATGAATTCGATCTGAATACAGCATCACCTAAATTGGATCCAAGCATACCAGTTGATGCATCCAAAAATCCTAATTGAAAAATATAGGGGATGATACCTACAGCTCCACCATCACCAGCAGGAAGTGGACTAAAAAGACTCCACAGTATCTGTTGCGCAACACCACATGCAATAAATAGACTGATTCCTGATCCCAAGCCCCATCCTTTTTGAATAAGCTCATCCATGAACATGACAAAGATCGATGCTGCGATTAGTTGCCCTATCAGAATTCCCATTACCGTAGGGTCGGAAATGTTTGCACCGTAAACCGCTATGCCATAGATAGATCCCTCAATTATAATAACAAAGTAAGTAAGTAGTTTTGTAGCTGTCTGGAACACACCACGTTCTGCAGGGTTTTTAAAATCGAACTTGAGAATATCAGAACCTCTAAGTAATTGCATAAGAAGTCCAGCTGTGACGATTGGTCCTATTCCAAGTTCAACTAGGGAACCTTGTTGTGATGCAAAAATCACACGTGCAAATGCTAGAAAATCAAACTCGGGAGTGGTAGCACCAAATAGAGGAGTTTGCCCCATAACCATGTATATAACAACACAAGCACCACACCACAACAATTTTCTTTGAAGGGGTTGTTTTCTTTTTGGTTTTGGTACTTGAGGAATATATGGCTCTGCCTTGGCTACAGCCTTTCTAATGTAATTAGTAAGAGTTCCTTCAGCCATTCTTTTTTACCAACTCTTCTCCAGTAGTTTTGACATCATCTTTGGCATTAGAGCTAGATTGGTCTATTTTTTTTTCCTTTTTTAATAACTCCCCTCCAGCAGTTTTTACTTTATCTTCTGCTTTAGAGGTAAATTGGTCTATTTGAATAGAATATGCATTTTTTACTTGTCCTCCTCCGAGGAGTTTATCAAAACCCAAGGCCTTCAGATCTAAGACTTTTTTGTCATTTTCTTGCTTACCAGATTTCAAATACAAATCGTCTAGATCCCGAACGCTGATCCATTTTTTTATGATGTTTCTTGTTGGTGGATTATTAGAACCATGACCGAAATGATCTGGATCGTCCTTAAGCATGGAACTGAAATGGTGTTTTAGCATTCCAGATTGACCAAGACCACCTTTATGACCACTAGCCCTATGCTGGCCAACTTGACCCCATCCCATATGTCTACCGCCTCTAAGCTTTCTTGTTTTTCTAAGTCTTGTTGCCATTTTACATCATTCTCTTAACCAAACTAGTAAGTTCCTTATTGTAACCAAGAATACCTTTTTGACCATACAAACGTTTTGTACTTCGTTTAAATCCTTGTTTAGGAGGTGATAAAGCGAACCATGGCTTTAATGGTTTGATTTTTGACATACTGGTTTTCCCTTCTGACAAAGATAATGCCAAATCATCAATTGTTTTAAAACCTGCTTGTGAAATATCTTCATCCGTGATTTTTTTGTAACCAGTTCTTCTTCCTTTTTTGTCCAATAATTCTTTAGTTGTTTTAGTATCGATTTCCTGCCAAGAAATATAATGTTGTATTTTTTTTAACATTCCTACAGTATTATCCTTAACAGGTAGTATCACAGCACGATATTTCTTTTCTAATTTTAACAGATTTAACGTGGTATTAGCCCAGTGTGGAACATCGGCTTGCCCTTTTATCCTTACAACTAGATATGCTTTTGCCATATTTATCATCCCTGACTAAATGTATGTCTTAGACATTGTAACACTGCTTTAGATGTAGAATTCATTGTAGTTGTAGAACCTTTTGCAGTAGTCCATACATCTTTTATACCAGCAAGTCTGAGTAAATTTCTAATTTTTTCTCCCGCGACTAATCCAAGTCCACGAGGAGCAGGTAAAATTTCAATTGTAACACTACCACCTCTTCCCCTTACTTTGAATGGAATAGAATGTTTTTGATCACATCTACATTCCCAACTACCACATCCTAGTTTTACTGGGCTGACATTAAGATATGCGGCATTGTTTGCTTTTTCAATAGCAATTCGCATCTGTTTTGATTTTCCCATGCCAATACCTAACCAACCATTTTCATTTCCTGCAGCTACCAATGCCTTAAAACGAGTTGATTGTCCATTAGGTGTCATTTTTTGAATTATTCCAACATCAATAACTTCTGTTTTTAAATCAGGAAGTAGTTTTTTTACAATACCAGCCTCTTGTATGTGTAAACCATTAGATAAAATTTCTTCCATTGAGTTTATTTCTCCAGACACAACTTTCCTTCCTAAATTAGTTTGTGGAACCCATACTTTTTCTTCAACAGGTTTCCTTTCACGACGTGGTCGTCCTTGACCTGGTCGTCCTTGACCTGGTCGTCCTTGACCTGGTCGTCCTTGACCTGGTCGTCCTTGACCTGGTCGTCCTTGACCTGGTCGTCCTTGACCTGGTCGTCCTTGACCTGGTGGTTTGGAAGTTTGTGAAGTTTGACTCATTTATGTCCTGCCTCGTTATCTATCAATGACTTCAGATTTTTAACATCATTTTTTACTTTAAGGTGTTCACCATGTAGTCTAGATTCTGGAGGAAATGTTTCTTGGTTTGCTGGTACTTTAAGCCCAGCATCTATAATTCCTTTCAGTGCAGCAGCCATACGTTGAGTGTATTTTCTTGTGCCACTATACATTATAGCTGAACTGATACCTTTCCCAAGTGCTTTTTTGCCAGCAAAATAACCAGTTAGATAAGCTGCTGGGATGTTTTTCCGAGAACCTTTCCAACCCTTTTGTTCTAAAAATTTTGAATGTGCAGATGAAATTACTAAATCACCTGTGATTTTGGGTTGATGAATTTGAACTTGTGTATTTTCATTTGAGATTTGTACAGTAATAAAGTCGCTATGACCCATTAGCATTCTGGTCCTTTTTCTATAATTCGTTTTCTCATCTCGTATTCTACGTAATATTTTTGAATGTGTCATATCTATACGGAAAAAACTTGAATCTGCTTTTATAAACGTTAGATGCCTAGTAATGATCCAAGTAAAGCCTTTTGTGTATGTAATCTATTTTCCGCTTCATCCCAAACAACTGATTGTGGTCCATCTATAACTGAATTAGTAACCTCATAACCACGCTTTGCTGGAAGACAATGCATGAAAATTGCATTATCCTTAGCTTTATTCATAAGTGACGCATTAACTTGAAAAGTTGGCATAAATTTCTTACTTTTTGCATCAGAGTCATGAATTGATACAAATGTATCAGTCATTACTACGTCAGCATCCCTAACAGCTAATTCTGGATTAGTTGTCAGATCAATAGTAGTATGCTTCGAGGCATTCTTCACAACATCTGAGTTTGGTTCAAAACCTTTTGGTGTTGCAATAGATATTTGAATCTGTGTTTTACTACAACCAAAAATTAATGAATTACAGACATTATTTCCATCACCAATCCAGGCTATCTTAAGATCTTTGAATTTTTTCTTGTATTCTTTTATTGTCATTAAATCTGCCAAAGTTTGACATGGGTGATATGAATTAGATAATCCATTAATTACCGGAATAGTAGAATGGTTTGCAAGTTCTTCAATAAAATTATGTTCATACGCTCGGATTACAATAACATCGACATAACGAGATAAAGTTTTTGCTGTATCCTCAGCTGATTCACCACGGGAATGTTGCATTTGTTGCAATGGTAAATTGATAGCATGCCCACCTAACTGTAATATTCCAACCTCAAAACTTACTCTAGTTCTTGTTGATGGTTTTTCAAATATCATAGCTAAAGTTTTATTTTTCAATAATAGTTTTTGTTTTCCAGTTCTGTTTTGTTTTTTTAGTTTTATAGAAAAATCAATTAATTTTAAAAATTCTTTACTGGAAATTTCATCACCAGTTAGAAGATCCTTTGTTTTAAGTTTCATTTTCCAAATTTTCAAACTATTCTATTACTTTTTAGGTTTTGTTTCTAAGATATGTTATCTATTCTGGTCGTCCATCGGCAATCCATTTATGTATTTTTTTTGCCATTTCAAATGCTTGTTTATTATTTTCAGGTGGTGGAAGACCAAATAATTTTGCAAAACCACTAATATCTTCAGTTTTAATTCCTTCAAAAGGATCAGTTGGAATTTCTTTGGTTTCTAGTTCTGGTGTAGGTTCTGGTGTAGGTTCTGGTGTAGGTTCTGGTGTAGGTTCTGGTGTAGGTTCTGGTGTAGGTTCTGGTGTAGGTTCTGGTGTAGGTT
>Ga0257111_1001064_pt1 | contig 11194 bp, 15 predicted proteins | sample LP_taG_6_FD_191567 | JGI IMG/M metagenome (GOLD analysis project Ga0257111, IMG submission 191567) | Marine microbial communities from Northeast Subartic Pacific Ocean, Canada - LP_J_2015_P26_500m | ecosystem: Environmental > Aquatic > Marine > Oceanic | place: Canada: Northeast Subartic Pacific... | reverse complement strand
CACCTGGCGCAATTGTATCAGGCTTAATAATAACTGAACAGCCTGCAGCTAAAGCTGTTGATATTTTTCTTCCAGATAAAACCAAAGGGAAATTCCAAGGAGACATTGCAGCAACAACTCCAATTGGTTGATAGTAAACATAAATCCTAGTGTCTTCAAATCTGCTTTCTACTGTTTGACCATAAATTCTTTTTGTTTCTTCTGAATTCCACTCAAAAATATCAGCTGTAGCTCCCACTTCACCTTTTCCTTCTGCAAAAGGTTTTCCAACTTCAAGTGTTACCCATTTAGCAAGAACATCTTGTTTTGCTCTTATTAGATCAGCAATTTTTCTAATGACTGCAGATCTTTTCCAAGGAGATGTTTTTTTCCAAACTTCTAAACCTCTTTCAGCAGATTTAAGTGCTTTATCAACATCAGCAGGCGTTGCTTTTGATGCGTGACCAAGAACTTCCTCGGTTGCAGGATTTATAACCTCGTAAGTTTTTTTATCTGATGACTGTTGCCATTTTCCATCAATAAATTGGCCAAATTTTTCGTACATATAAAATTTTCTATTCTTAGTTGTGACTTTAATAACTAATTTAATAATAAATTAAAATTTAGAATGTTATAATCTTTTTTAAGAAAGGAGTAAACATGGCTAAATTTTATTGTTTTGGAAACTATACTACACAAGGGTTTCAAGGTTTTATTAAAGATCCAAAATCTGACAGATCTAAAGCAGCTCAAGCTGCAGCGGAAGCTGTTGGAGCTAAAATGCTTTCTTATACTGGCTTAAGAGGAGCTTATGATTTCTTTGTAATCTTCGAAGGATCTTTTGAGCAAGCTGCCGGTATTAAAATGGCAACAGAAGCAAGTGGCTCTCTTTGTAATATTACAATCTGTGAAGCGATTAACATTAATGATGTTGCTGTAAATGCAGCAAAAATTGCAGCTGCTTATAAAGGACCTGGGCAGTAGTAAAAATAAATTATAAATTTAACTTCTGGTCTTTAGACCAGGAGTTAAATGCTTTCATATAAAGTTGGAAACATTTTTCCACCTAATGGATCTCCATTTTTATATCCAGCCTCTTGCATAGCTTTTCTATAATTATAACTAGTCCAGTCCCCAACATAACTAATTTTTGCATCTTCTTTTGCCACTCTTAAAGTGTATCTGCTTAATGTGTTTTTAGGTATTGAAGAGCTTAGAGTTCCGTGAAGAGTTCTCATATCAAATATAACAGCATCTCCTAATTCACAATCCCATTGTAAAAATTCATATTTATCTTTATTTCCTAAAATATCTGGTGGAAGTTCATATTTTTTTCCATCAATAGTGCATTCTTTTCCTTCAACTTTATGTCCATCTTTAAACAAAACTCTTAAAAAAAGTTTATTCCATAAATGCGATCCTTTAACCCAAACAACACCTTCATTTTTACCAGTTGGTTGTAATGGTAGCCAGAGAACACACATAGTTCCATCCATATCGAAATAACTTACATCATGATGAAAAGGTGTTGAAGATTTTGATCCACCTTCTCTAAGAAACCAATTATCCATTACAAGATTTATTTTTTTTGCTGACATTAATTCAGAGGCTATTTTTGCATAAGGTGAATTAAAGACAAAATCTTTAAACTCTGGGACTAAATCCCAAGTCCAATAGTCTTCTAAATAAGCGGGAACATCTTTTGTTAAAGTATGAGATTTAAATCTAGAACTTGGGTTTTTTATGTCTCTTTCAATTCCTTTTTTTAATTTTTCTATCCAGCTAAGTTCAAATTTTCCTTTAATAAAGATAGCTCCATCTTGTTGGAACTGATTTATTTGATTATTTGTTAAAAATTCATTCATGTTAAAAAGTATTTAATATGATAACTTATTTCACAAATAATTAAATGAAAATGCTTAAAGATAGTTTTGGAAGAACTTTTCCATATATAAGATTATCAATTACAGATGTATGTAATTTTAAATGTGGATATTGCTTACCAAATGGGTATCAAAAAGATAAAAGTGACAATAGAACTTTTCTTGCTTATGAAGAAATTGGACGATTAGCTAAAGGTTTGTCTGAGCTTGGAGTTTGTAAAATAAGATTAACTGGTGGAGAACCAACTGTTAGAAAAGATTTTTTTGATATTGTCAAAATCATTAAAAATAATCCTGGAATTAAAAAAACAGTAATTACTACAAATGGCTATCGTTTAGACAAAATTGCTAATCAAATTGCTGATAGTGGCTTAGATGGGATAAATATAAGTATTGATAGTTTAAACAGAGAAACATTTAAGAATATTACTAGCCATGACCGATTACCTGAAATTCTAAAAGGAATTGAGAAATTACAACAACTTAACTTTAAAAATATAAAGATAAATGCTGTCTTGCTAAAAGGTATAAACGACAACGAAAAAGATTTTAACGAATGGAGCAACTTTATTAAAAATAACGAAATTGATTTTAGATACATAGAATTAATGCAAACAGGAGATGGTTTAGATTATTTTAAAAAATATCATATACCAGCAAAAGTATTTACTGACTATTTAGATAAAAATGGCTGGATTTTTCAAACGCTCGGCAGAGATGCTGGTCCTTCAAAAAATTATATAAATCCTTCTTTTAAAGGAAAATTTGGAGTAATTGCTCCCTACTCTAAAGATTTTTGTAAAAGCTGTAACAGATTAAGAATAACTGCAAGAGGTGATTTAAGATTATGTTTATTTGGCAATACTGGAATAAGCATAAGACATTTATTGCAAAAAGATGATCAATTAGAAGAGTTGAAAGATTTAATTGCAAAACAGTTAAACTTTAAAAAAGAGTCTCATTATTTAGAATTAGGAGAAACTGGCTTAATGAAAAATTTATCTACAACTGGAGGATAATGAAAAATTTACAAGTCGTTAATCAAGATGAATTAAAAGATTGGGCAAAAGAAATTTTTAAAAAAAATTCTTTTAATATGGTTGACGTTTCTAAAAAAAAAGAAACTTTTAGAAGAGCGTTAGCTTCTGGAACAATATCTGTTGGGGAAAAGGTTTTTAACATGATTAAAAATAATGAAATGCCAAAAGGAGATCCTGTTAGTCTTGCTGAAGTTTCAGCTGTTTTGGGAGTAAAAAAAACAAGCGAATTAATTCCTTTATGTCATCCCCTTCCAATAGACCACACTGCAACTAAAATTATTATGCACGAAGAAGATTTTTCTCTAGAAGTATTTTGTGTAGTTTCGGCAGTTGCAAAAACAGGAGTGGAGATGGAAGCAATTATGGGAGTTAATGCAGCGCTAATTACTATTTATGACTTAAGTAAAATTGTAAATCCACATCTTAAAATTGATAATGTTAAATTATTAATTAAAGAAGGTGGAAAGAGCGGATTATGGACAAATCCAGATGGACTTCCTAAATTTTTAGAAAATATTTTTTGATTATGAAAGTTAAACTTGAACTATTTGGTGCAAGTAGAGATTTAAGCAACAAAGACTTTTTAGAATTTAATATTAAAGAAAAAATTTCAATTAAAGATTTCAAGAAAAAAATAATTAATTATGTAGACGAAAAGTTTAAAGGAAATGAAAATTATAAAAAAATAATTGAGACTTCAGCTTTTTGTTCAGAAGATAATAACATTATTTCTGAAAATTATAAAATTACTAAAGATCAAAAAATTGGGATCATACCTCCAATAGGAGGTGGTTGATGCTTCATACAAAAATAATAGATCTTAAAAAAGAAAAAATTGAAGTTAAAAAGGCTGAAGATTTTATATCTTCATCTAAATTTGGCGCTTCATTAATTTTCAAAGGAACTGTAAGAGAAAATAATGAAAATAAAAAAGTAACAGGAATTACATACGATAGTCATGATGCAATGGTGATTAAAAGTTTTGAAGAAATTTATAATGAAGTAGATCAAAAATTAAAAATAAAAGATAAAGCAGTTTATATTGAACATGTAAAAGGCTATGTGGGATTAAGTGAAATAAGCATCATCATTGCAGTTGCTTGTCCTCATAGAGCAGAAACTTATATTCTTTCTAGATATATAATTGAAGAAATTAAGAAAAGGTCTCCTATTTGGAAAAAAGAACATTATGAAAATGAAGAAAGTGAATGGCTAAAAGGAAATCCAATCCAGGCTAACTAAAATCTTTTTTATAATCAAAATCCTTAAAAATTTTATTAGATGAAACTTTTATAAAGTTTGTATTTTTTTTTAATCTTTTGACCATAAATTTAGCTCCGACATCACCTTTAATTTTTCTAAATTTACTTAATACCGAAATATCAAAACCTATTGGATTACCTACTTTATTTTTGAATTTTAATGCGTGAACTAAATTTTTTCGTTTAAGAATGGAGTTGTAAATTTTATTAATATCTGAAGTTTTTATAAAAGGCATATCAGATTGAATAATTATAAATCCGCTGTCTTTTTTTGATATTTTTCTTAATCCAATCTTAATTGATGAGGACATTCCTAATGCAAATTTCTTATTTATTACAAATATATTTTTTTTATTTTTCTTAACTATTTTTTTTATCTCTTTATTTTGATAGCCAAGAACTATTACAATTTTTTTTACTTTGCTTTTAATCAATGTTGTTAGCGAATGATTAATTAAAGGTTTATTTTTAAATTTTTTAATTAATTTATTTTCACCTTTTAATCTTTTAGATTGACCTGCAGCTAAAAGTATTGCTTTAATCATTTTTTAATCTCCAATTAAATGGTGTGATAATATTCTTGTTTGTTTTTCAATTCTATGTTCAAACAAATAAAGACCTTGCCAAGTTCCAAGGATTAGCTTTTTGTTTTTTAAACTTAAAGTTAATTGATTATTAGTAAGTGCAGATTTTATATGTGCGGGCATATCATCTTTGCCTTCAGTAGTATGTTTGTATAAATTTGTGTCCATAGGTACTAATTTGTGAAAAAAATTTTTAAGATCATATAATACATCTGGGTCTGCATTCTCTTGAATAACTAAAGAAGCGCTAGTATGGAGTATATTAACATTTAAAATACCATTTTGAATTTTTTGTTTATCAATCCAATCTAAAGTACTTTCAGTAAAATTATAAAAATCTTGTCCATTGGTTTTAATTTTTATTTCTCCAAATACTTGTTTCATTTTATTTTTTGTAAGTTTCAGATACTAGTTGAGCAATAATAGACAAAGCTATTTCTGGAGCAGATCTTCCACCTAGCTTAATACCTATTGGACCATGTATTAAATTAATTTGCTCTTTGCTAAAGCCTGCTTCTTTTAATCTTTGACATCTGTTTTCATGAGTTTTTTTACTGCCTAACGCTCCAATGTAATAAAATTTTTTATTAAGCGCATGTTGCAATGCTGGATCATCTATTTTGGGATCGTGAGTTAATGCAATTAGAGCAGAATTTTCATTTGTTTCTATTTCTTTAAAAGCTTCATCTGGCCATTTATTAATGATTTTCATATCTGGAAATCTTTGTTCGGATGCAAAATAACCGCGAGGATCAATAATAAAAATTTCGAAGTTCAAACTTTTTGCAAAATCTACAAGATATTGAGCTATATGAACCGCACCCACAATGATAACTTTTATAGACCTAATATATGTTTCAACAAATATTTCTGTGTTTTTTATTACTCCGTTTTTTTTTGATTTAAAAAAATTTTCGATCTGTTCTTTATGATTTTCAAATTCCTCACTTAATGATTTTCCAGGTTCGTATATTTCACTTAAACCATTTTCAAGATTAGTAACAATGGCAAATTCCGTTTTTGAAGCTTTTTTTTTAATTATTTCTTTAAGCTGAGACTGTTTCATTTAAACTATAAAGAAATGATAAATTAACAGTCCAATAATTAAACCTTTGATAAAACTTATCCAAAGTAAACCATAATCGGATACGTTTAAAAACTTTTTCCACCAATTTATATATTTTTTATGTATTTCAATCATATATTTTAATTTATCTGTTCTAAGTAAACCGCTATTTCTCCACCGCAAGCTAATCCCACTTCCCAAGCACTTTCATTGGAAACTTTAAATTCAATTTTTTTACATGGTTTATTATCTTTAATTAAACCCATACATTCTCTAACTACCGCAGACTCAACGCATCCGCCAGAAACAGAGCCCGAAAAATCTCCTTTTTCATTAACAATCATTCTGCTTCCAACTTGTCTAGGTGATGACCCCCAAGTCTGAATTACAGTTGCAAGTACAACTTTTTGATTAGTGTTTATCCAATCGTTTGCTTCTTCTAGGATTTTTTCATCAAATGAATTTTTCATTTGATAAAATATAAATGTTTACTAACAAGCCTCAACAGCTTTTTTGGCAAATACTTTAATTAAATTTGCCCTATATTCAGCTGATGCATGAATATCAGAGTTAAACCCAGAAGGATTAATTTGAACCTTCTCAACTGCTGAACTTGAAAAATTAGAATTCAATGCGCCTTCGATTTTTTTACATCTAAAAACAACAGACTCAACTCCTGTAACAGCTACATTTGATTCTTTTTTAAATTTAGCAACATATACTCCAACTATCGCATATCTAGATGCAGGATTAGGGAATTTTTGATAACTAGATTTTTGTGGTACTTGAAATTCTATTGCTTCAATTAATTCACCTTTTTTTAAAGCTGTTTCAAACAAACCTTTAAAAAACTTAGATGCTTCAATCTTTCTATTGTTTGTATGAATAATTGCATTCAGTGCTAGACAAGCAGCTGGATAATCTGCTGAAGGATCGTTGTTTGCAATAGATCCTCCAATAGTTCCTCTATTTCTTACTTGAGGATCACCTATTCCCTCTGCCAATGCAGAAAGTGAAGGTATAGCTTTTTTAACATTTTTAGAGTTTGCTACCTCAACATGTTTTGTTGTAGCACCAATAGTAACAGATTTTCCACTAACCTTTATTCCAGATAGTTTTTTTATTCCCTTTATATCAATTATATCTTTATAGCTTGCCAATCCTAACTTCATAGAAGGTATGGTTGTCATGCCTCCGGCTAAAAAGGCTGAACTTGATGAAGAAAGTTTTGATGCTTCTTTACTATCTTTTGCTGAATGATAATTAAATGTTTTCATATTTCTCCTTATGCTGCTTTAGCGTTAGATTTTTTCATTGATTTACAAGCTTTCCAAACTTTTTCTGCAGTTGCTGGCATTGTAATTTCTTGTCCATCTAATGCATCAATAACAGCATTCATTACTGTTGGTGGTGCAGCGATTGCTCCTGCCTCACCACATCCTTTAACTCCTAAAGGATTTGATGTTGCGTGTGTACAAGTATAACCAATGTTAAACTCAGGAAAGTTATCTGCTCTAGGCATAGTATAATCCATGTATGAACCTGTTATCAGTTGACCTGTTTCATCATATTGTGTATTTTCATATAGAGCTTGTCCTATTCCTTGAGCTATACCCCCGTGAACTTGTCCCTCAACTATCATTGGGTTAACAATTCTTCCAAAGTCATCACAAGCAGTATATTTATCAAGCTTAACTTCTCCTGTTTCTGGATCTATTTCGACTTCTGCTATGTGTGTTCCTGCTGGAAATGAAAAGTTTGCAGGATCAAAAAAAGCTGTCTCTTTTAATCCCGGTTCCTCACCTTCAGGTAAAGGAGATTTAAAATCACTATCTCTTGAACCTGGTAAATATAAAGCGAAAGCAACTTCTCCAATTGTTTTCTTTTTATTTGATTTTGCAACTACAAACTCTCCATCTTTAAAATCAACTTCATCAGGACTTGCCTCTAACATTTTAGCTGCAACTCTTTTACCTTTTTCTACAATTTTTTTACATGCATTAACAATTGCAATTCCTCCTACAGTTAAAGATCTTGATCCATAAGTTCCCATACCAAAAGTACCTTTATCTGTATCACCATGAACTATATCAATATTATCCATTGAAACTCCAAGTTCATCTGCTGCTATTTGAGCAAATGTAGTTTGGTGACTTTGTCCATGTGAGTGAGATCCGGTATATACTGTAACTTGTCCTGTTGGATTAAACCTAACTTCTGCAGACTCCCACAATCCAACACCGCATCCTAACGACATAACTGCTGCAGATGGTGCAATTCCACATGCTTCAAAGTAAGATGAAACACCTATTCCTCTAAATTTTCCTCTAGATTCAGATTCCTTTCTACGCGCTTGGAAACCATCATAGTCTGCCATTTGTTTAGCTTTATCTAAACCAGCAACGTAATCCCCTGAATCAACCGTGTGAACTAAAGTTTGTTTAAAAGGAAAACTCGTTGGAAAATTTTTCTTTCTTAACTCTGTTCTATCAATTCCTAACTCCATTGCTGCTTTTTCAACTAATCTTTCAATTGTATAAGTTGCTTCAGGTCTTCCTGCGCCTCTATATGCGTCTACTGGTGCAGTGTTTGTATATACTGCTTTAACATTTGAGTAAGCTGCAGGAATTTCATAAACTCCTGTCGCACATGGACCGAATAAATATGTTGGTGTAACCGTTCCAAATACTCTTGCATAAGCTCCAAGATTAGCAATAGTTTCATTTTTAAAACCTAAAAATTTTCCATCTTTGGTTACTGCTAGCTCGGCGTGAGTAACATGGTCTCTACCATGAGTGTCTGTTAAGAAAGACTCAGATCTTTCAGCAACCCATTTGATAGCTCTATTAATTTTTTTTGCTGCCCAACTGCATACAATATCTTCGTTATAAACATTAATTTTAGATCCAAAACCACCCCCAACATCTGGCGCAACAACTCTTAATTTATGTTCGGGAGCAACATTACCAAATGCTGACATAATTAATCTTGATAAATGTGGATTTTGACTTGTTGTATAAAGAGTAATTTCATCTGTTCCAGAATTATAGTCTGAAACGCACGCTCTTGGTTCCATAGCATTTGGAACAAGTCTATTATTTATGACATCAATAGATATTACCTTATCTGCTTTATCAAAAGCTTCTTTGACTTTTTGTCTATCTCCAAGAAGCCAATCGTAGCATAAATTTTTATCTATACCATCGTGAATGGTATCGCCTTTCATTGCATCAGCAGTACTTGTTACTGCTTTTAAAACTTTATAATCAACTTTTACTATTTCGGCTGCAGCTTTTGCTTCATCTAAACTTTCTGCAATTACTACTGCTATAGGGTCTCCAACAAAATTTACGCTGTCTTTTGCTAACGGTGGGTTAGCAGGACACTTCATTTCAGTCCCATCTTCGCTTCTAATTGCCCAGCCAGCTATTAATCCTCCAATTTTATCTGTTGCGATTTCATCTCCTGTTAAGATACTAACAACTCCTGATGCTTTTGATGCTTTAGAAATATCTAATTTTTTAATTTTTGCTCTTGCATGAGGAGATCTTACAAAAATAGCATATGTTTGGTTAGCTAGATTTATATCGGCAGTGTATCTACCTTTGCCTGTTAAAAACCTTTTGTCTTCTTTTCTCTCAACTCTTGAACCTACTAAACTTGCCATTTTTTTCTCCTTTCTTATAATTTGTTACATTTTAGTTGCAGCTTCTTTCACTGCAGCCACAATATTTTGATATCCTGTACATCTACAAATGTTTCCTTCTAACCAATCTCTAATTTCTTGGTCAGATGGTTTTTTATTATTTTGTAATAAATCAATAGCGCTCATAACCATTCCTGGTGTACAAAAACCACATTGTAATCCGTGTAATTTTTTAAATGCTTCTTGCATAGGATGCATTTTTCCATTGCTTTCCAAACCTTCAATTGTAGTTACTTTTGCTCCATCAATGTCTGCAGCTAAAGTTGTACAACTCTTTAGAGATTTGCCATTTACATGAACTACACAAGCTCCACATTGACTAGTATCACAGCCAACATGGGTGCCGGTTAAATTTAGATGGTCTCTTAAAAAGTTTGATAATAATGTTTGGTCTGGAACATTTTTGGTAACTTTTCTACCATTTACCTCAAGTTTTATTTCAGCCACAAGGTTCCGCCTTCCTTAATTATTTAAATTATTTTATGATTTTATTGATAGCGTAACAAGCAAAAATAATTCTACTTACACTAGAAGTTGTTATAAAAAATGTAAATAATTAGAACAATTAATGCCGCGAAAGAAAAGTATAAGTATTTTTTTTTATTATTATTTTGATTTAAAATTTTTTCATTTGTTGGAATATTTAATTCTTCAGAGATCATTTTTTCATCCTCAGCATTTGTTGAAGAAATTATTTCTGAAAATTTACCAAAAAATACATCTGCCATTTTTTTAGCAGTCATATCTATTAATCTAGAACCAACCTGTGCAATTTTACCGCCTACATTTGCTTCAACGGAGTATATTAATTCTGTTGTTCCTTCTTTTCCTTCTAATTTGACGCTGGCCTCTCCGGATGCAAAGCCAACTGGAGAATTTCCTGATCCTGTAATTTTATAACTATTTGGAGCATCAATATCTTTAAGTTCAATATCTCCTGTAAAACTTGCATTAAATGGACCAATTTTATTTTTTGCAGTTGCTGTAAATTCTGTATCAGATTTTTTTATAAACTCTTCACACCCTGGTATTGCTTGCTTCAATATTTCTGGATTATTTAAAGCTTCCCAAACTTTTTGTTTTTCTAACTTAATTTGATATGATCCAGAAAGTTTCATAAATACTTAAATATATATATATTAATTTATATGGATGATAACATAAAAAAAGAATTACAATCTGCAGCTTTTGAAAGATTGGTAAACCATCTTAGAGAAAGAAAAGATGTTCAAAATATTGATTTAATGAATTTAGCTGGGTTTTGTAGAAATTGTTTATCTAAATGGTACAGAGAAGAAGCAGAAAAAAAAGGTATTGAAATTTCTGACCCAGATGCAAGACAACATGTTTATGGTATGCCTTATAGTGAATGGAAAAAAAAATACCAAAAATAACTACTTTTCTTTAAGCCTAGGAAATAATTCTACAAAATTACAAGGTTTATGATTTACATCCAGTTGATGAATTAAAATTTTATCCCATGCGTCAGTTACACCTCCGGAAGAACCAGGTAAAGCAAATATATACTTTCCTTTAGAAAGAATAGCACAAGCTCTTGATTGTATGGAAGAAGTTCCCACTGTTTCTAAACTTAAATATCTAAACACTTCTCCAAAACCTGGGATATGCTTATCTGCAATTTCATTAAGAGCTTCAGGAGTAATATCTCTTCCT
>Ga0257111_1001063_pt1 | contig 11195 bp, 10 predicted proteins | sample LP_taG_6_FD_191567 | JGI IMG/M metagenome (GOLD analysis project Ga0257111, IMG submission 191567) | Marine microbial communities from Northeast Subartic Pacific Ocean, Canada - LP_J_2015_P26_500m | ecosystem: Environmental > Aquatic > Marine > Oceanic | place: Canada: Northeast Subartic Pacific... | reverse complement strand
CCTCATTCACACTAATTCCTCATACTTTCTATGGCCCACTCAATTATGTTTGATTTGGGATTGAATTCTCCCAATACGTCCAGCATGAGTCCCGAAATGGCTGCGTGGACCAATGACTGCTCATCTGCTATTGAGGGTTCATCGTGGTAGTTCCTGCCAGCAGCCAGCATCGCCTCAAGTGGGACTAGGCCCACCAACTCCCCAGCAACTGCATTGAGATCAATTTGGCTGGCTTCCTCCCTGATTGCATCTGTCACTGTATGCAGGCCAGTTACCTTGTAGTCCAACAGGTTCATCGAGACTTGCGCGGTGTCTTCGTTGTACATCCACCCTGCAGCCTGCAATGACTGGAACCTACCGGGCTGCCTGAGCGGATTTCCGCTAGGACCAAGCACCTTCTCGCCGTTCTCATCCCTCAATAATGACCCACTGGTCCTTATTTTGGCCGCTATTGAGTTGGCCTTGGCCTTTTCAGTGGTGTCAAGATTGACGTTGTATGCTATCAGAATCTGTCGTGCCCCAGTTGCTGTAGCTCCCATTTTTGGCTTGAACTCGGCCGGGCCGTAGTCAGGAGTCCAATCCATTGAGGATATTTTCGACGCTAGGCCTTCGTACCCGCCCCGCCTTATGTCGGGAAGCCTAACCCTCTGTTCGTTTCTAGCAGCCTCAGCATAGAGGTAAACAGGCAAGTCTAACCGGTCAGAAACAGCCTCTGCATAACGTTCCGCTAGTTCTACGCACTCCGCCATTGTGGTTCTCTGGATTGGAATGAACGGAACGACATCGACAGCACCCATACGTGCGTGCTCGCCATGGTGCTCGCTCATGTCAATGAGATTGAGTGCGACTTCAGTGGATATAATGGCAGCGTCGAGAACAGATTCCGGATAACCAACCATTGTCATGACAGTTCTATTGAAGTCGTAACCCATATCGACATCAAGCAACGTCACCCCTTCCACGCCACGTATAGCCTCGGAGATCTCCTCGATAACCGAACTGTTTCGTCCCTCGCTGAAGTTCGGGACGCACTCGATCAAAGCGGACGACATGCTTCCTGCACAGGATGGGGCATGATGAGGATTCTGCTTACCCGTAGAGGCCGTCAGGACCCATAGAGGAACCCTGACGGCGCTTCCTTGCGATTTTATTGATTGCAGCTACTAAGTCAGATTTAGTGACCGAATCCCTTCCGTCGGAAATTGCTGAGATGCCTGCTTCGATAGTGGTGGATTTGATTTCAGCGCCGCTGAAACCATCTGCCATTATTGCGAGCTTGCGCAAATCAACGTCCTCAAAAAGCGGCATGGATCTTGAGTGAACTTGGAATATGGTATTGCGGGCATTGATATCGGGCATGGGGATTTCGATAATCCTGTCGAATCTGCCCGGTCTTAGAAGAGCTACGTCTAGTAGTTCAGGGCGGTTGGTAGCGGCTATCACCTTGACGTTGTTCAACGATTCAAAACCATCCATCTCGGAGAGCAATTGCATGAGTGTCCTCTGTACTTCTCGGTCTCCTGAAGTGGCTGTGTCTAGGCGTCTCGATCCAATGGAGTCGAGCTCGTCGATGAATATGATAGAGGGTGCCTTCTCGCGCGCGAGGTCGAAGAGCTCCCTGACCATCCTGCCTCCTTCCCCTATGTACTTCTGAGCCAACTCAGCGCCGACCAAACCTAGGAAGGTGGCCTTGGTAGCGTTCGCCACGGCCTTTGCCAGCATGGTTTTTCCAGTGCCTGGGGGGCCAGTTAGCAAGACTCCTTTGGGGGGGTCGATACCGAACTCCTCGAAGGCCCCCGGATTCTCAAATGGAAGTTCTATTGCCTCGCGTAGCTCTTGTATCTGTGCGTCCAACCCACCGATTGAGCTGTATTCCACAGATGTGCTGTCGATAACCTCAGTGCCACTGACCAAGGGATCCCATGAATCTGATAAAATATCGATTACAGAGAGAGTGTCTTGATTCAGCGCCACCCTAGTTCCCGGTTTGAGGTCTTTGAATTCCAGCCTCTTGTTTACCGAGACTAGGAATACCGTGCCGTTAGAGCTCCTGACTACGGCTTGGTCGTCAATCAGGTCTTGGACGTAACCGATGACGAGTGGGGGTGACTTGATATTTCGTAGTTCCTCGTCTAGTCTGTTGGCGCGCCTTTTCAATTGAGCATACTCATTCTCCAAGAACAGTTTCTCTGTGAGAAGCTGCTGGGCCTTCTTCGACAGTTCATCGAAATTCCCCCTTAAACGAGAAAGAGAAGCATCTTGGTCGGAGACAACCGATTTGAAAGATTCCGATTTTCTGGTTGCGTCCTCTGCCTCGCTTGCCATGAGCAGCACTCCGAACCGGCACTTATGACATCTGCGAAGGAATCATGTTCACCTCCAGTGTGGGGACACCATGGGGACATGCGAACTCTGTGGCTTCGAAGGAGTATCCACACGGAGAGCCTCAGTTTCACAGACTACCCTAGAATGCTGCAATAAGTGCATAGATTCCATGGGACTGTCTGTGGAGCGTCAGATTCTAACAGTAATGCCATCAAACTCGCCTTCCAACCAAGTTACTGGTAGGGGGCTGGCAGGCGTGGACATCATGACCAAGGACTCAAAGGAACTAGCCGACGACTTCCATACTAAAATCAGAGCCGCACGGGAAGCAAGGGGCTGGTCACAGAGTGACCTTGCCCGCAGAATCAACGAAAGGGCAAACGCAGTCCAGAAGGCGGAAAATGGAATTATGCCGACCGACTCGGTGATTCGCAAAATTGGTAAAATATTGAATCTGAAATTATTCATAGACTCGATGCCCAAGAACACTAGGATGACGACGTCAGATGAATCGAGAGAGATGACAATCTCGGACGCCAAAGACATTCCGCAGGAGGGAGAACGAAGCAGGAAAGGCAAGAAGAAGGGCAGGAAACTTGGCGTCTCGAGGTCGGGTGCCCGATCTAGGAGACAGTGATACGTGAGCGAAGTTCCCCTCCATGTGATTCACCTCGATCAAGACGACCCTAGAAAGTGCACTGCTCGGAGACTCGGGTCGCATGGCCTAGCATTATTACATTACGATGTTCGCAAAGCCCCTAGGAGGGGTTTTTTGTTGGACCCCAATGCAACAGTGATCCTAGGCCCTGAAGACAAGGGGATGATAGAATTGGGTGGGGCCTTGGTTGCTTTGGACTGCTCATGGAAGAAGATTGAGGAGTCACTAGTAAGTGTAGAACTGCAGACGATGTTGGAATCACGAACCCTACCCATACTACTAGCGTCAAATCCCGTGTCTTGGGGTAAGCCAGGCCGCCTTTCCACCGCCGAGGCCCTAGCAGCGTCTCTGTATTTGATTGGGTACAAGGAGCAAGCCTTTCGTTTGTTGAGTCCATTTCCATTCGGCGACCAGTTTATGGAACTGAACAAAGAGCCTCTGAACGCATACATCGAAGCGCGAAGTCGCAAAGAACTGACTGAGCTTCAGTGGGAGTTCTTCGATTCGGGTCGTTCAGCGGACTACTGAACCAGACCTAATGTCACCATCTAAGGTGAGCACTCGCACGTTACCCTCACCATCATCGGCTGCAAGCAGCATTCCCTCAGAGAGAACTCCGCGGAGTTTGCGGGGCTCAAGGTTGGCTACGAAAACCACGTTGAGTCCTTTGAGATCGGATGGTTCGTACATTTCCTTGAGGCCAGCACAAAGTGTCCTTGACGAGCCAGGTTCGTCTTCTATAGTAATGACGTATAACTTATCAGCATCAGGATGATCCTCGACTGAGATGATCTTCCCCGTCCTCATTTGGACCTTCATGAAATCATCGAACTGAATGTAATCCCCCCCAGTCTTCGGAGGGGTCTCATCATCATTGTCCTTCCTGTCACCGTCCAAAGATGATTCCCTAGCTAGAATATCGTCAAGGTCTAGCCTTGAGAACAATGGGTTGGGTGCTGCAGAGTTCCAGGAGAGTGGGGAGGCTGAATCTAAGGCAGCTTCCCAAAGAACATCATCGATATCAGAAGGCTCACCAATCATCTCCCAAAGCCTATCAGAAGAAAAGGGTATGAATGGTCGTAGTGCCACAGCAAGGCATCTACAGAGCCTCCAAGACATAGCCAAACAAGAAAGTGACTTCGACCTTTCCTCCGAATTCTCTGCGTCGATGAACTTCCACGGAGCTGCTTCTTGGAGCAACGCATTACCTAGTTGTGAGATTCCCATGATGGTTCTCAGGGCCTCTTTGAAGCGTTGCCTCTCCATCGATTCGATAGCATTGGACATCATTGACTCGACATTGTCAATCAGACTGCTGTGGTCCGCGATATCATCAAATCCGTCTAAGGGGTTGGAGCCAGCTGTGGGCAATCTGTGGGTCAGGGTCATCACTCTGTGGACGAAATTGCCATAGGTGCCAATCAACTCGTTGTTGACTCGGTCTACGAACTCCCCCCAACGGAAGTCAGTGTCATGAGTCTCTGGCATGTTGATGGAAAGATAGTACCGTAGAGAATCGGGGTCATACTGCTCGAGGAACGAAGGGAGCCAGATGGCATGACGTCGACTTTTGCTTAGTTGCCCCCCTTGGAGCATCAGGAACTCGTTGGCAGACACATTGTCCTCGAGAATCAAGTTACCAGGAGATGGCTCATGAGTGATGTCAAGCTCATTTTCGGAGGCATTCAGTCCCATCAGTATAGCTGGCCAGATGATGGTATGGAATGGTATGTTGTCCTTGCCCATGAAGTATATGTGGCGAGGTGGCTGGCCTTCCTCGGGGACCTTCCACCACCTCTCCCAAGCAGATGCTCCGTCTGGATGGCCTTCCTCTGCTGCATAACGTTGAGCCCAAATCCTAGCACACGTGTAGTAACCTTGCACTGCCTCGAACCAAACATAGACCCTCTTTGAGTTCCACTCCTCGCCTTCAAGTGGCAGAGTGATGCCCCAATCGATGTCTCTAGTCACCGCTCGGGGGCGCAATCCCATTTCTAGCCAGTTCTTCGTCATAGCCCTGACGTTTGGCTTCCAAACACTTTGCCTTTCAGAGGCATGGGCTTCTAGCGATGCTTGGAATTCATCCAAGAGCAAGAAGTAGTGGTCAGTGTCTCTGACCTCGATTTTGGCATCAGGATTCAACTTTGATATTGGGTTGATGAGTTCGTGGGCTTCGTAGGTAGCTCCGCAGGAATCACACTGATCCCCTCGAGCGCCTTCATCCCCGCACACCGGACAATCCCCCTCGACATATCGGTCAGGGAGAAACCTGAGAGTTCCTCCCGATCCGACTGAGCAATATTGCTGCATCGTCTTGCGTTCTAGGAAATTGGCCTCAAGCAGCTTGCTGAAAACCTCCTTCACGATGTCCTTGTGCATCTGGTCAGAAGTTCTGTTGTAGAGTGCTCCGCCGAATTCGATTCCCCTTGGATCCACGGGATTGACCCATGAGCACCCTAAATCAGCCAATGCCTTGGAGTTGATTGAGTGGTAGGTATCCACTACCTCCTGTGGGTGAATCCCCAGCTCCTCAGCAGTGATGGTGATTGGAGTTCCGTGCTCATCCGATCCGCTGCACATCAGGACCTTGCGTCCGCGAGCTCTCTCGTATCGGTACTGAATGTCTGCGGGGAGACAGTTGCCAGCGACATGGCCCAGGTGGAGTGGGCCGTTTGCATAGGGCCATGCCATGAAAATTGATACGTAACTCATCCCGACGACCACAATCTACCCCGTCAAGTTAGATATTTATGTCATGTTCGCCCGGGGGTACATGGAGTTAAGCACAGTGAATAGCCGTACGGGTACTTTCACGACACCCCATCGGACTCCGAGAGGCATCAGAATTGATTGATTACACGTTGATCGTTGCATACGCCGTACTGGCGCTGAGCGCTTCGTTTCTCTGCAGCATTCTAGAGGCTGTTCTGCTATCGGCGTCGTACGGACATATAGCTGCTCTCAGAGACACCCATAGTAAGATCAGCCGGACTTGGACTACTTGGAAAGAAGACCCGGAACGTCCTCTCACCGCCATTCTCACACTCAACACCGCTGCTCACACAATCGGGGCACTCGGAGTTGGTGCAGAGGTCGAGAACCAGTTTGGTGGTGGGCATTCCATATTCCTCGCTTCAGCTATACTCACGTTAGCCATTCTGCTGCTCAGCGAGATTCTGCCCAAGACTATCGGAGCACTCTACTGGCGCAGACTAACGATTCCCTCTTACCACATCCTTAGGGTAATGATGGTAATTCTATGGGTCATCGTAAAACCAATCGAGTTGATTCGCTCCTTGTTGCCTCGCGTACAAACGGCAACTGTAACGCGTAATGAGCTCTCAGTACTTGCCGATATCGCGGAGGAATCGGATGTAATCGAGGAAGATGAGGAAACAGTCATTCAGAATCTTCTGAAGCTCAGGGAGATGAAGGTTAGTGCCATAATGACTCCCAGGGTAGTCATGACTACGGTCACTTCTACCGAGACCGTCGGTGAGGTGTTGAAGAGGATCCCCATTATGATTCACGGGAGGATGCCCGTTACTGGCAATAACGTTGACGAAGTGAAGGGGTTCGTCCTAAGGAGTGAGATTCTTAGGAGGGCCGCAGGCGATGACTTCACTAAGACTATGATCGAAATCTCTAGGTTTGCACGATCCTGTAGTACAGAGGACTCGGTGGACAGGGCACTAGACATTTTACTAGAGAACAAGGAACAGATATTGGTAGCCAAGGACGAGTTTGGAGGCACTGCGGGACTAATCACTATAGAGGACATTATCGAGACGCTGCTTGGCGTCGAGATAGTGGATGAGTCCGACCAAGATGCAATCGATGAGGGAGTCCTTCATGAGGACATGAGGGAACTAGCCAAAATTCGCTACGACTATGTGGACGAGTGAAAAGGACTGTCTATTCGGTTCCATCACCAGAGGTGGCGTCACTGACTTCCTTGTCTTGTAGCCAGCCCCTCTCTGCGGAGTAGTCACCTAACTGCTCCAGCCTTTTCAACCACCCCTTGGCTTCGGCAGTCTTGGTGGTCCTCACCAGCCAGACCCCGCCAAAGAGCGTGTCCCATAGTCCCATGTTATCCCTCTTGAAGCGGTAGAATAGGTAATCAATCATTGAAGGTAGAAGAAGAGCCAGCCCTATACCTAGAAGAACCTGTCCGCTGGTTTCCCCGAGGTCCTGAATAGAAGTGGCGACCATGAGCAAGCCCAACAACACGACTACGAACGTCAGCCCCTTAATCAATAGAAAGTAGGGGCTAGGCCGTACACCTTTGGAATTGACATAAGTTGTCCTGCTAATCCAGTTTCCTACAGTTCTGCCGGTCGACCGGGGCATAAAGCCCAAGTTGAACACCATCAAGAGCAAGCCGAGGATTATGAAATAGGTGAAATCTGCAAAGGCTCCCCAAGCGTTGATTACAAGAATTGGGATACACCACCCAAAAGAGACTGCGAAGTCCGAACCTCTGCGTATGAGGCGCTGACCGCTGGTTACCTCTTCGAACCCATCTGGTAGCGTCTTGACCTGCCTAGTTTTCCTCACTCGTGGAGTGCGGGCCTTCCTTTCTCGTCTTCGAGATCGCGGCTTCTCCTTAGCGGCCTCTTGCACTGGCTCGGGTACAATGACTGTGGTTGGGGGGGGCGTGGGGGCGACTGGTAGTGGCTCCTGCATGCCCCCTCCAGATTGTATCTTGTCAGCCTTCTCCAGCAAGCCCATCTGTTAACCCCCATACCTTTCCGCTACTCGTTTGTACAGTTCGAAATCGGGGGATTCTACAAAGTTGTGCATGACGGTATCGGGCAGATCGCCAAGGAGGTCGTTAATCATCCCGAAGAAGCGGACGCGGGAATCGTCATCCGTATGCTGTGGATCCCTACCCACCTTCTGAAATAGAGCGAATGATTCTGATTCAATGAAGCTATTCGTGAAATCATCAGGCATCTCGCCCAAGAGGCTGTTAATGACGACGAAGAATCGATGGAATTCCTCATCAGCAGATCTGAAGCTCTGAATCGCAACGACGAACTCGTCGAAGTCGAGCGTTCCAGAGTCATCGAGGTCGGCCTTGTCGAAAAAAGACTTGAGGGAATTGAGGTCCAAATTGTACAGTGTCTCGCTGGATATACCCGTGGCGTCGGAGACCCTGACGACGAAATCCTCATCATCCATAGCTTCTAGGAATTCTGAGAAAGACATCTCGTTGCCCTCTTCGGGAACGGAAATCAACTCAACTGTCGGCTTGATGAAGCGCAAGTCGTGTTGCTCCTTCTTCCTCAGGATGATGATTTCTCGGTCCAGTTCAGAGCCGAATCGGTCAGAGAATCTATCCATCAGGCTGCCCGACTTGCCCGAAGCAATCCGATCTATTTGCCCGTACATACTGTCTCTAGATCCGGTGCCGATACTCGGGTCGGAAGTCTTCCTATTTTCCCAGACTGACTTGAAGTCCGAGGCCGAGTCCTGCTGATTGGGCATCGGAAGGTCGCCCAAGGAATTGGCTGCGTCAAGGAGATCCGCATCACCACTCAACTCCCGTGGAAATCCAAACTGGGGGGGAGGGGAAGGAAGAGGAAAATCGAGCGGCGGGGGTGGCATCACCAATCCCTTAGGTGGTGGCGGCAATGTAGTATTGTCACCATCGAAGTCTGATTCAATGCTATCCAGAGCATCAACCATGCCATGCTTCCGAAGTCCTCCACTATTCAATATTCTGTGGTCGCGGGAACGCCGAGCATCGATTATGGCCGCGTTACTTCTGCCCAGCCCTTCAGTGAGAGGAATGTGGCCATGGCCTCGCTCACCTCGAAGAGATCTCCCGCGTTGCCCTCAATCCTCTCCCCGGCTATTTCTGCAGTGGCATCATCGATGAGTATCCTGACCGACATTCGATTTTGCTGACTGAATACCACGGACTCATTCAAGGGCTCGAACCTGTCGCTTGTGCTGGGATCCAATCTATACAAAGGAAACTCTGTGACCCTGAGGCCGGATTTTCCATGTAGGCTACCAACCCATCGAATAACTCTCTTAGTGTCAACAGTGACTGCCTCGTCTGTCTCACCAGCACTTCCCATGACTACTGAAGCATCACCTTTGACCAACTCCCAGAATATTGGTGTGCACGTCTCGCCGAAAACCAACAGGGCCATATCGTCCCGCAGGCGACTGACTCGTTCCGGTGACTCAGCCAGTTCGGCGAGCTCTAATATCCTAGCCTTGCCGGCAGACCTAACTTGGCTTCGCGGTAGTCTGGCTCTTTTCTTCAATATCTCATGGAGCCTCTCTAGGGTAATTTTCCAATCTGGTCCCTTCTTTGAGATGACTCTGAGTTGTTCCAACACGGAGTTCATCCCTAATCTGGCTCGATTTCCCCAACTCACGTCTGGTCCTGCCAGAACAGATTGGACGTCGATTCCCTCCCCTCGGATGTAATTCACGATCTCCCTCCTTGCGTTAGAATCAAGGTGAAGTAGATTCGGATCCCTCACGTGAATGTGAAATCCCCGGTGTCCAGAGAATGTGGTTTGGACGTATTCCTCTCTGAATCCGAACTCTGGGTGCAGAAATTCCGACCAGAGCCTCCAGGCCTGATGCTGTATGGTATCAATCATTGTGGGAAAATCAGTATCCGACACACCAGGAAGGTGATCCCCATCGAGATCGAAGATGAGATCGGCCCCCAGCCATCCCTTCTCTGACATCTTCCTGTTCGAAGGGCGCTGGTAGTAGGCTGTGCTATGGAAGCAAGAGTGGGGTGCGCGATTCTTGAGATAGTAAAGTAACTCGGTTTTGCTTTGGAAGGCTCTGTGCCTATCTGGCGGGGCTCCACCCCAAGGAACGAACATCCACTCTCTGGATCTCAGCCTAGGTGGAGTCCAGAGCGAAGCGGAATCGAGCGAACCGTAGTACTCAGAGAAACGCAGCGCGAAGCGGCTCCAACCACCTGCCATGGATTAGCAAGAGTCGGGTGGGACATAAGTTTTCAATCAGCCCAGTTGGAGTCCCGTGACTGGTTTTCCCTCGGTCGCTGGTGCTGCTCCCGTAGCCTCAACATAGGCCTCCCAGCAAACGTACTCGTTGTCCATTACGATTGCCTCAGCGAAAGTTAGGGCCCGTCCAGTGATAGCGCAAACCGGTCCGAGTTGTCCTGATGCGGTTGACAACTTGCTTGGGTCAGGCATGGCATTGCCTGCTACGCTTGATTTTTCATCCTTGCGAACCAAGTGTCTCCATGCAAACCCATTTCAACTCAATGGCCGGCGAGGAACCGTGTCAGTTGAACCACTGCTAGTTAGAATAGGACATTCACCAGACCCTGATGACGCATTCATGTTCTTCGGATTAACTTCAGGCGTGATAGAAACCCCAGGACGTGTGTACGAGCATTCCCTTGTCGACATAGACACCCTGAATATAGAGGCCCGAAAGAGCACCTACGAGGTCTCCGCAGTTAGCATTCGCTCGTTCCCAGATATCTCAGAGGAATACGCCCTGATGAACTGCGGTGCCTCCATGGGCGAGGGATACGGTCCGATGGTCATCTCCAATATGCCAATGAGTGAGGAAGAGGCTAGCGAGAAGACAATTGCAATTCCTGGTTTCAGCACCAGTGCCTTCCTCACGCTGAGACTGGCATTAGGAGAGGTTAGTGTGGTCGAAGTTCCCTTCGACGAAATTCTCCCTGGTGTAATCCTTGGGAAGTACGACGTCGGTGTAATCATCCATGAAGGTCAGCTGACATGGAAGGGTGACGGCGTGCATCTTGTTCTGGATCTTGGTATGTGGTGGAATCAAACAACGGGGCTGCCTTTACCACTTGGGGGGAACGTCGTCAGGAAGGACCTAGGTGAAATAGTTTGCAGAGAAATCACAAGGGACGTCAGAGCGAGTATCAGACATGCACTGGATAACCCAGAGAAGGCTCTTGAGTTCGCACGTCAATGGGGGAGGGGTATCGATGAGAGCACCAACGAAAAGTTCGTATCGATGTATGTGAACGAGCGTACAGTCGATTATGGACCAGAAGGCCGTGAGGCAATCAGGCTATTCTTGAAGAGAGGACAGGAAATCGGGCTTGTTAGGGGGGACATGGATGTGCGGGACATTCAATTCGTAGGGCATGATGATTAGTATGGAAAGCGAACAACCAGACACTAGTGAGTTCGGCTCAGTCGACCCTGCCCCCCCTAGTGAGTCG
>Ga0257111_1001060_pt1 | contig 11208 bp, 10 predicted proteins | sample LP_taG_6_FD_191567 | JGI IMG/M metagenome (GOLD analysis project Ga0257111, IMG submission 191567) | Marine microbial communities from Northeast Subartic Pacific Ocean, Canada - LP_J_2015_P26_500m | ecosystem: Environmental > Aquatic > Marine > Oceanic | place: Canada: Northeast Subartic Pacific... | reverse complement strand
CATTGACGTTTATATTGAATCTGCCAAGTTCTATTGCAAGTAGGTGAGTATATTGAATTACAGCTGCTTTAGATACTAAGTAAGGAGTTTGTACATTCCCTCTATACATATCACCTAGCCCTCTTGGCTTTCTACCTCCTTGAGAAGCAATATTTATTATTTTTCCATATTTATTATTTTTCATATGATCAACAATTGCATCAGCACTGTTTACAACTCCAATAACGTTGACATCAAAAGTATCATCCCAGTCTTGTTTAGAGTAATTTTTTCTCTCAGGAAATCCTTTTGCTCCAATAACTCCTGCATTAGAAACTAAAATGTCAATTTTCCCGTGTTTATCTATAACTTTGTCTCTAAATTTTTCGATTTCACTTTTTTCTGTGACATTGACAGAATCAAAAAGATAATCATTTGATAGGTTTTTAGCTGTTTTTTCAGCAGATTCTCCAAACAAATCACATAAAGCAAGTGTCGCCCCTCTATCATGAAGAATCTTTGATATCCCTGCACCAATTCCACTTCCTGCTCCAGTTACTATTGCAATCTTATCTTTTAGATTCTGATTAGACATTTTTTTCCCGATCTATTAATTTTTTTAAATATAACTAGAAAGTTATTAATATGAAGTATAAGGAGCCTAGAGATTAATATCAATTTAAAGGTAGAATTTTTAAGTGATATAAATAGATAAGAAGTGAATGCCTGTCAATAATTATAAATTAACTGATCTAGATAAATTAGTTTCTCTTTCTAAAAGAAGAGGAATTATTTTTCCATCTAGTGAAATATATGGAGGTTTAGCATCTGTTTGGGACTATGGTCCAATAGGAGTGGAAATCAAGAGAAATATAAAAGATTTATGGTGGAAATCCTTTGTTAGTGAAAGAGAAGATATTTTGGGATTCGATGCATCTATATTAATGCATCCGAATGTTTGGCAAGCATCTGGCCACCTAGATTCATTTTCTGATCCTCTTGTAGAATGTTCTGAAACAGGCAAAAGATATAGAGAGGATAATATCTTTATAGCCGAAAAAGAAGATAAGGGTAAAAAACAATTATTTTCAATTGAAGCAAATGATATTGAAGAAGCAAAAAATCTAGTTAATGATAAATCAACAGAAATAAAGAATTTAAAAGATTATAAGGAAAAGAATCTCCCTTCTCCAGAAGGAGGAATTTTATCTGAACCAAGAATGTTTAACCTTATGTTTAAAACCTTTATGGGCCCTTTAGAAAACGAAAATGCTACCGTATACCTAAGGCCTGAAACAGCACAAGCTATGTTTGTGAATTTTATCAATGTATTTAATTCGTCAAGAAAAAAAATCCCATTTGGAATTGCCCAACAAGGTAAATCTTTTCGGAATGAAATAACTCCAAGCAATTTTACCTTCAGAACCAGAGAATTTGAACAGATGGAGATGGAATGGTTTTGCAAACCAGGAGAAGATGAAAATTGGCATAAATATTGGATAAATTTTTCGATGGAGTGGTTCAAACAATACGGAATTAGAAAAGAAAATTTGCGATTAAGAAACCATGATAAAACTGAATTACCTCATTATTCAAAAGCAAGTTCAGATATTGAATATAATTTTCCTTGGAGTTGGGGAGAATTGGAAACAATCTCAAATAGAACAGATTATGATTTAAAAGCTCATGCAAAGTTATCTGGTAAAGATTTAACTTACTTTGATCAAAGTACAAATGAAAGATACACTCCGTTTGTAATTGAGCCTTCAATGGGTGCAGACCGAAGTGTTTTAGCATATTTATGTGATGCATATTGTGAAGAACAACTTGAAAATGAAACAAGGACTTTATTGAAATTACATCCTAAAATTGCACCGATAACTGTAGCTATATTACCTTTATCTAAGAATGAGAAATTATCATCCTTAAGCAAAAAAGTCTATGATATTTTGAAAAGTAAATATAATACACAATATGACGATACTCAATCTATAGGAAGAAGATATAGAAGACAAGATGAAATAGGAACTCCAATTTGTGTAACTATAGATTTTGAAAGTGTAGAAAATGACAATGCTGTAACGATTAGAAACAGGGATACTATGGAACAAATGAGAGTAAATATAGATAGAATCGTTGAAGGCATAGAAGATTCAATTACTGAAATGCAATAATAAAATGAAAAAAATTATAGTAATATCTACCATTTTTTTTCTCTTTTTTTCTTGTGATAGTAAAAGTGTCAACATTTTTGAAATAGAATTACCTAATGAAACAATTGAAAACAAAACATTCGACATTAATGATTATAAAAATAATTTAGTATTATTAAATTTCTGGTTCCCGTCCTGCCCTCCATGTGTATATGAATTGGAAATATTAAATGAAATTAACAAAGAATTAGATTCAACATCAATAATAGGAGTTCAAGTTTTAGGTTTAGACACACAGGATGATGGTATAAAAATGTTCAAAAATAAAAAAATCCAATACAAATCAATAGTGGATAATGAAAATTATCTTGTTCAAAACTTAGAAATTACAGTTTTCCCAACAACGATTTTATTTGATACAAAAGGTGATGAAATCAAAAGATGGATTGGCATCATAGATAAAGAAAAAGTTAAAAAAGAAATAGCTAGCGTGCAAACAAATGAATAATTATTTATATTTAATTCTAATTTGGGTACATAGTATGGGTGCAGGTATTTGGTTAGGGGGATCATTATTATACTTTTTTAAATCAACGGTCTACAAAGATTCCATTAAGCCTGATTTCATATCTGAATATAATAGCGTACTTACAGTGTCTACAATAATTTTGTTCGCTTCTGGAATACTAATATCGTTTGATAAGTTAAACTATGGTAATTATTCAAATGTTTCTGCAATACTCTTACTCACAAAGGTGATTTTAAGCTTTATTGTTATATTTCTTATATGGAAAAGTAGAAATTTAAAAAATAAGTTAGAAAATCCTAATCCATCAATTTTTATAACAATGATAATTTATCTTATTGCTTCTATTTTGAGTATTTTTTAAAATTTCAGAAACTCTTTTTTTAGTTTTAGGATCTTTAAAATTAGATGCTATCTCATTCATAGGAATTAATACAAAAAGCCTATCAGAATATCTAGGGTGAGGAATCTCTAAATTAACTTCATTGACTATTTTCTTGTCAAAAAAAATAATATCAATATCTATAATACGAGGTTCGTTTTTGATACCTCTTCTTACGCGACCCATTTTTTCTTCAATTTCATTCAATTCCAATAATAATTTCTGTGGGGAGTCTTGGTATGTAAGTTTTATAACTAAATTAAAAAAATCATTTTGTTGTATGGATACTTCATAGGGTTTGGTTTCAATAATTGAAGATATCTTTATTATTTTCCCAATTCTTTTGATATTGTCCAAACAAACTTGTATGTTTTGATTTCTGTCTCCTAAATTTGAACCTATAGATAAGAATACAATATGTGTTTTATTTACAAAACTCATTCTTTTTTTGAAAATTCTTTTAAAGTTTTAATGATGTTTTTAACATCAATCATCTCAGTATAATCATGAACTCTTATAATATTTGCACCCATCATGATACTGTATGCTACAGTCGCTGCTGTTCCAAAAATTCTTTTATTTACATCTTTGTTAATATATTCTCCTATAAATGATTTACGAGATGCTCCTATCATTACAGGTAAATTAAAAGCTTTTTTCAACAGATTTATTTTTGAAAGAACCTCTGCAGAATGAAAGTACTTTTTCCCAAATCCAATTCCTGGATCTAAAATAATTTTTTTCCTATTTATTCCATTAGAAGTTAATATGTAAAGTTTATTATTTAAATCTTCAAACATTTCAGACATAATTTTTTTATGATTACCATCTTTTCTATAATGTGTTAGAACATAATAGATATCATGCTTTTTTAGTAATTCAATTAGGTTTTCATCTTCAAGCATCGAGATATCGTTTACTAGATTTGCTCCTTCTTTTATTGCCTCTTTTATTACTTTTGTTTTCTTGGAATCAATCGAAATTGGGATTTTGAAGTTTTTTCTTATTGTTTTAATAAGTGGAATCACTCTCTCTATTTCTTCATCTTCGTTAATTTCAGCGACTTGGTTATAAATAGATTTTGGCCTTGTTGATTCACCTCCAACATCAATGATTTCGACCCCAGCATCAATCATTGATTGACAAGTCTTTAGAATGTCAAATTTATTCTTGTCAGAATAAATCCCATCACCAGAAAAAGAATCTGGAGTTGCATTTATTATCCCCATAATAAGTATAGATTTATTATTTATGAGTAAATTATCAGGATTCATATTTGATTTATTGATATTTTCTTTCATAAATAATTATATTTAGTATTTATTATTTAATCTCAAAATTATAACATTGGAACGTATAAAAAAAGAAAAAATATTTAAGGTTGAAAATTGGCAGATAAAGATAAAAACAATAATCTTTTGAATGATTTAAATGCAAGAAGAGAAATTGCTAAAAAAGGTGGTGGCGATAAAAGAATTGAATCTCAAAAAAGCAAAGGTAAAATGACCGCTAGAGAAAGATTAAGTTTTTTCTTTGATGGCGGCAATTTTGAAGAAATAGACTCTTTTGTACGTCACCAATCAAAAGATTTAGGCTTAGACAAAAATGTTTTTGATGGAGATTCAGTTATTACTGCATTTGGTAAGGTTAATGGAAGGCCGATGTTTGCATATGCACAGGATTTCACTGTTTTAGGAGGTTCATTATCTTTAGTTGCAGGAAAAAAAATATCTAAAATTATGGATCTCGCTGCAAAAAACGGATCTCCAATTGTAGGATTCAATGATTCAGGTGGAGCTAGAATTCAAGAAGGAGTTGATTCGTTAGCAGGTTACGGTGAAGTTTTTGTAAGAAACACTACTTATTCAGGGGTAATTCCACAGATAACGGTTATTGCAGGCCCTTCTGCAGGAGGTGCGGTTTATTCTCCAGCTATTACAGATTTTATTTTCATGGTTAAAAGTATTGGTCAAATGTATATAACTGGCCCAGATGTTGTAAAATCCGTAACTGGAGAAGAAATAAGCCATGAAGATTTGGGAGGAGCTAGCGCCCATACCGCTTTATCAGGAGTTGCACATTTTGTCTTCGAAAATGAAAAAGACTGCATAAATCAAGTAAAGAGACTATTAAATTTTATACCTGCAAATAATGTAGAAAACCCTCCTAACAAAAAATTCCAAAAAGAAATAGTTCAAATTCCAGAATTGAGGAACATTATTCCTGAAAAATCTACACAACCGTATGATATAAAAAATGTGATTCTAAATATTTTAGATGATAATGATTTCATGGAAATTCATGCAAATTTTGCAAAAAATATAGTCGTAGGATTTGGAAGAATCAATGGTCAAAGTATAGGAATAGTAGGTAATCAACCTGCACATATGGCTGGTAACCTTGATATAGATGCTTCAGATAAAGCTGCAAGATTCGTCCGATTTTGTGATGCGTTTAATATTTCCATCATAACACTGGTTGATGTCCCGGGATTCATGCCAGGCGTAAATCAAGAGCATCAAGGAATAATAAGACATGGAGCTAAATTAATTTATGCTTATGCAGAGGCAACTGTACCAAAATTATCTGTCATTCTTAGAAAAGCATATGGAGGAGCCTACATAGTGATGAATTCAAAGGAATTAAGATCAGATTTAAACTTAGCTTGGCCTACTGCTGAAATAGCCGTTATGGGTCCTGAAGGTGCAGTTAATGTTATATCAAGAAAAGAAATATCTGAATCAGAGAATCCAGATGAAACTAGAAAAAAACTTGTCGAAGAATATAAAGAAAAATTCTCATCTCCATATCTTGCTGCCTCTAGAGGTTATATTGACGATGTAATTGACCCAGCAGATACACGAATAAAATTAGCAAATGCTTTAGAGATTTTATCTAATAAAATTTTGGAGAATCCCCCAAAAAAGCATGGGAATATACCGCTATAAATGATTAGGAGAAGAAATGATTGACTTGCTGGATATTGCTAGAACCGAAGCAGAAGGTAATCTTTTTGAAAAACTATCTGATTTATTTGTTGATGCAGATATAAAACCAGAAGGGTATCCAAATGCAATTGTATGGCAGGGTGGAAATCATGACGGAAAGATTAATCCTGTAGCTCATTCATTGACTGATGCATATGCATTACTAGGAACAATTGCTGCAGTAGATATTTTAGGACTTCCCTATTATGCTGTTCCTATGTGGTCTCAATATAGACATGACACCAAATTAGAAGCATTGGCATGGTTTGGAAATATTCCATGTACATCAATTAAATGGTCTACTGCTGGAGACGCCTATGTTAATGATGGAAAAGGAAATAAAGTTGTAGTAATGGGAAAATCTGGAAATGCTCCATTAAGAACTCAAGCAGGGGTTTATTGTAATGTACGACCATATGGTCCAATTACTGTTGTAAGAAGCATGCCTTGCTTACCATACTCACAAAATAAAAATGTATTTGATGTAGATAATTCAGGAATAGTACATTCTGAGATGAATACTCCAGGTGTTCAAATGGCATATGCAAATAGATTGTTTCTAAAACTGGTAAATGATACTGGTCATGTAGGTAGAGTGGCAATGAAACCAACACAAGCGATGGAAGATGGTATTAATGCAGGTCTGCATTCTTGGTTATTAAAAGATACAAAATTTAAAGTAGGTAGGAAATATGCAGTTGATCCATATGAAGAACACAAAGAGAGTATAGAAAAAATTATAAAATTGCTTCCTAATGATTTTAAAGATGGCATGGAAAATTGGTCAGGGCAAATAGAGCAACATATAGCTGATACAAATTATGGATTACTTATCTGGGACATTATTAATAAACAAGATACGATAGTTATTTCAACGGATCTAGATGGTGATAGATTAACAGACCTTTTAGCAGATATATCTGATCCTTTAAGATCATTTAGCGGAATTGTTGCTAGCCAACTAGGCAAAGATGTCGATGTAGCAAAGTTGTGGTCAGATATGGGTTATTCTACTGGAAATGGTAGAGATATGACTTCTGTAATGTATAGAATGGATGGACCTCCAATTCATGAACAAACACTTGGATCAGCTGATGCCATGCTACTAAGATTATTAGATGGGGATGAGTGGGTTGGAGGAACAAAACAGCCTTATGATCCAAGAATTCATTTCGTTTTAATAAGAGATGCATACCTTGATGCAAATCCAGAAAATAAAGAGCTTCATAAATTTTTAGATAATAGTCTTGAAACATTTGATAAAGTTTATAGTGGAGATAGACCAGGATTCTTAGATGGATATAAATCTTTAAAAGAATTGATAAAACCTTGGGGATCATAATTTAATAAAAAAAATTTAGCAAAGGAAAAATATTATGAAATTTAAAGTTTCAGTTATTGGAGCTGGAAATGTGGGTGCAACAACAGCCCAAAGAATTTTCGAGAAAAAATATGCAGATGTTGTTTTAGTGGATGTTGTAGAAGATATGCCACAGGGAAAAGCCTTGGATATTCTAGAATCAGGTCCGGTTTTAGGTACTGATAGTAAAATAACTGGTTCAAATGGTTACGAAGAAACTGCAAATTCTGATGTGGTTATTATTACTGCTGGTATTGCTCGAAAACCTGGAATGAGTAGAGATGATTTGTTACTCACTAACATGAAAATTGTAGGGAGTGTCACTAAAGAAGTTGTAAAACACTCTCCTGAATCAATTATAATAGTTGTTTCAAATCCATTAGACGCAATGGTTCAACATGCCTATAACATAAGTGGTTTTGACTCAAAAAGAGTAATTGGAATGGCAGGGATTTTAGACACTGCAAGATTTAGTACTTTTATAGCAGAAGAACTAGATGTCTCTGTTGAAAGTGTGAATGCATATGTTTTAGGAGGTCATGGAGATACAATGGTTCCTGTGATTGGAGCAACTAATGTTGGTGGAGTTCCAGTTGAAAAAATGATTGAAAAAAACAAATTAGAATCTATCGTTCAAAGAACTAGAGATGGTGGAGCTGAAATCGTTGCATTACTAAAAACAGGTTCTGCTTTTTATGCACCATCTGCAGCAATTGTTCAAATGGTTGAAGCAATACTTCTAGATAAGAAACAAATTCTTCCTTGCGCTGTTTTATTAAATGGAGAGTATGGATTTAACGACGTCTATGCCGGAGTTCCAGTAAAACTAGGAGCGGAAGGAATAGAAGAAGTTATTGAAGTAGATTTGAATACTGAAGAACAAAATGCTCTATCAAAATCAGTAGATTCAGTGATTGAATTATTAGAAATAATGGCTAAGAACGCCAACTCCTGATCAGATCTATCCAATCTGGTATTGCTAGAATTACTATAATTACACCCAAAATAACAAACATAATGTAAGGCCATTTTCTGTATTCTTTATTCTAAGACTAGATTTTATTTACAAATTCTTCTGTAGAAACTATATGCCTTGCAAGGCCTATTTCTTTTGTTTCTATACCCATAGCTAAAGCCATCATTTGTGGCATATGTATTATTGGAAGATCTGCTTTATCCCCCCTATTATTTTTTCGTGCCTTACCCTGATAGCCGTCCAAATTCAAATGACAAAGTGGACAAGGGGTTACCATAGCATCAGCACCAAGGTCTTTCGCAGAACCAGTATGGTTTGAAACCATTTTTAAAGAATTAGTTTGATTTATGAATAATACTGGAAATCCACAACAAGAAAATTTTCCAGGAAATTCGATCGCTGTAGCACCAACTGATTCTATAATTTTCTCCAAATACATTTGTCTTTCTGGTTTTTCATCAAAACCTAGAGCTTCAGAAGGACGTACCATGTAACAACCATAAAATGGCGCAAAACTTAATCCTGATAGTTTCTTAATAAAATGGTCTTTCAGTTTATCTAAGCCATAATCTTCAACTAAAATCCATAACAAATGTTTTACGTCAGTTGTACCTTTGTATTCATAACCTTCTTCTTTTAATAATTCATTAATTTTCTTTAAGTAATCTTTATCTTTTTTTACCTTATGATTTGCTTGACTTAAAACACCTTGACATGTCGAACAAAGAGTCATTATAGGAAGCTTTTTTTCTTCAGCCATAGCTAAAGTTCTAACATTGATGGTATCTCCAAGTAACGGATTTTTTTCTTGTAATACGCCAGCACCAGTACATCCAGCTTTGGTTAATTCTTCAACTTCTATTTCAAGTTTTTCTAGTACTGCCAAAGAGGAGCTCAACAATTCAGGTGTTCCTCCTCTTGCAACACATCCAGGATAAAATGCAAATTTCATTATTTATCTTCCTTAATTTTCTTAGCTAATTCTTGTATCTTCTTATTGTCTTCAGCTTTATGAGGAAATAGTGGAGGTAGTTTACCTCTAATAAGTGCTTTCAAGCCCACAGGTATCAAATCTATTAGTCTAGAAATATTAAAAATTCCCGCAGATTCTATTGCTAGCCTTGTTTCATCTAGTCTACCATTTGCAGTAACAGATTTTTCAAAAGAGTTAGTATGATGATAGCCGTGAGTTTTTTTTGCTCCTATTTCAATTGCAGATTCTCTCAAATCCATAATTCTATCCATTGGAGAAACACCTTTAGGACATACTTCAACACATTGCATACACCTAGTACAATCCCAGATCCCTCCTTGTTCATCATTCAAGTAATTTAATCTTTGATTTGTTTGATCATCTCTTGGATCATAAACAAATCTCGATGCTTTTGCCAAGGCTGCAGGACCAATAAAAGTTTTATCAACTTCAAGGACTGTACAATCAGAAACACATAAACCACACATAATACAATTCATTTCTGTTAAAAGTTTATCCATAGATTCATTTGATACAATAAATTCTCCTGTTTCAGGTTCAGAATCTGGTTGTAAATAGGGAGTTATTTGTTCAATTTTTGCAAAAAAAGTACTGATATCAACTATGAGATCTCTTATTATTGTATGATTCCCCATGGGTTCAATTAACAAAATTTCTCCTTTAGGAGCAATTTCTTCTACTCTAGTTTTACATACAAGTTTAGCCTGTCCATTCACTTTCATCCCACAAGATCCACAAATAGAAGCTCTACAAGCACATCTTAATCCTAACGTTCCATCCACTTCTTCTCTAACATTTATCAATGCATCCAAAATTGTTGAAGAAGGGTGAATATCAATGTTGTAATCCTGATACCAAATATTATCTTTGGATTTTTCAGGATCAAATCTTTTTACTTTAAGTTTTACTTCCATAATTCCTTTTAATAAACTCTTTCAACTGGTTTCCATTGAGTTATTGTAACATCAGGTGTTTCTATTTTTAATTCACCACTTCTATCTCGATAAATCAAAGTATGTTTTAGCCATTCTTTATCATTTCTATCTTTAATATCTGTTCGAAAGTGAGCTCCCCTACTTTCTTTTCTTGTAAGAGCACCATGCACTATTGATTCGGCACAATCTATCATATAACCCAATTCAAGAGCAAATAATAAATCAGTGTTATAAACTTTACCTTTATTCTCAACTACAAGAGAATCTCGAAATTTTATTTTACTTTCTTCAACAATTTTTTTTGCATATTCCATTGATTTTTGATCTCTAAAAACTCCGATACCTTCCGTCATTGCCGTAGCCATAGTATTTCTTATTTCAGAAGTACGAAATCTTCCTTTATTATTCAATATTTTCTTTATTCTATTAAGGTCTTTTTCTACATGTTCACTAGTCGAAATCCTACTGTCTTTAACCGTTTTAACATATTCTGATGCCTTAGTCGCTGAACGTCTTCCAAATACAACAGTATCTAACAATGAATTAGCACCAAGCCTGTTAGCTCCATGTACACTTACGTTCGCACATTCTCCAGCTGCATAGAGGCCAGGAACTCCAGTCTCTCCATTTACATCTGTTTTAATTCCTCCCATAATATAATGCATCCCAGGTCTTATTGGAACTGGTTTCTCGGCCATATCTATACCCAAAAATTCAACAGAAACTTCCTGTAAATATCCCAATCTGCTTTCAATAAAATCTTTCCCCAAATGCCTTAAATCTAATAAAACATTACCGTCAATCCCCCTACCTTCATTAATCTCAGTTTGTTCAGCTCTAGAAACAACGTCTCTACTTGCCAATTCCATATAGTCTGGTGCATACTTTTCCATAAATCTATCACCTTCAGAATTAA
>Ga0257111_1001059_pt1 | contig 11209 bp, 10 predicted proteins | sample LP_taG_6_FD_191567 | JGI IMG/M metagenome (GOLD analysis project Ga0257111, IMG submission 191567) | Marine microbial communities from Northeast Subartic Pacific Ocean, Canada - LP_J_2015_P26_500m | ecosystem: Environmental > Aquatic > Marine > Oceanic | place: Canada: Northeast Subartic Pacific... | reverse complement strand
TTCGTTTGTGCGAATTCATCGAGAGGCATCTCGCTGACTCGCCGTACAATCTCACCCAGCAAAAAGAAATTGATGTCACTATAAATAAATTTGGTGCCCGGTGATGCCAAAAGAATCTCTTCAGTCGCCAACTGAATGGCGACATCGGAACCCCGCCACGAACGATTTAGATCGAGGTCGGGACGTAATCCAGACATATGGGTCAGCAGGTGATGAATCGTAACGTTTTCTTTTCCATATCGAGCAAACTCTGGAATAAAAGTGGATACCCTATCGCGGAGCCTGATCTCGCCCATCTCAACAAGCATCATGATGCTTGTAGTAGTTGCAACCACCTTGGTTAAGGACGCTAGGTCAAAAATGGTATCGACGGTCATCTCTTCAAGGCTTTGGCCTTGACTCACGACACGACTTCCAAAAGCCTTTTGATACACAATCTGGTCACCGTAACCCACGACGACGACCGCACCAGGCAATTCCCCGTCATCAATCGCCTGCGTGATTAATCGATCCACACTGAATAATTTTTCTGTATCGAATGGTGGTGTCGCTTCCTGCGCCAAGACCGTCGAGTCGCCGGTCAGCAAAAAGGTGAGTCCAATGAGGAGAACCAGTGCCGCAAGTCGGCGTCGCAATGAGTGATTTGATGTCGTAGGCATATCGTGTCTGTTCCGACTAGTTCCACAAGCCGTAGCTAAGCTTCTGGATTATACTTGCAGAATAATCGTTGATTGCATACCGGTAAGGGGCTCGATGAAGGCAACTATTCGTCATCTCTAGCAATTTTATGCAACAAGCATTACGGGTGCCGCTGAAACTCTTGGTTATTACGCTGTGGTATAGCGTTCTCACTATATCGACACTAGCGCAGGCAAGAATTGTGGGAACGGTATTAAATGAAACCGAGGAGCCAATTCAAGGCGCAACGGTCACAGCCGAAAACACGGCTAGATCCTTCACGTCAACAACCGACGAAAAAGGGTTCTTTGGATTCATTACACTAAACGGTGGACCATGGGCATTCACGGTTCAGTCGCCTGGTTTTACCCCTTCACAGCAATTAGTTCGGGTTCGAGAATACGTTCGGAACCGGCCACTTAAATTCATGCTTGCCCGTGGTGCTGCAGGCTTCGGTATCGGCGCACTAACCGGACTGGAAATCGGCGACGTGCAAGAGAAGTTGCAGGCCGCAGAATCGGCAGAAGTGGAGCATCGTTATGAAGATGCCATTCACCTTTATCAAGAGATTATCGAAATCGCCCCTGCATTAACAATGGTCAACCTGAAATTAGGACACGCCTATTTCCAGAATAAAAGGTACGAAGAAGCACAAATGGCGTACCAAGTGATTCTTGGAAATGATCTCGATTCATCAATTGCTCGTGAGGTTTACTACAACTTTGGCGACATTCGTCTCGCTGTTGGCATGACCGAGGAAGCGCAAGGCTGGTACTGGAAAGCTCATAATACGGACCTAGCCTGGAGTAAGCCGCTATTAAAACTTGGACGAGTGGCCTTGGCCGCTGAAGATCGCGAATCGGCCCGCATGTTCCTAGAAATGGCAATTACCTCTGAACCCAATTCGACTGAAAGTGCCGAAGCGAAATCCCTTCTCGAGCAAGTCATACAATCACCATAGGATTTTGTAGTATTCGAGTAATCGCTTCACCCTGTAATGATCGACACTGGAACCGGATCTCCGATCGTCGTAGTCCCTGGAATCCAAGGGCGGTGGGAGTGGATGCATCCGGCGATCGTCACACTTTCACGCCGACACCGAGTTCTTACCTACTCACTCAGCCGAACTAAGTTAGACGGTAATGGTAATGGGTTCGATCACTTCGTAGAGCAACTGGACCAAATATTAGACACCGCTGAACTGGAACAGGCTACAATCTGCGGCGTTTCATACGGTGGATTAATTGCACTTCGCTACGCGGCACGTCACACAAATCGCGTTTCGTCTTTAATTCTAATATCAACTCCTGGCCCGAGCTGGAAACCCAACTATCAGGTCAAAAGATATCTACGATTGCCGCACTTACTGTTTCCAGATTTTGTGGCCCGAGGTCCATCCCGTCTTTGGCATGAAATCGCAAGGGCGCACGACACCTTATCCGCCTGCATCGCTTTCTCACTTAAACACACCTTTCGAGTTGTAACTGCACCCTGTTCACCAACGCAGATGGCTGAACGAATACAACTGCTCAAAGAAATTAATTTTGAAACGGATTGCCTCAAGGTGACTGCACCAACACTGATTATCACTGGGGAACCGCATCTGGATAGAGTGGTCCCAGTTAGCAGCACAAAAGAATTTCTTCACCTGATACCTCACGCAGTCAGTGCGACATTGGGTAGAACTGGACACATTGGCATTATTAGCCGCCCTGAAGACTTCGCAGGAATAGTCGAACCATTCGTTGCAGCCCACGATTTCTAAATTACGTCCGTTAAAGCCGAGAAATTAATTCAAATTTCGAGCTTTTTGTTCCGGACAGACCATTAAGCGGAAGTTTCAATAAGTCAATCAGTCTTGCTTTAATCCAAAAACAGTTCATTGATACGTTATTGACTAGAACCGGTTATTATTTTGTAAATGGCCAAGGTTCTCTTTAGCAGCACTCCTTGCCTAAAGTGGCACACTTTACGGCAGGTGATAGGATATCTAATCCTTGTTTTGGGAGGATGTAGCGCGCCTGCACCACCATCTCAGGGCTCCTACCCAGAACAATTAACAGCCGCTCGTGCATTTAAGGATGCGGAATTCCAGGACAGCTCAGATTCACCAGTTCCGTTATCACGGCGAGAGACTTTACTCCCTTTAAGCTACTTCCCTCCGGCGTTAAGATACCGCGTGCCAGCATCACTTCAAATCGACAATAAACAAGTAGAATTTGAAATTCCGACGTCGACAGGTAAAAGAAGAACTATGCGTCGAGTGGGCATCTTGGAATTCACATTAAAGGGCAACCCCTCAAATCTTTCTGCTTTCGTTGAAGCTAATAGCAACGACCGAGAAAACTTATTTGTTCCCTTTGGGGATTTAACAAATGGAACTGAAACTTACCCAGCTGGTCGCTATTTAGATCTAAGTCTCACCTCAACTGGGATTTATGATCTGGACTTTAATCTCGCCTACCATCCGTTCTGTTATTACGATGAACGTTACGATTGTCCATATCCACCACCTGAAAACCAATTAAAAACACCTGTTCGAGCTGGAGAACGACTTCCGAAGAATTAAGAATTTGTATTAATCAACTAAACACCCTTCAAGAAAAACCCGAACCTGAGTAGAATCTTAACTCCGCCAGCGAGAACACCTCTTCTACTCCACTAACCGAGGGAACCTCCTGACAAACCTCTAGCACATTGTCAGTTTCATCGTCCTAACCGTGAGATCTCGTCATACAAACAAGCCGATGAAATAATCCCACTGTGAAAATTACCTAAATCGAGTCGTTCATTCGGAGCATGTGCGTTCTCGTCAGGCAGCCCAACACCAAACAGCACCGCTGGAAGGTCGAGTACTTCTTGAAATGTTGAGACGACCGGAATCGAACCACCTTCTCGAGTAAAGATTGGCCGCCGACCGAATCCGCGTTCAATCGCACGCGCCGCAGCCTGAACAAAGGGGTGACTAAATTCTGTGATCCAGGGTAACCCTCCACTCATCCTCGTAATCTTTAGTGCAACAGTATTGGGAGTGACCTTCTTAAGGTAATCCTCAAACAACTTCGTAATTTTGTCAGGGCGTTGATCCGGAACCAAGCGCATGCTGACTTTTGCCATTGCTAGAGCAGGTATTACGGTTTTCGCGCCTTCACCGATAAACCCAGAAGACAGTCCGTTGACCTCAAACGTAGGGCGAGCGGAAACACGTTCAAGCGTCGAGTAACCTTTTTCTCCAAATAAACGAGGTGCACCAATTTCCTGACAATAGCGCTTTTCATTGAAAGGCAATTTTTCAAATTCAACTCGTTCGTCATCACTAAGCATACGAACATCTTCATAAAAGCCTGGCACTTTGACACGCCCGCTCCGGTCTTTCATCTGTGACAGAATCTGTGTAAGAACGAATGCTGGGTTTGCAACTGCACCACCAAACGAACCCGAATGCAGATCTTGAGTCGTACCTCGTAAATCGATTTGGTAGTATGTCAACCCGCGCAGTGCGTAGCAGATTGATGGAACACCGCGATCAAACATCGGTGAATCAGAAATCACAAGCACGTCAGCGGCAAGTTGTTCCTTCTGTTCACGAATGAAACTATCTAAATGAACGCTGCCGATCTCTTCTTCTCCTTCAAGGACGACTTTAATATTCACAGGTAAACGCCCGCCTCGCGACAGACAGGCTTCAAGGGCTTTCAGGTGCATAAACACTTGCCCCTTGTCATCGGCTGCACCGCGCGCGTAGATTTCTCCGTTCCGGATTGTGGCATCGAACGGCGGTGATTCCCATAAGTCCAATGGATCCACAGGTTGAACATCATAATGCCCATAAAAGAGAACCGTCGGAGCGCCTTCCGCACCAAGCCACTGACCATAGACGATCGGATGCCCAGGCGTCTCGATCAGTTCTACCTCTGGAATCCCGATTCGACGCATCTCGTCAGCAGTCCACTCAGCACATCGCCGAACATCCCCGACATGTGCCGGCAGTGCACTGATACTGGGAATGGCCAGATATTCTTTCAATTCATCAACGAACCGGTCACGATTCATGTTGATGAAATCAATCACATCATTCATTTATGAACCTACCTAGTGTCTAAGTCAGTGAGGACAGCAGACTTGAATCCAAGCAAAACCATTTCATAACATCCACCATGCCGGACCATCATGTGCAGCTCGACGTTCAGACACGAGCTTCATCAAATGAGCCAGTACGTTCTCCTGAGCTGCACGGATTAATCCAGAGTCCAATGGTTCGTACACGTTTCTGACAATGTCATCGATCGTTTTCTCGCCTCGTCGAAGAGCTGCAATAATTTGGTCTTCACGTTGCTGACGATGGTCTAAATGCTCTTGAATGACCGTATTCGGTTCATCGATGGAGCAACCATGTGCTGGCAGCAAACAAGCTGGTTTTATCGATAAAACTAAGCGCAAAGAATTCAGGTACGCCACCAGATCTCCACCAGCACTAGCCGGAATCACTACACTGCTTCCACTGATAACGAGATCGCCTGAGAACAACGTCCCTGATTCCTGATCAAAGAAACACAGATGATCCGGTGAGTGCCCTGGAGTATGGATTACCTGGAGTGTGGAATCACCAGCTGGAATAAGATCGCCATCCTCCAAAGCCTTCCAAGGAACATGATACTGCTCATCCCGATCCTTCCATGGCATTTTGGCAAAAACAGCTAATGGCCATCGTTCCAGAATTGCCGAAACCCCGGATACGTGATCAGAATGGCAATGGGTAACCAAGACCTTAGCAAGTAAGTCTTTTTTTTGGGATAAGCTCGCATTCGACTCGTCTAGCTTGGCTGCAAGCGCAAGAAGGTGCGTATCTTGCCCTGTTCCAGCATCAATCAAGGTTGGTTCCAGACCTGGCAGCAAATAAGTATTGTTACCAGTTCCTGTAAGCGGCCCCGGATTGCCGACGAAAATTAACTCATGCCGCATCACCAACCATGTCTACCGAATAACACGACCGTAGTTCAGTCCAATGAGGTCCAGAATTTTGACGCCTTAACTTACGAAACAATGCACGCATGAAACCACTTTACCAATTTGACTAGTTCTGCCGACCGGCAGATCACAATTAAACCTTTCAGCTTCCACCGTATCCAATCGTCACCGTACCGTCGTCTACAATTACAGGAACATCGCGACGACCATTGCTATGCTTGAGCATACGCTCTAGACTCGCAGGATCCTGCTTTACGTTGATGTAATCAACAGCAATCTGCTGCCTTTCGTAATTTTCACGGGCAGCTACTGTGTACGGTCACGTATCCTTGCCAAATATGTAAACCATGCCTGCTGTCTCCTTGTGCAATGGAAATTGGTCAGTCCGAAACAACATCAATCGATGTTTCAGATAATCCTTGCATCGCACGTTCAAGGACCGCACGGAACTCTTCAGGAATCGGTTGCGACCGTTTCTTGATGCGATCGTAAGCGACGTGAACTGATTTCGCCCGTGCTACCAACTGGCTCTTGGAAGTATTCATTATTTCGTATTCGTATCCGAAGCTTGACCGACCGATTTTCGATACACGCAACTGAATCTCAAGCCAGTCGCCTGGTAATGCCTCGGAGAGAAAATCGCATTCGGTCCGGACGAGCACAAACCCATGCGGCAGTTTTTCATCAACGGCATTACTGGATACACCTTGACTAGCTAGATGTCTGAGGTAGGCATGGCGGGTTTCTTCAAGATATGTGAAATACACGGCGTTATTCACATGACCAAATTCATCGCAATCGCGAAAACGCACCTCAATCTTGCAGCAAAAAGTAACACTCATATGACATTCGGTCGATGTATCCAGGCACGCTCTAATCGAGGGTAGGTTAGCACGATTGAAGCAGAACAATTGACCATACATGGGGTAGCAAGATTATTATATCTCTGTGCCTAACTTACTTTCTGGCCACGAAGAATTTACGGCCAATGAACGCCTAACTCTAACGCCATATTTCACCAATCTCGATAGCCCAGTCTTTGCAATTACGAATCTCCCTGAGGTAGTAAAGGGTGCCCTTTTCGCGCGATATTCACGGTCTGCAAAATCACTGCGCCGTCTTTTTTTGGACGAGTTCTCTAGCGACATGGCAGCGACTGCCGTAACAACTTCAGAAGTTGGTGTCGAGCGGGCTGAGAAACTCTATACGCGGGTGTTCTCTGATTACGGGGATGATTCAGTGGCACAACTGGGTGGTGCCCACATCGCCTGTGAAGGTGCTTCTAATATTCTAACTAAGATTCTCGAACGCGGGCGACTCATGTCGTACCTAGAGCAATCGACACGTTACGTGCCATACACTGATCAGTCGAACGGTCGCTGGAAATACCTGATTCCTGAGGAGATTAAAGATCCAGCGCTCTGGAAGCACTATGCCGAAACGCTCGATGCTGCTTTCGCAACCTATGCACACTGGCTAGAACCTATGCAGGCCCATTATCGAAAACGGTTTCCGAAGGCGGCAAGCGATTCTGATGGTGTTTACCGAGCAGCAATCAGAGCTAAAGCACTCGATACCCTTCGTGGCCTGTTACCGGCAGCAACCCAGTCGAACGTTGGCATCTACGGCTCGGGACAGGCGTACGAGGCCTTGCTTCTACAGATGCGTGCAAACCCGCTGGCTGAGGCTCAGCAGTACGCTGCCGCAATGCTCACAGAACTTCGTAAGGTGATTCCCGCATTCTTAACCCGAGTCGACCGACCAGACCGCGGTGAACGCTGGAGTAAGTACTTGGCGGGAAACCAAACCGCTATGCAACGCTTGTCAGCGACCGTCCTAGAACAAATCAAGCCCGAACCTCGCGACGAAGTTGTGCTAACTGATTACGACCCCGATGGTGAAATAAAAATTGTGGCTGGGGCTCTCTACGCCGTGTCACGACTGCCAGACGATCAGCTACTCTCGATAGCTCGGTCGATGTCAACAGAGGAACGTGTATCTGTCCTTCAGGCCTATGTGGGTAACAGAACCAATCGCCGCCACAAGCCTGGACGTGCCTTTGAACGAGCGACGTACCGATTCGATGTGCTATCTGACTACGGGGCTTTCAGAGATTTGCAGCGACATCGCCTCCTTACTCTTGAGTGGCAAAACCTCACACCTGCCCATGGCTACACGGAACCCGCCGCAATTGAAGAAGTGGGTGCGCTCAACGACTGGCAGAAGGTAATGACGACAACAGCCGATCTATACGACACCTTAACTACTCGCGGCCTGGAACGAATTGCGTCGTATGCCGTTTCAATGGCCTATCGAGTTCGTTTCTATATGCAGATGAATGCGCGCGAGGCAATGCACCTTATCGAACTTCGTAGCGCTCCCCAAGGGCATCCTGCCTATCGACGCGTGAGCCAAAAAATGCATAAACTCATTGGAGAACAAGCTGGACATCAGGCAGTCGCTGCGGCTATGAAATTCGCCGATCATAGTGAGATTGATTTGGAACGATTGAAGGCGGAACGCGCTATTGAAAAACGGCGTCAAGCTACATAAGTCGTAAAAGGCTATTCAGCTAAGAAACGACTGTACTCCTCAATAAAGGCAAGTGATTCGAATGTTTTCATCCGATCTAGAAAAAGAATGCCATCAAGATGGTCAGTTTCATGCTGGATCACGCGAGCAGCCATACCACGTGCAGTGAATTGGAGAGACTTTCCTTGACGATCAAAACCACGGACATCAATTTCTGGCGCCCGTGGTACACGACCGCGTACGTCTGGAATACTCAAGCATCCTTCCCAATCATCGACTGATGTATCTCCCAGGAGAGTCAGTTTGGGATTGACAATGACCGTGAGCGGCATTGGATCGTCACCGTTTTCAACACCTGCCACGAACAGCCGAAGGTCTTCGTGCACCTGGGGGCCCGCTAGACCAATTCCTTGATACTCTTTCATTGTGGCAATCATGTCGTCGATAAGCTTTTGCATCGGTGCAGTGGTCAGCTCGAGTAAATCCACTGGGCGTGCTCGACGCCGCAAGGTAGGATGACCCATGCGTGCAATCTTCAGAATAGACATCTTCGAGATTATACGGTACGTTGGCCACGCTTTTTTCGGCACATCTGACACTACTCTGGCACCAGATGATAGATAGCCAGCATTCCCCAGAATACCGCTTCTGCCCAGTCTGCAGCGCGAAACTCGAACACCGGCTGTTAAAAGAAGGGGAACCCAAAAGACTTCTTTGCAGTTTGTGCGGCTATATCTTCTATCTTGATCCTAAACTTGCCGTGGGAACAATTATTAAAGCAAATGACGGACGGATTGTGTTTGTCCGACGCGGGATCGAACCCGGATACGGCAAGTGGGTGTTTCCTGGGGGTTACGTTGACCGAGGCGAAGAGATCGTGGGTGCCGCTCAAAGAGAAGCACTTGAAGAATCAGGTCTTCAAGTTCGGATTGACGGCCTGATTAACATCTATTCCTATCGAGGTCGAACGCCCATCATTGTGGTGTACGCCGCAACCGCAACAGGTGGTGACCTCTGCACCGACGATGAATCTCTGGAAATCAGGCTATTTGAAGTCAGTGCGATTCCCTGGGAAGAACTGGCTTTTCGTAGCACTCAAGATGCTCTGCATGACTATTTGGATGGCATCCTCCATCCGTTAAACAGGTAACGCCCAATTACAGTGTAAGCAATAGTTTTGCCTAGTCCGTAAATTAACTGTGACCTGGAAAGGTCATGTCTTCACGAACTACCTCAACTACGGCTTGATGGACCAAATCGTCAACCGGTAATCCACTCTCGGCTTCTTGCACTGCCTGCAATTTGGCCTTGGTTGAAGGATGCTTAGGAATAAAGAGTTGGCAACAATCCTGGTCGGGAATAATCGAAATAGGGTATGTTTCGATCTTACGCGCCTCGATTGTGATCTCTTCCTTGTCAAGACCGATTAAAGGTCGAAAGATGGGCAGGTTAGTAACGGCGCTAATGGTCGAAATATTGTCGAGAGTTTGCGATGCAACCTGCCCCATCGCCTCTCCTGTAACGAGGGCTTTCGCCTTCTGTTGACGCGCAAAGTGGTCGGCTATGCGCAGCATTAGACGTCGGTACACAACGACGCGAAGAGGAGGCGGCACTCGTAAGACAACCTGTCGCTGAATTTCTCCAAACGCCACCATAAATAGACGAGAGTGCAACTGGTGCTTTGTCAGCAGCATCACTATTTCACGAACTTTGTCCTGAGAAGCTTTTGAAAGAATTGGATAGCTATGAAAATGAATGAATTGCACGCGGCATCCACGCTTCATCATCCGGTAGGCCGCAACAGGTGAATCAATGCCGCCCGATTGGAGGCACAGCACTCGACCACTCACTCCGCTAGGTAGTCCACCTGGCCCCGGAATCTTGTCGAAAGAATAAAATGTGCTATCGGTAAGCATCTCAACATAAATAGTTAGGTCCGGAAGTGAGAGATTTACAGGCCATCCCTTTACCTTTTTGATACGTCCACCTATCTCTCGATCAATTTGAGGCGAAGTCAATGGATATCGTTTGTCAGTGCGACGTGTTTTGACGCGAAAACTACTAGTTTGAGTATCGGCAAGATCGTCCAAAATAGAACTCGCGACAGCATCAAGGTCACCAGTTACGCGTCGAGCTAACGCAAAATTAGCCACGCCAAAAATCTTAGTGACCCGTTCTCGAACAAGCGGCCATTCAGTCTCTACACCCAACACCATTTCAATGCGACCCGGGAGTGCCCGTACTGAAATCACATTAAGATCAGCCGTCGCTTCTTTGAGATTTCTGACAAGGCGAGCGATAAACCAAGGTCTATTTTTGCCCTTTAATGCAAGTTCTTGGTAGTGAACGATAATCGACTGCATGGCTGATTGATATCCCTTAGGTATAACCTCGGTCCTAGTTTATCAACCAAGGCTTAACACACAATCAATGAACTAGAAGTACACCTCTTAAACGACGTAAAGCAACAGGGGGTGGCTCTAACGGTCATTGCTATTCCCGCAGGTTCCGTGGGAGACTCCTACCTGCTCACATGTTACGACAATCTTGGGATGCCGATGTTATTGTCGTCGGGGCGGGTCCGGCCGGCAGCTCAGCGGCTGCCGACCTTGCCCGGCGCGGTCATCGTGTCTTACTGCTCGAGCGCGAAAGTTTTCCACGCGATAAGATTTGTGGTGACGTACTTTTACCATCTCTCCAGAAACCCTTAAGTGCTATTGGAACCAGCCTCGATAGTCTGGCCGGCGATGCGGCTACGATTCATGGATGCGGATTCACTACGGCGACAAATATTCATGCAACCGGAACATTCCGTGATCGACAAGGCAACCATCAACCGTGGCGAATCTTACCTCGAGTATTATTCGATGAACGTCTGGCACGCCATGCTGAGGGATGTGGTGCCGACTTGCGTGAACGCCACTCCGTTGAGGAAGTCACTTGGGATCAACAGAAACAAGTTAATATCGTCAAAGTTCGAAATAGTTCGAGTGTAAACAACTATCATGCACCCTTGGTCATCGCTGCCAAT
>Ga0257111_1001057_pt1 | contig 11216 bp, 13 predicted proteins | sample LP_taG_6_FD_191567 | JGI IMG/M metagenome (GOLD analysis project Ga0257111, IMG submission 191567) | Marine microbial communities from Northeast Subartic Pacific Ocean, Canada - LP_J_2015_P26_500m | ecosystem: Environmental > Aquatic > Marine > Oceanic | place: Canada: Northeast Subartic Pacific... | reverse complement strand
TGCAATTAGCTGGATAGAAGTTGGCGAGGAAGCCTTTCGCGATGGGGACCTCATCGGCGTCCCGATAGCGGGTGATGATGCGGCAGGTGTCGCCATTGCCTCGCAATTGGTTACAGATATCGGTTTCGATCCTGTCATTGTGGGAGGTCTGGATCGGGCAAAAGAATTTGACCGTGGCACCGATGTCTACGTTAAAGGGTTGACGGCAGCTGAACTACGCACTGCATTGAAGTTGTGAATTGCCTCGAATAAATAATTCATTTCCCGCGGCGTTAGCATTAATTGGAAACACGCCGCTCATCAGACTTCACAAAGTCGTGCCGGCTAACACTGCAAAGGTGCTGCTTTAGACGATGGATTTCCTGGAACAGCTCAATCCCGAACAACGCGACGCCGTCCTCAAGATAAACGGTCCGTTGCTCATTTTAGCGGGCGCCGGATCAGGCAAGACGCGCGTCATCGCGTCCCGTATCGCGTACCTGATAGGTGATGGTCACGCCAAGCCGGAGCAGATCCTCGCGGTGACGTTTACAAATAAAGCTGCCCAAGAAATGCGGGACCGTGTGGAGAGCTTACTCGGGACGACCCACGACAGGCTGTGGATTTCAACGTTTCATTCGCTCTGTGCACGCGTGCTCCGCCGCGAGGCACCCGCGCTCGGCCTCTCGCGGGATTTTGTAATCTACGACGCCAAAGATCAGTTGGACCTCGTGCGGCAGGTGATTCGTGACCTCGGCCTGGACGATGATCTCTTACCACCCAAGGTGGTGCTCAGTCGAATCAGCGCGGCCAAAAACAAAATGCTGGGTCCGGAAGAACTGGAACCGAGCGGCTGGGGTCCGCAAGCCGATCGTGTCGCTCAAGTGTACGAACGGTACCGCCAGTCACTGATCAATGCACAGGCTCTCGACTTTGACGATTTGCTCCTCAAAACGGTTGAGCTGTTCGAAACAGTTGAGCCCGTACGCTTACGCTATTCTGACCGGTTCCGGTTTGTCCTCGTCGACGAATATCAGGATACGAATCGACCGCAGTACCTTCTCATCCAACACCTCGCAAAAAGTCATCGCAACCTTTGCGTGGTTGGCGATCCCGACCAGTCAATTTATAAGTGGCGTGGGGCCGATCTCCGGAACATTATGGATTTCGAAAATGATTTTTCCGAAACCACTATGGTGCGATTGGAACGTAATTACCGATCAACTTCGATCATTCTGGATGCCGCTTCTGCGGTCATTCAACACAACCAGAATCGCAAAGAGAAACGCTTGTGGACGGATCAAGCCGGTGGAACCAAGATCCTGTATTTCCAGGCGAATGACGAGCTGGAGGAGGCTGATTTTATCACCAAGACGTTGCGGGAATTCACGACTGAAGATTCGGAGAGGTCCGCCGCCGTCCTCTATCGGACCAACGCCCAATCACGCGCGCTTGAAGATGCTTTATTTCGTGAAGGCGTGGGATATCAAATCATCGGCGGCGTCCGTTTCGCCGCCCGCAAAGAGATTAAAGATGCGCTGGCATATCTTAGGTTGGCGTTGAATCCGCATGACGATGTTAGTGTGCGTCGTGTTATCAACACACCAAGGCGCGGCATCGGCAAGCGCGTGCTTGAGGAACTTCCGTTAATTGAACTTCCATCCAATCCAGAGAGCGTCCCCAGCCTCCTGAAATCTGCAAGTTCGGCCGACAGGCTTCCAAATTCCTTATGGCGACGCATCGAACGTGCGGTGGATGAACAGTTGCTCTCAACACGCGCTGTCAAGTCACTGTCGGTGTTCCGATCGCTCATTGTCACACTCGCTGAAGTGGCTGCGCAGGAATCCACTTCTGTTGCTGACATGGTAGAAGCAACCCTCGACCAGACCGGCTATACACTGTCGCTCCACGACGAACAGAGCGAGGACGCAGCAGGTCGCCTTGAAAACCTGGCTCAGCTTGTAAACGGCGCGCGTGACTACGAGGCGCGGGAGTCCGAACCGACATTCACCGGTTTCGTCGACCAATTATCGCTGCGATCAGAAACTGATGAGGTCCAAGGCGCCCAGAATGCCAGTATTTCGCTGATGACCATGCATGCCGCGAAAGGCCTTGAGTTTCCAATGGTTATCATGTCGGGCATGGAAGAAGACTTGTTTCCACACTCACGGTCGCGGGACAACGCCGACGAGGTCGAAGAGGAACGTCGCTTGTGTTATGTGGGAATGACGCGCGCACAATCCAAGCTGGTATTTACTGGCGCTGCCCGTCGACGCCTATTTGGCGAATATCAAGGTACTGAGCCGTCCCGTTTCATTGACGAAATTCCCGAGGCCCTGGTCGATCGACTCGGGCGTGCACCGTCCGCAGAATTCCAGGGCGGCCCCTCGGCCTATGGTCGTCGTGGTGGTCGCACGCGTTCGTCACGTGACGGCTACGAACCAACCTACTCATATGAGGATGAAGACCAATCCATGACGACCATCGGCCCGGGTGTGCGTGTCCGACACCCACTATTCGGCGTGGGCACCATCATCGCCGTAGAAACCCTCGCCGATGACGTAAAACTCACCGTGCGGTTTGCGGCAGTCGGCCAGAAAAAATTACATGCCAAACATGCCAAGCTGACCTTGGTTTAAGAATTGACTGCGCGGAACCCTCGTCACGAACTGCGGTGTCAATTTTCGGCGATCCAAGCGAACAGAATGAGTGCGACTAGTGCCGCCGTGACCCAAAAAACAGTGACGGCTATCGGGAACCGGTAGTGATCCGCGTCGTACCTTTCGCGATCGAAACCGGGTGGAGTAAAGCCCCTCGGGGCGAGAAGTAATAGTGGATTCCCAGCGTACGGTAGCACCGTCTTTCGGACCCTAAAACCAACAGCTTGGGCGCTCCCTCGAACCAGATCAAGCCCACGCGTCAGGCGGTTGACCGCCAGCCAGACGGATCGGCGCCACAGCTGGTCTGTGTCGAGCGTAATTGTGGGGGTCCCGGCGAGCTTTACAAATAACAAACAGAACCCGACTCCTGTTCCGATGACCAACTGCACCGACGACAGCACGTGATCACTCGTATAGGGGGAGTACATAACCGGCTGCAATGGCAACAAATTATAAAGCCACTCCGGCCGGAGACCAAGAGTGATGCAACACGCGGCCGCGATCGTCATCGCAACGAGCATGTTCCTGGGCAGGTGCCCAGGTCTAACACCGCAGTCGGGCCCAAAAAATGTGAAGTAGGGTAACTTTAGACAAGTATGAAGAATCGTGCCCACCGTCGCGAGTGTCAATAATAGTTCCGGAGTGAAGAGTTTTAATTCCGTCGCTGCCGTAACAATCATTGACTTACTAATGAAGCCATTGAACAACGGGACCCCTGAGATGGCAAAAGCGCCCACGAAAAACAATCCGATAACGATTGGCATCGACCGCCCCACGCCCCCTAGCTCGGTGAGCTTTCGTTTGCCGGTCATCTGAATCACGGCGCCTAAGCTCATAATCAAAAGCGCTTTGTACAGCACGTGTGAAAACGCGTGGGCCGCAGCACCGTTCAGTGCAAGGGCTGATCCCATTCCAACGCCGGCCACCATGTAGCCCACTTGACTGACAATGTGATACGCCAACAACCGTCGGATGTCATTTTCCAAGACGGCATAGAAAGCGCCATACACGGCTGCCGTGGCACCTAGCCACACGAGCACCTCCGTGCCTGGAAAGACCCGGATCAAAACATAGACGGCCGTCTTTGTCGTGAACGCACTCAGGAATACCATCCCCGTCACGGATGCTTCTGGATATGCATCCGTGAGCCATGCATGAACCGGCGGTATCCCCGCATTGATACAGATGCCAGCGAGAATCAACCAGAAGGCTGGTCCAATATCAGGTTCCAGTAGGCCCACGGTCCCAAGCCCAGCACCACTTGACGACAGGAGCATCAGTCCTACAAACAGTAGCGAACCTCCCGTGATATGCACGAGCAGATACCGAAAGCCGGCTGCGCGGGCGCGGGCGCGGGCGCTCGACCAGATCACAATTAGGGAGGTCATACTCATGAATTCCCAACTAACAAATAGCGTGATCCAATCACCCGCGTAGACAACGCCGAGTGCCCCGGCGGCATAGAGTGCCGTTGCAATCTGTTCGCCTCGACTGCGTATGTGCAAGGCATACACGAATCCGATTACCGTAATGAGTGTAAAAATCAAGCCAAAGACTTGACTGAGCGGATCGACGCGCAGCAGATCGACACGGTGTTCCGTGAAGACGAAGGAGAGAGCGACGCCTGGTGTGAGTCCGACGCACGAGACTAGGCTCGTCACAGCACCCACTAGCAGAATGAGAGCCCGCACACTGGATCGCCGAATCGTCGCAGCCACGGCAGCCGTAAAAACAAGGAGAAGTGCTGGATGGATAGTCACATCGCACCCTTGTCGTTATCGGGTTCGGGGCGCTGTAACCAAGTCTGTCCGATCGCCTTAGCCACCAACACCAGCACCACACTGCCGATAAGTCCAAATACCAGATCGAAACCGAGCAAGAAATGCCACCAAGGGCCATGCCCCTCGTGCCTCAAGAACACTTCAAGAAACACGCTAAGGGCGCCTACCAGCACAACTGTCTTTAAACGGCTTCGAGGCGTCACGGCAAGCCTCCGCCATTAGGTCCCATCACAATTGTGGATGCAGCGAGTCTGGCCAGTGAGTAGAAATGAAATCCGGCATCTGGAAACAGGCCAAGCATGATTGCGATGCCGGCCGAAAACACCAATGGGGCAGTGATAATCGGCCGAGCATCCGTCCCAACGACGGGGGATGACTTTAAGAACGCATCGGAAATTATCGGGAAGAAATATGCAATGTTAAAGAGTCCGCTCACAACGAGGACTACCACAAAGACGGGGTACCCTGCCTCTACGGCACCAACCCCAATCTGCCACTTCCCAACGAATCCAGCTAATAGAGGAATTCCTGCGAGGGCGGAAGCACCAATCATGAACGCGCCTAGCGTGACCGGCATTTGCTTCCCGAGTCCGTCGAGTTCGTCAACGTTGTCTCGTTGCACTTGAACATGGATCGCACCAGCACAAAAAAACAAGGTGATTTTCATAAACGCGTGCGCCGCTATGTGAAAAATCGCGCCGGTGAGTGCAGCCACTGTGCCGAGTGCCGAACCGAGCACAATGTAAGAGAGCTGCCCGATTGTCGAATAGGCTAGCCGTCGTTTGAGATTTCGTTCACCAAGAGCCCGTATAGACGCGACCACAATCGTCACACTCGCAGCCACTGCCAGCACAACATCCGCGTTGATTGCTCGGAGCACGTCGACACCAAAAACAAACCCCGTAACACGCACCACACCGAAGACGCCGGCTTTTACAACCGCCACGGCGTGTAGCAACGCACTAACCGGCGTCGGCGCGGCCATTGCCGCCGGCAACCATCCGTGTAATGGCATAAGCGCAGCCTTGACACCTAATCCGATCATGAAGGCTGCAAACCCCACGGCCATTGCGACATCACTAGTGCGCCCAGCTAAGAACCCCCCTGGCACAAACTCCGAGCCAGGCGCGACGACTTGCGTCCACACGATAGCAGCTAGCAAAAGCTGTCCGCCGCCGATGGTATAGACGAGGTAACGACGACCTGCTGACCGCGCTTCAGCCGTCCGAGTGTGCACAACCAGAGGGTAAGTGGACAAGGTTAGAACTTCGTAGAACACGAAGAATGTCAACAGATTGCCAGCAAACGCAAGGCCTGTGGTCGCTGACAGACAGAGGGCAAAGGCTGCATAGTACCCCGTTTGGCGTGGAGCGTCCTTAGCACGCATGTATCCAATGGAATACAACGAGGTCATCACCCAGAGCGTCGCAGCTGTCAGTGCGAATACGAGGCCAAGTGGATCAGCCCGGAGATGCAAAGATAGTCCCTGCGGCAGCAGGATTGATGCGGAGCTTGGTGTTTCACCGGCAAGCACCGCGGACAACATTGAGGCAACCACGAATAGCTTTAGCGTCGCTGCTAGTAAAGTGCAGCCCTCACGCCAGTTTGGGTGTCGACTAAACAGTGGCATTATTATGGCGGCCACCAGCGAGATCGTGACTGCAATGAGCGGTCGCTGGTCGAGTAATTGATCCATGACGCTAGACATTAGGCGGCAGTGCGTGCATCACGAAATGCGTTACGATTGGTTCGTTTAGGATTCCGAGCAATAACACTACCAACGCTAGAATCACCACTGGTCCGAGCATGACGCCGGGCAGCTCGGTGCGTTCAGATGCGGGGTTAATCTCATCGGACGCATGAAAGAATGCCTTCTCGATAATGCGAAAAAAATAAATCGCACTAAGCGCACTGCTAAGAATGACCGCCGCAAGGACAACCCACGCTCGTGCCTCAAACGCCCCGACCAGTAGATACCACTTGCTAAAAAAACCGGCAGTCGGTGGAAGGCCGATCATGGACAGGGCTGCCACTAAAAACGCTGCCATGCTCAATGGCAGGCGCCGCCCCATCCCGGCATAAGCCTTTACGGTGGTTGCCCCTGTTCGCCATCGGACGCCGCCTGCCACCATAAAGAGGCACCCTTTCATAACAGCGTGATTGAGAAGGTGAAACAAGCCACCTACCATGGCTGGAACGTTCCCGAGCGAAAAACCTATTACGATGAATCCCATTTGACCAACACTGGAGTAGGCGAGCATGCGCCTAACATCTGTTTGCGCAAGGGCCATCCACGATCCGGCTACGATAGCCACCACGGCTAGCCAGCCAAGCCATGTGACGACGGCCCCGGAGACGGCTTGGGCATCAAGTACAAAGAAGAGAATCCGAAACAGAGCATACGCGCTGACTTTCGTCATAACTGCCCCGATGAATCCCACAACGGCAAGCGGCGCGTAAGTATAAGTGTCGGGCAACCAGCCATGCAGTGGAAACACCGCCGCCTTCACAGCTAGACCGATCACCACGAGGGAGACCCCCGCCACTACGGCCATTGAGTCTCCTGTCTCTGATAATCGCACGCCCAGATCGGCCATGTTTAACGTGCCAGTTAGGGCATAAAGGTATCCGGTTCCCAAGAGATAGAGTGAGGCCGCGATGGTCCCCACGAGTAAGTAGCGAAACGTCGCCACGAGGGATGGGCCTTCTTCCGAAGTCAGTAAAGCGTACGCGGCAATAGACGATATCTCAAGGAAGACATACAGGTTAAACATGTCACCCGTCATGACAATACCTAGAAGCCCGGCAGTAAGTAGCAAGAAGAGTGCCTCGCTGAGACCAGGATGCCGGCCGTTCCTTTTGTCCAGACATCCGACGGCATATACCATGGTTAGTAGCGCCATCCCGCTGATTAAAACTGCCATGCCGGCACTAAGGGGGTCGACAACATACTCTATGCCCCAAGGCGGCATCCAGCCGCCAAGGTGATAGTTCCAACTCCCTTCCGCGAGGACGCGGACAAGCGTTGCTAAAGCGAGGACGAGTGTAAGTACGTGCGCCAGAAGTGCTAGCGTTTGCCCAGCACGTCTCGAAAAAATACCTAACAATGGAATTACAAGGGAACAGGCTAACGGGGTCACGACCACGAGAACAGCGAGATGAGGCGTCATCGCTTGAGCCGTTCAAGCAGGGTTGTTTCTTGAAGCGTGCCGTAGCGACGTTGTATGCGAATGAGTAATGCGAGTGCTACCCCTGTCGTGCTGACCGACACGACAATAGCCGTCAACATCAACGCGTGAGGTAGTGGATTTACGTAGCCAGACGCCTGAATGGACTGATCAACATCAACTATCACTGGTGCTGTTGCCCCTGACTTGGCAGCAAGAGCGATGAAAAAGACAATCACTCCCACCTGCATAATGTTCATCGCCATTAATTTTCTCAGTAGGTGGTTGCTAGCCAGCACGCCGTAGACTCCCCAGAGAAAGAGTAAGGTTGCAAGCCAATATTCCGCGTGGGTTAAGAATGCTGGCATAGGATTAAATTTCTTCGTCGGGCATGCCTGCAAGTGTGTCAAAGATCAAGGTGAGCACCCCAGTTACAGTCAGTGCCACGCCGATTTCTATGCCAAGGGTTCCGACAGCACGCACCTCGGTCACCTTAAGGGGCAGCGGCAACATGCCGTAATCCAAGAAGTTGCCTTGAAAGAGCAGTCCAAGCAATCCGATTGCCATATATAAACTCGTGCCGGCACAGGCTAGCCCGAGCGCTAGACGTGGACGAATACCCCATCGGGCATCTCGACCATGTACGAGTCTCGCGAGAATTACCGCTACGGAAAAAATGACGCCCCCTTGAAATCCACCGCCTGGACTGTAGTGGCCGTGGGTCACGACATAGGCTCCGAACATCAACATGAACGGGGTAATTAGTCGGCTTACCGCGTCGAGAACAGTGGTTCCAAACTGGGTGCTCACAAATCTCGTCTCCTGAAAATAAAAACGCAGGCTAACCCTGCCGTGAAGATGACGATGGTTTCACCCAAGGTGTCATAGCCTCGATAATCGGCGAGGACGGCAGTAACCAAATTGGCTGCGCCTGTTTCACTGTAACCCTGCTCAATGTAGCGCGGAGAGACATGCGTCGACGGTGGCGATCCTGGATCTCCAACAGCCGCAAAATCTGCCGCGGCGATACACAGCAAGACCGCAGCCACTATGAATGGAATACCTGCAAGTAGACGCATTACTACTCTCTACCAGTCCACGAGATTGCACTGACAAAGAAAACGGTGGTTATTGCCGCACCGACGGCAGCTTCTGTGAATGCCACGTCAAGTGCACCTAAAATTGCAAAGTACGTAGCCGAAAAAAAACTGAACGCGCCAAAAATAACGACCGCTGCCAGTAGGTCCTTAACCAACAATGCTGCCACCGCGCAACCAATCATAAGTATGAGAAACGCCACTGCCAGCGGTTGCATTAGCATTTAGGATCTCCTTGCTCGCGAGTCCAAGGGACCAGCCCGGACTTGAGCGCAGCTCGGCCCAGAACATGTGCTGCCGTAGGATTGGCCAGCGCAACAAAGATAACAATCAGGAGGATTTTCATGCTGTTAATTGAAAGTCCTTCATGCAGCGCTAACGCAGTCGTCATCAACGCCACACCTAGGGTATCGGACTTACCTAACGCATGAAGTCGCGTGAAGAAGTCAGGCAGCCGAAGAACCCCCACCACACCTGTCGCAATAAAAAAGAACCCGGCAATAAGAAGCAAGGTGGCAAGATTGGTCAAGATGGTTTCGTTCCTTTACGTTCGAAGTGCTTTGCAACAGCCAGGGAGCCCACGAAACTAATTAGTGCGTACGACAAGGTGATATCGACAAACACGTCCACCCGCCCAGTCAAGAATCCCAAAACCAGCAGGAGCACAACAGTCTTCGTCGTAATAAGTCCTAGTCCAGTTAAGCGATCGAAGATGGTTGGCCCAATAAAGACTCGATAAAGCGAAAAAATCATCGCCAGCGTGAGCGCTGCGGCCGTCACCGTGAGAAGTAGATTCATAATTTTTCTTCCGGAGACAGAACATCTCTTGCCGTAAAAATTCGTTCCACGCGCCTGTACATTTCCCCTGTTTGCACCGACGCTGCCGTAGTTGACGTTAGGGCATGAACCACGATTTCTTTTTCCGTGAGATCCAACGATACAGTTCCAGGCGTCAGCGTAATCGAGTTCGCCAGCACTAAACGCGCGTATGTGTTGGATTCATTAACCGGAGTCCTAACGAGGCTGGGATTCACAGGGAGATTCGGACTAAGCACAACCCGAGCGACATGCAAATTAGCCAGCACTATCTGCGCTCCTAGCCAAGGGAGGTAGAGGAAAAAGCTCACCCACGAAATGCCGTCGACGGAAGGCCGTGCACCTAAAGATACGGGTGGCTGGCGCAACCAACTCGTCGTCAAGAGGGTGATCAGGCAAGCACAGAACAGACCGGCTGTTATGTGACCAAGATCGAACCTGCCAGACAAGATTAGCCAGAAGGCAAAGAGTGTCGCGGCTAGGATGGCCGATCGCTGGATATCTGCTCCCGTAAAGGAAGGCAGTGATCCTGAACGCAACGGTGGTGCTGGTGTGCCGTATTTTAGATTGGACGAATTGTTAATCATCCGTGGCGTCTCGACAGTATCTAAATCCGCGCCACTTGAGTTGGATCTCAACCAACGGTTCGACGCGGTATTCGGTGCCGCGTCGACACCTGCCGCCACACGACTAATCTCTTAACCGTCGATCTTTGTGATAATCCAACGCCCGTTCAGGGGTGAGCCATCGGTAGCTGTCAACTCGGCGCGTTCCAAGGTGATAGTTAGGGTCAACTCCTCTGTCTGGTCGTCTGGGGTTTGAACCGAAGCCTCGATCACGGCTTCTTTGGATACAATTTCGCCTTCGTACTCCGCGACATCGATTGGGTTAGAAGGACTGAAGGTGCTTGCCTCGCCCACAACCCGCTCTTCCGCCATGAGTGTTCGAGCGTCGGACACTGTTTGCGCGTGCTGGAGCATTTCCTCCCGCCACGTCACCCATGCCTCCTGGACCTCGCTATCGCGGCGTGCGACATCACTGTCTTCACGCTCGGCGTCCAGTACGCGTTCAATCGCCTCTATGTTTTCGTCCTGATAAGCCTGTTTGCGGTCACTAAACTCTCGTTCGGCAGCCGCAGCTTCCTCAAACGCAATGCTGTACTCACGAGCACGCATCGGCCTACGTTGCGCCTCCGAAACGCTTGTCAACGAGAAGTTCTGAACAATGCCGCGCTCGCTGGGTCTGAACGACACCATGGCAATATTTGCGAGCGTTGTGTTGTCTCGCATCCTGGAAGCACGGAAATAATTTGAGAGTAGACTCTCTTCTGGTGCGCTCGAGCATCCTATGAGCGAAACAGTGACGAGGGTCGCCATACTAATTAGCGCCATTGATTTTGGCCGATACATGTTAGCCTCCTTCAAGTAACTGTAACGTCGGTTCACAAATAGTAACCGCCCGCACACTTCAGCACAAGGCCTAGCCTTCGTCTTGCGCCTCTACCGCATCCTTTTCAGCCAACCGCGCAATTGAGACAACGCGGTCGCCTTCTTCCATTTCGATTAGCCGCACGCCCTGTGTCGCGCGCCCAATAGCCCGTACGCTCCCAGTGAGCATTCTTAGTATCTTGCCCTGTTGCGTAATCAGCATTAATTCATCTTCGTGCTGAACACAGGCGACCCCGACCACTTTGCCATTACGCTCGGAACTCTGGAT
>Ga0257111_1001056_pt1 | contig 11216 bp, 9 predicted proteins | sample LP_taG_6_FD_191567 | JGI IMG/M metagenome (GOLD analysis project Ga0257111, IMG submission 191567) | Marine microbial communities from Northeast Subartic Pacific Ocean, Canada - LP_J_2015_P26_500m | ecosystem: Environmental > Aquatic > Marine > Oceanic | place: Canada: Northeast Subartic Pacific... | reverse complement strand
ATGTTAGGTTAATTTCTCAATCTAAATCTTCCGTGAAGGAAGTTCGGTCCAGTATTTCGGGTATTCTTGGTAGCTATCCCGAATATCCCGTGTCAACTTCGGAATCAAATTCTATTGATGAATTAACTGGCGTGCTGGATGAATTTTCATTGGTTATGTCGGAAAAAATCAACTCTTTGTCATCAGAGAAAAACACTCTTTCCGCTCTATTGGATACTATGGGTGATGGAGTAATTGTTACTGATGAAGATAGTGTAATAACTTTATTTAATAGGACCGCCCAAGCTATTTTTAATTTGGAGTATTCGAATTGCGTCGGATTGAGGGTGGCAGAAGTAATCAGAGATTTCCAGATAATTCAACTTCATTCCAATTGTTCTATTCACCGCGAGGTTAGGCAGGCAGAGATAGAGATCCCTGAAATAAGGCGATATCTTAGCGTTACAGCAACTCCACTAGGGGATCAATCTGATGAGGGCGTTTTAATGAACATACATGACCTTACCAATATCAGGCTACTGGAAAACACAAGGAAGGAATTTGTTAGTAACGTATCACATGAATTAAGGAGCCCTTTGGCATCAGTTAAAGCCTTGGTGGGGACTTTACGAGGAGGTGCTTTACAGGATTCAAAAGTCGCTTCAGATTTTGTGGAAAGAATTGATAGAGACGTTGATCGAATGACCTTGCTCGTGGCTGACTTACTAGAATTATCCCGTTTGGAAAGCGGACGTGAGGAATGGGTAAAGGAGACCTTACAAATTCAGGATGTGATTCGGGAATCAATTTCAATAGTTATAAATCAAAACGGACAAGATTTACCGATTCAATCAATAGCGGATCCTGAATTAAAGGTGATTGGGAATGAAGAAAAAATCACGCAAATTTTGGTTAATTTACTAGAAAATGCCGTTAAATTTACCCCTTCTAATCGGGATGTGACCATAAATGCGAGAAAAAAAGGAGTATTTCTTGAAGTATCGGTGCGAGATACCGGGATAGGTATCGCACCAGAGCATTTACCCCATCTTTTTGAGCGTTTCTACAAGGTTGATAGGTCACGGAGGGCGGAAGGAACCGGGTTAGGATTAGCGATAGTGAAACATATAGTCCAAGCCCATGGAGGAGAAGCGTATGCGGATAGCATTGAAGGTGAAGGAAGCACCTTTTACTTCACCTTACCTGTTCCTTAACTCATTGTTTCCATGAAGACAGGTTGCAGTAAATTCCTTTTTCTAGGCATTACTTAAATTTTTGTTAATCTGGTGTTAATAATTTTTAGTTTCGTTTCCATTAACATTCTCACTGGAAACATATTTTCAACCAAATTCAGCCACCAACAGTAAGGTTAGCAGATCTATTGATTTGCACTGAACATTGACGGTAATTTGGAGGATTCAAGCAATAATGACCGCATTGGTGAGAAACACGGAAAGCGTATCAATATTATTTATTGTGCTAGGCATATTTATTTGTGGGTTTGTAGGTTGCGGGAATGATACTTCCAATCGTTCCGACTCACAAAAAGAATTAACTGGAACAATAGAAATAGATGGTTCCTCTACCGTTTATCCTATATCGGAGGCGGTTGCAGAAGAGTTCAATAAGCTTCATCCCAGGGTGAGAGTTAATGTGGGGGTCTCGGGAACAGGAGGTGGATTTAAGAGATTCACAGTTGGAGAGACAGATATTTCTGATGCCTCTCGACCAATTAAAGATCCCAAAGAAACTAGTGTTGCTGATGAAAATGGAATTGGCTATGTCAAAATACGTCTTGGTACAGATGGGCTTTCCGTTACAGTTAGCCCATCCAATGATTTTGTAGAGTGTTTAACTATTCAAGAATTGAATGCAATTTGGAAACCAGATTCCAAAATTTATAATTGGAAAGACGTGAGACTTGGATTTCCAAATCTGAAAATCAGGCTTTATGGTCCAGATACTGATTCAGGAACCTTCGATTACTTCACGGAGGAAATTAACGGGGAAGCACAAGTTTCTAGACCGGATTATACTGCCAGTGCAGATGACAATGTCCTCGTCCAAGGGATATCGGGGGACAAGGGTTCTCTAGGATATTTCGGATTTGCTTATTATGCTGAGAATACTGATAAACTCAAACTGTTAAGTGTTGACAGTGGATCCGGTTGTGTTAAGCCAAGCCTTCAGACAATACCTTCGGGTGAATACAGCCCTTTATCTCGCCCCTTGTTTATTTATGTCAACACCGATAGTTATAAACGCCCAGAAGTAAAAATATTCGTGGATTATTACATGGAAGTCGGTCCAGGCTTAACTAACGAAGTAGGATATGTTGCATCTAGCGAATCGACATATGCTGATAACAAGTCTAGGTTGTCTGAGTAAGTTATAAATTTTCAGAAAGGTTTGTATGTGAAAAATTATGTCTTAGGTTACATAGACACATGGCTGGCTAACCAAGCGAAATCATAACAATTGTTTGATTATAGGGGCTTGTAACCAAGATGGCACAAATTTTGGATTCCAGAAGAAAATTTTGGATAAGAGTTGAAGGATCCATAGTGAAATGGTTGTTCATGGCCTGTGCATCTGTATCTATCTTGACAACCATTGGTATTCTAGTAACTTTGTTATACCAGGGATATGGGTTTTTTAATGAGGTAAGCCCGTGGGAATTTCTTACAGGTACGAGGTGGACACCGATACTCAAACCAAGATCATATGGGGTATTGCCACTTGTATCAGGTACCCTTCTAGTGACCGTCATTGCGGCTATGGTTGCACTTCCCGTTGGTCTTATGACAGCTATATTCCTCTCGGAATATGCTGCGGATAATGTTAGACGAATCATAAAGCCGATACTAGAGATACTCGCTGGTATCCCGACAGTTGTTTACGGGTATTTCGCCCTGACATTTGTTACACCACTTCTACAAAATATCTTTAATGATTTATTGGTATTTAATGCACTAAGTGCTGGCATTGTGATGGGGGTGATGATTATACCTATGGTTTCTTCGCTTAGTGAAGATGCAATGATATCTGTACCTAGGAATTTAAGGGAGGCCGCTTATGCTTTGGGAGCAACGAGATATGAAGTGAGCCTTCGAGTTGTTGTTCCTGCGGCTCTGTCAGGAATAATAGCCGCCTTTATCATTGCTATTTCCCGGGCGATTGGTGAAACAATGCTAGTAACTATTGCGGCCGGTGCTACTCCGAGAATGGCGTTAAATCCGCTTGAGGGTGTACAGACAATGACCGCTTATATAGTCCAGCTTAGTTTAGGGGAAGCACCGGTAGGGTCGTTGGAGTACAACACCATATTTGCAGTGGGGCTGGTTTTGTTCTGTATGACACTTTTGATGAATTTATTGGGTTTTTGGATCGTACGAAGATTCCGAGAGGCTTATTAATATGAACGAATATAAGCCTGTGGCAAATAGTATCAACCCCAACCGTAAGCGAAGAAAAATAATAGGAGCTTCTGTTTATTGTATTTTCCTCATTTCCACCCTTGTTGGCATCGTCGGGTTAGGTGTTTTGATTTTTGATGTTTTAGACAAGGGGATACCTTGGTTGAATTGGCAATTTCTGACAGATTACCCGTCGAGGAAGCCTGAGGAAGCTGGCCTATATTCGGCCCTCATTGGCACAATATGGTTGATGTTTATGACCGCTTTACTGACGGTACCTATTGGGGTCGGTGCAGCTATATATCTGGAAGAATATGCTCCAAGAAATCTTCTCACTAAGGCTATTGAAATAAATGTTTCGAACCTGGCAGGAGTACCCTCTATAGTTTATGGACTCTTGGGTATGGCACTTTTTGTTTACTATTTGGGTAGCTCAGAACAATTTTTAGGTAGAACTTTGCTGGCTGGAGCACTGACCCTAGCTCTTTTGGTACTGCCTATAGTTATTATGGCTTCTAGAGAAGCTATCAGGGCGGTTCCGGACTCGTATCGCCAAGGAGCCTATGCCATGGGGGCAGATAAATGGCAGGTTATCAAAGGCGTTGTCCTTCCGTCCGCTCTGCCTGGAATTTTGACTGGTACCATTCTGGCCATGTCCCGAGCAATAGGGGAGGCGGCGCCAGTAATAGCCATTAGTGCCCTAGTTTATATGACATTTATACCGGCTCATCCAATGGAAAGATTCACAGTGTTGCCAATTCAGATTTATAACTGGGTTGCTAGACCCCAGGAAGAGTTTAGGGGTTTGGCTGCTGCGGGCATTATAGTTCTATTGGCCATTTTACTGACGATGAACGCAATTGCTGTGGTTTTGAGAAATAAATACCAAACACGGTCGGAGGAATAAATTGGGAAATAGCACTGTTTTTAATATCAGGGGTCTAAATGTTTATTACGGAGACTTCTTGGCAGTTAAAGACGTAGATATGGATATTAAAAAAGAAAGCGTCACTGCTTTGATAGGGCCTTCAGGTTGCGGGAAAAGCACCTATTTAAGATGCTTAAATAGAATGAATGATTTGATTATCGGGGCATCTGTAAAAGGCCAAGTGTCCTTTGAAAACAGGAACATATATGACTCAAATGTGGATGCAACGGAGGTAAGATCTCGGATTGGTATGGTCTTTCAAAAACCTAACCCTTTTCCTAAGTCAATTTATCGAAATATTGCCTTTGGCCTTAAAGTCAATGGGTTCACCGGCGATATGGATGAAGCGGTAGAAAAATCATTAAAACAAGCAGCATTATGGGATGAAGTGAAGGATAGACTCAATGATAGTGCTTTTACTCTCTCTGGTGGTCAACAACAAAGATTATGCATTGCCCGGGCACTTGCCATTCAACCGGAAGTAATACTAATGGATGAACCTGCTTCTGCCTTAGACCCAATAGCCACTTTGGCTATAGAAGATTTAGTGAGAGAATTAAAGGCCAATTACACAATCGTCATCGTTACCCATAATATGCAACAAGCGGCAAGAGTGTCAGATGAAACGGCCTTTTTCATGGTGGATGAAGATCGATCTGGCTATCTTGTGGAACATGACGATACACAGAAAATATTCACTAATCCAACTAATCAGAGAACTGAAGAATATATAACGGGTAGATTTAGCTAGAGGGGTGACAAATGCCAAGAGAAGATTTCGAAAACAACCTTAAAATTATCCAGGACGAGTTGATTCAGTTGTCTAGCATGGTGGAGAAGTCAGTTTTTAAATCAATTGATGCGTTACGAAATAGGGATATTAAGGCTTCTCAGCAAGTCATAGACGATGATGACGTTATTGATGAAAAACAACAGGAGATTGAAAATACTTGCATAGATTTGATTGCTTTGGAAGCTCCTATGGCAGGTGATCTGAGGGTGATTATATCGGTAATGATGATGGCGACTGAACTAGAAAGGATAGGTGATTATGCCGAAGGCATAGGAAAAATCAGTTTGGCAATGGGAGATCTACCTCCATTGAAACCACTTATAGACATACCTCGGATGGCTGATCTCGCTACCGATATGCTTAGAAGAAGCACAGAAGCATTTGTTAATAGGGACACTGCGGCAGCAACATCCGTTCGCAAGGATGATGACATTGTAGATGATCTTTATGATCAAGTTTACAGGGAGCTTTTAACATTTATGATGGCTGATCCAAGTACTATCCAAAGAGCTACTTATCTGCTTTGGGTGGCTCACGATATTGAAAGGGTTGCCGATAGAACAACGAATATGTCAGAGCGAGTTATATGGTTGGTGACGGGTCAGAATCCTGATTAGACGAAATGTCTTGCCAAACAATTTGCTTCCTCAGTACTTTCCCTAACTTACATCCGACACTGTAGGCTACATCCTTCATGGTTGGGTATTCAATGACTTCTTCTTTAATTGAAGTAACTAAACAGTCATGAATTCCGCAAGGGATGATGTGATTGAAATAGGATAAATCTGTGTGAACATTTAAAGCTAACCCGTGGGAAGTGGTTTTTTTACTTACTCTTACACCAATAGCTGCTATTTTCTTGTTTTCTACCCAAATGCCTGTCGGCATATCCTTTTCGTTTCCGATTATTCCGTATTCATCGAGACAGTCAATGATGGAAATTTTGAGCGCTCTAACATATTCTGAAGGTGAATATGCGATGCGATCTAGTTTCACTATCGGGTATACCACCAACTGTCCGGGCCCATGATATGTTACTTCTCCTCCTCGATCAGTATTTCTGATTTCAATTCCTAATTTTTTAACTATTTGTCCTTCAATTAATATATCCTCATGTTTCCCCATCCTTCCCAGAGTATAAACATGTGGATGCTCGAAAATTAGGGTTTCATCTTCTCCTCCAGCTGACACTTTCTCATGAGTTTTCTGCTGTATAATTTGCCCTGTGTCATAGCTAACCAAACCATGGTATGTAGTTAACATTCTGGCCCCGGTTTAGTAAATTAGTGTTTCCGAACCTATATTCTCGAGCAATTTTTTTACTGACATACTGAAGGCACTTGCCTCGGCCCCGTCCATTATTCTGTGATCAAAAGATAAGCAGATATTCATCATAGATCTTATGGCTATGGCATCTTCTTTAATGACCGGACGCTTAATAATTGCTTCCGTGGTCATTATGGCTGCTTGAGGATGATTTACTAATGGTCTGGAGGACACTGATCCCAACGCCCCAGTATTATTTAAAGTAAATGTACCACCTTGGACTTCAGGCAGGGTTAACTTTCCATTTTTGGCCTTGGATATTAGAGTTTCCATAATTTCAGCTAATCCAGCTATGCTGAAAAAATCGGCATTGTGTATTACTGGCACTATCAACCCGTCAGGAGCTGCAACAGCTATTCCAATATTTATGTTTTTCTTCAGTATGATCCCTTCTTCTGACCATGTTGAATTTAACAGGGGGTTTTTCTTCAGTGATTCGGCTACCGCTTTTATTACAAACGGTAAGTAAGTGATGTTTATTCCTTCTTTGTTCATGAAGGATTCTTTTATGTCTTGTCTCTTAGATACCATCCCAGTCACATCTACAGCCACTTCGCTCCAAGCCTGCGGGATTAAAGCTGCACTTTTTGACATGTTGGCCGCTATCATTTTTCTGACTGGGGTGAGAGCAATTTTCTCTTGATCTTTTCTCGATTGGGTATCTTGATCCGATGGCCCTGTAGAATCTTCCCTTCCCCCTATGGTTGAATTGGCTTCAATGAATGAAATGACGTTCTTTCGGGTTATTCTTCCGTTAATTCCAGTACCCACTATCTGTGCTAGGTCTATCTGATTTTCCTCTGCCAGCCTTAAAACGGCTGGAGAGTATCGGCTTTTTGGGGGCGGGCTTTTGTCATGATTTGATAAGGATTCATCTCGACTAATGGGACCACCAGATCCAGTGGGCCCGACCGGAGCAGTATTTTTTAAAAGCACACCCGTTGTGCCAATTTCCTGATCTGTTACGTCTGGTTCAAGTTTATCGTGATTAGTATTTTCTTGATTTTCGTTTGTTTCAATGTCGGCAATGAGGCCACCCATTTGGACAGTTTCGCCTTCATTAGCGATTATTTCCCGAAGAACTCCACGTACTGGGGAAGGAAGTTCCATATTGACCTTATCGGTGATGACTTCGACTAAGGGGTCATATTTTTCTATCTTATCCCCTACATTTTTTAGCCATCTGCCTATGATCCCTTCTGTAACAGATTCACCTACCTGTGGAAGTTCGATCTTCATGGTACCTAATACTCTGCTAATTCTTTGATTGCTGTTGATATTTTTTCTGCGTCTATCATAAACATATTTTCGAGTGGTGGACTGAAGGGCATTGCCGGGACTTCAGGTCCACCTAATCTGATCACCGGAGCATCTAAGTACTCAAAGGCGTGTTGCGAAATTAGAGCCGATACCTCAGATCCAATTCCAAGCGCTTGATTGTCCTCATAAACTATCAGAGTTTTCCCAGTTTTTTTAACTGTGTTAATGATACTTTCCATATCCAGAGGCCGAACAGTTCTTAGATCTAGAACTTCTACACTAATGTTTTCTAAACTGGCCATTTGAGCTGCTTCTAAACAATGGTGTACCATCAATCCATAAGTGATTATGCTTATGTCTTCACCGAGTTTCTTTACATCGGCTTTTCCCAATGGAATTGTATATTCTTGGTCCGGTACTTCACCTTTTACGAGTCGGTATGTCCTTTTGTGCTCGAGGAATATTACAGGGTCGTCGTCTCTTATCGAGGATTTTAACAGGCCTTTTGCATCATACGGAGTTGAAGGGGTTACTACTTTTAACCCGGGAGTATGCGCAAAGATAGCTTCAACGCTTTGCGAGTGATATAGGGCTCCTCTTACGCCCCCACCTTGCGGAGCTCGTAGTACCATCGGTGCGTTTAGTTTTCCTTCTGTACCATATCGTACCTTTGCGGCCTCGCCAACAATTTGATTTATAGTTGGCCAGATAAAATCGGCGAATTCTATTTCGGCGATAGGCCGGAGCCCACTCATGGCTGCTCCTAAAGCGATTCCAGCTATTGAAGATTCAGCAAGAGGTGTGTCTATTATTCTTTCCTCACCGAATTCAGATAAGAAACCTTCGGTGGCAAGAAATACACCCCCTCTGGCACCAATGTCTTCCCCCATGATGAACACTCGGTCATCGTTTCGCATCTCTTCGCGCATGGCTTCCCTAATAGCTTCTAATACAGTTATTACAGCCATTTTCTTTGCCTACTCCGCATACACATGTTTGAAAAAATCAGTAGTTCTTGGATACGGGGCATTCTCTGCTTCTTCAGTTGCTTTATTTACGATTTCTTTCGCACTTTCATAAATATAGTTATCTTCTTTTAGGTCCAGTATCTTTCGTTCCAAAAGCTGCTCTCTAAGTAGCCTTAAGGGATCTCTTTTTTTTGCTTCTTCAATCTCTTGAGAAGATCGGTATATGGAGTCGTCGTCATCACTGGTGTGAGGAAGATATCGTTCGACATTCGCTTCTATTAAAGTAGGCCCTAAGCCGGCCCTAGCTCTTGCCACGGCTTCGACAGTGGTTTCGTATACTGCTACGATATCGCACCCATCAATTTCTATTCCAGGCATTCCATACCCTTCAGCCCTTGCAGCGACATTAGCCACAGCCATTTGCTTAGATAAAGGGACAGATATGGCATATCCATTGTTTTCGCAAAAAAATATAATGGGAAGCTTGTGTATGGCAGCAAAATTCATGGCTTCGTGGCAATCGCCGGCGCTGGAAGCCCCGTCCCCAAAATACGCCACTATGACCCTGTCTTCCTTCTTCATCTTTGCAGTTAATGCTGCTCCAACGGCTTGTGGTATGTGTGTTGCTATGACATTTGAGAGATTAATCACGCCATATTCAGGATGGGCACCATGAGTTGGGAACTGCCTTGCTCCGCTTAATGGCTCTCCTTCCTTCGCAACAAAACCTTTAATTATTTCGGCTGGGGTCAACCCAAGTGTGAGCAGCACGGCGAGATCCCGATAGTAAATGTAGCATTGGTCATACCCTTTCCGGAGGGCTGCCACTGACCCTATTTGGCCTGCCTCATGTCCTTGTGAAGAGGCCATGATGGCTGCCTTCCCCTGGCGATTTAGCATCCAAATCCGCTCATCAAGAGTTCGACAAAGAACCATGTCTTTGTACATTTTCAGAAGCAACTCGTCCTGAATTTTCAAGTTTGTTTCCATTGGTTTGGTCTCATCCAATTTTTTGCCTATAACCTTGATACGAGAATGCCCAGATTACTGATGGCATTATATTGAGGATATCGGAGGGAGGTCAAAATTATGTAAAAGAAGTTAGACGAATGGTAAAGCCTAGTTAGAGGACCTAAATCTATATCCGACGTTCCAGATAGTTTCAATGTAAGGGCTTTCTGAATTATTCTCTATTTTGCTTCTTAGTCTTCTTATATGCACATCCACTGTTCTGGTTCCACCAAAATAATCATAGCCCCATATTTGGTTCAAGAGCGTTGCCCGGTCATATACTCTGCCAGGGTTTGATGCCAAAAGTAATAGCAACTCATATTCCTTAAACCTCAGATTAACCCTGCTATTGTTTATCAGAACCTCATAATTGGAGGGGTTGATTGTAAGTTCTCCTCTATTTATAAACTCTTCTTCCGATGGTGTAATGGTTGCCTTTTTTACAGAAAATACTGACCTCATAATTAATTCTTCCTCAAGAAATGGGGTAACAATAAAATCTGTGATTATCATATCGGTATCAAGTGACATTAGGTCATTAGGGGAAATTATTGCCAGTGTTGGAAGGTTTTTTTCTTCGCATAATTCCAATACTTTAGATATTTGCAGTCTATTGAGAAGACCTAAATCCAGAATTATTAGGAGGCTACCTTCGGCAATGTCAACTTGATCCATGAAAGTTTCCGACTCATTGGAGTTAGACACAAATATCGGTGTAATCATGTCTTCGGCAAGAAGCTGGCAAATGCCTTCTCTGGTGAATTCGTTAGATTTGTCGTGGGCTATATTCATTTCCCCTGAGCCTGTAAGGCGTATTTCACCGACATTAAATTATTCATTTATACAAAAAAGATAATAGGCTTTCAAAGCCTGTCTAAAATTAGTGCACTAATCCAAGGTTGTAGATTATAGCAAACGTGAACTTTTGTGCAGATATTGAACCGTAAATCTTTGCTCCGAGATAGGAGTGTCATGTACTATTAAAAGCCCTAATGTGTTAAAGAAAAGCGGTATAGTTTAGAAATTATCCAAGTGTAGGAGAATATGGAGAACACTAGATGAATATGCGTTCCATGAGAAGCATGTTTATATATCTTCTAATAGCTGTCGGAATAATGGCCATATTTCTGACGGTTTTTAAGGAGCCGTTTGGAGGGTCCTCAGAAATACCGATCAGTAGAATTATGTCTCTGGCAGCTGAGAATAAATTAGAATCGATTGAGATAAATGGAGATAGCTTAACTGCTGTTGGGAGTGATGGCACCCAGTACACCTCGAGGAAAGAATCGGGCTCGAGCATTGTGGAACAGTTAGAAGTGGCTGGAATTAGTAGCGGGCCAGGGGGTGTGGATGTATCTGTTCGGGGAACTGGTGGTATTGGAAGCTTTTTCGGCATACTAATTAATTTCCTACCCATTATTTTTTTTGGGGCTGTATTACTCTTCATGATGAAGCAGGCACAGGGTGGCGCCAGCCAAACATTTAATTTTGGTAAATCGAAAGCTAGGGTTTTCGATAGCGACAATCCGACTGTA
>Ga0257111_1001054_pt1 | contig 11219 bp, 11 predicted proteins | sample LP_taG_6_FD_191567 | JGI IMG/M metagenome (GOLD analysis project Ga0257111, IMG submission 191567) | Marine microbial communities from Northeast Subartic Pacific Ocean, Canada - LP_J_2015_P26_500m | ecosystem: Environmental > Aquatic > Marine > Oceanic | place: Canada: Northeast Subartic Pacific... | reverse complement strand
AACAATGGTTTCAGGAAATATTGTGGATATGTTCACCAATATTAAAAATATATCTAAAGATATTGTGAATTTTGGTGATGAGATTTTCCCTTGGATACATTTTGGTGGTATTACTGTATCCTAAAATAGAACAGCATGATACTATGGCTTCTTAGAACTGATTAAATAAATTCCCGTTTCTTCATTGTAATATTTTTCCATTGATATATTAATATAACCTGCCTGGTCAAGAATCGATATTATGTGATCGGGTTTTTCTAATGGCCCATATCCATGACCACAGGTATCACCATCAACAATATCATTTGCAATGAAAAACAAACCATCTGGACGCAGGACCCGGTCGACCTCAAGTAATCCTTTTTTATAATCTTGCCAGTGGTGTAAAGAATTGATGGCTGTCGCTATACTAAAGGATTCATGTGGGTACGGTATTTTTTCCGCACATCCTGTCCTGAACTTTAAATTCGTATAGTTTTCATCTGTTGTTTTACGAGCGATGCGAATCATGGCAGGTGTAGGGTCAATCCCAATCACTTTACCGGAAGTGCATATTTCCGCAGCCAATCTTGCTGCTTTTCCGTTTCCGCAGCCAATATCCAAGAGTATATCGACCGCCCCTAAAACAATATTGGTAATGGCAAGATTGTTGGAAATATGATCACCATATTCCGCAGCGTACCACACCGCCGTCTTTTTATCCCAAGTATATTGTTTTGATCCATGATCACCATGATCATGTGTTTTATTTACAGCCATTGATTTACATTAATAGTATGCTATGAATAGATTACGCACAAACAATAATACTGTGGAGTTAATGTGTGCCCGGGACTGGAGTCGAACCAGCACATCCTAAAGGACACTAGATCCTGAACCTAGCGCGTCTACCAATTCCGCCACCCGGGCGACTAAATACGGAAGGGATTTTAGCGGGTTCTACGGGATTCTTGCAAGGATTAAACTTGTGTGAGCCGAGGGAAAACTCGTATCTTGATATTTAAATTATTACCATGGATCGAATACTTGTTGCCAAAAATAAAAAAGCGTATCATAACTTCCATATTATTGACCGCTATGAGGCGGGCCTAGTATTAACTGGTAGTGAGGTTAAGAGTCTCAGGGAAGGAAAGATGAGTTTGCGGGAAGGCTATGTATTGGTCCGCGATAGCGAAGCGGTATTAATCGGCGCTCATATTAGTGCCTATTCCAGTACGGGTTATAAGGGGCATGACCCAAAGGCTAATCGTAAATTATTACTAAAAAAAAGGGAGATTCTTCAGCTGAAACAGAGTATTTCCCAAAAAGGACTTACTGCAGTACCCTTGGAAGTATATTTTAGTGAAAAAGGATGGGCAAAGATAGTTATCGCCACTGCCAAAGGGAAGCGCCTGTATGATAAAAAAGAAGCACTAAAAGAACGGGATATTCGACGGGACATGGATCGCGAATTGGCAAAACATAAATGAGTTTTCCTAGCATAGATATACAACTAACACTCATTCAGCAAGGCGCTGAAGAGATCATACCGGAAGATGCGCTACGGGATAAACTGGAACAATCTCGCAAAAATGGCCAACCGCTGGTAGTGAAACTGGGCTGTGACCCCAGCCGTCCGGACTTGCATATTGGTCACGCGGTTGCCCTGAGGAAGTTGCGACATTTTCAGGATCTAGGCCACCAGGCAGTGCTGGTTATTGGTGATTTTACAGCTATGATAGGTGATCCATCTGGAAGGAATAAGACACGACCTCAGCTCACACTGGAAGAAACAAAAGTTAATGCTGAGTCATATATTGATCAGGCCAAAGTTATTCTCAATATAGATTCTTTAAAGATTTGTTATAATTCGGAGTGGTTGAATGCAATGAATTTTAGCGATGTAGTGAATATAGCAAGTAAATATACTGTCGCAAGAATGATGGAACGGGATGATTTTAAGAAACGATATAAATCCGAGACACCTATATCTATTCATGAGTTTCTCTACCCATTGGCACAGGCAATGGATTCTGTCCATCTTGATGCAGATATAGAACTAGGCGGCACAGATCAAAAATTCAATTTACTTGTTGGTCGTGATCTACAGCGGGAACATGGTCAGGAAGAGCAGGTGATATTGACAGTTCCGTTGATCGAAGGTACTGATGGCGTTGACAAAATGTCTAAATCCTACGATAATCATATAGGTCTGACCGATACGCCAGAAGACATGTATGGCAAAACAATGTCCATCCCGGATACAATGATCGAAAGGTATTTTTTACTGGCTGCTAATGCAGATGAGACCGCAATGAAGCGCGTACACTCACAACTTGCTGATACCAGTATCAATCCTCGTGATTTGAAGCGAGAATTGGCTTTGGAAATTGTTACAATTTATCATTCTGCAGAAACAGCTGCGGCCGCAGGAAAACATTTTGATCAGATTTTCATTCACAAGGAAATTCCTGAGGATATAACTGAAATTAAACTTGATGATAATATTGCCCTTGTTGATTTCATTTTTACCCATAATCTTGTAGTTAGTAAATCAGAGGGACGGCGTTTAATTGATCAGGGAGCGGTGAAACTGAATGATCTCAAGTGCAGTGATAGAGATCAGATACTTAAAAAAGGCGAAGAAATAGTCATAAAAGTGGGTAAGAGACGATTTTTAAAAGTCTCATAAACTCGTCCAATCCAAATTAATGTTAAATTGTTTATGGAAGGTGTTTATTACTGTTTCTAAGGAAACTGAAAGCAGGTAAATTAACATCCCATTATTCATTATAATCAAATATTTTAGGAGTAAAAATGGCAGAAAATTTAATCGAATTCACGGATGATAATTTTGATACGGAAGTTCTGAAATCAGATTTACCAGTTTTGGTTGATTTTTGGGCAGAATGGTGCGGGCCATGCAAAATGATCGCTCCAATCGTTGAAGAAATTGCCGGCGATTACGCTGGAAAAGTGAAGGTCGGCAAGGTAAACGTCGACTTCAACAACCAGGTGGCAATGCAATATGGAATACGAGGTATTCCCGCATTGCTGGTTTTTAAAGGTGGATCAGTGGCTAACCAGATTGTTGGTGCTGTTCCAAAAAACAACATAACTCAAATTCTAGATGAGGTTATTTAAACATTAATCAATATGAACTGGAAAGTCATAATTATTGGATCCGGGCCGGCAGGACTCACTGCCGCGACATATGCTGCTCGAGCCAACCTGGAACCGTTGGTTTTTGAGGGTAGTCAACCTGGGGGTCAATTAACAATTACTACTGATGTTGAAAATTATCCCGGGTTTCCTGATGGCATACTTGGACCGGACCTGATGGATAAATTTCGTGATCAGGCCAAACGCTTTGGCGCAGAATGTCATTTCAAACATGTAACCAAGGTTAATCTGAATGACCGTCCGTTTAAGGTGTGGGTTGCAGATGAAACCTATACCAGTGACTCTATCATTATTGCGACTGGAGCTACGGCACGTTTATTGGGCCTGGAATCTGAAACAAGACTAATGGGCCACGGCGTCTCAGCTTGTGCAACGTGCGATGGGTTCTTTTTTAAAGATAAAAAGGTGCTTGTTATCGGTGGTGGAGATTCTGCTATGGAAGAAGCGAACTTTCTTACAAAGTTTGCGGCAGAAGTGCAAATTGTACATCGTCGTGATGTTTTAAGAGCATCAAAAATCATGCAGGATCGCATAATAAATAATCCCAAGATCACTATAAAATGGAATACAGCACTCGAGGAGATAGAGGGGAATGAATCTGACGGTGTAAGCGGTGTGAGCCTGCGGGATACGCGCACAGATGAAGTTAGACAGGAGCCGTGTGATGGTGTATTCCTTGCCATTGGTCATGTCCCTAATACGGAATTATTCGATGCAGTGCTGGATCTTGATGATCAAAAATACATCCGTACTGTTGATGCCAGCAGCAGGACTTCCATTGCTGGAGTATTTGCTTGCGGAGATGTCCAGGATCATGTCTATCGACAAGCAATTACTGCTGCAGGAACAGGTTGTATGGCAGCCATGGATGCAGAAAAATATCTGGAGTCCTTAGCGGCTTAGTTTTTAACGCAGACTTTCCAGTTCATAACTCACAATATGGAGGTATGAACAATGAATCAAAGAGCCACACTGATTTACGAACTTAAGAACCTTAAAAAGGTATATCAGAAGAAACCTGTTATCAGTATCGGTCGATTACAAATCCATCGGGGTACTATCACTGGCATATTAGGATCGGTTGGATCAGGAAAGACCACATTGTTACGACATTTTGCCGGGCTTGAGGGACAGACAGAAGGTACCCTGAAATATGACAACAATGAATTTGAGCGTAACTGGCTGGGTAAAATCAAAGTACCGCAAGAAATATATTATGTTGGTGAACATTTAGCCAGCGCGAAACAAACAGTAGAACAACTTATTAAATCAATTTATCCAGATAAATCAAATGGAATAGTAAAGAGGTATTTTAGAGGCAGTGTCAGCAAGCAGATTCTGCCCTTGCGCCTAAATTTCTTATCACCTGGACAAAGAGCATGGTTTGATTTAGTGCTTGCCATGGAGAGTGATCCCAGAGTATTAATTCAAGATAATTTTGCCACCATATTTGATAATGAAATGGAATTCATCGCCCGGAAGGAATTGAAAAGGATGAATAAAAACTTGGGAACCACCGTTATATTATCATCCATCAATGACCATGCTTTGAAAAAGTTTTGCTCTGTACTGGTCTATCTTGAAAACGGACATATTACAAAGGTACGATCTGGACACCAAAGACAACACCGCGGTGATTATAAAAAAAAGTAAAGAATTCTTGCTTGAACAACCATTAGAGACGTTTCGCAGTGATATTTATTTTCTTTACAAATCTGTACAGCTTGCCTTACTTTAAAGAGATAAGCAGTTATATGAATAGCTTTGAAGCGTTTAGTAAGAACCAGAGATGACAGTGTTCTGGCCGGTGTTTGCGGCGGAATTGCAGAATCAATTGGGATGGATTCTACGATCATACGCTTTTTTTTGGTGTATGGATCCATCAAGAGTATAGGGATCGGATTGATCTAATATTTTATATTGGCCCTTGTCCTACCTAACAAGCATGCAGAAGTTAGTCGAAATGAATAAAAAAAGGTTTCAGGATATAAGATCTACGTTTGCCAAAAAGTCTATTTTGGTCGTGGGTGATATTATGCTGGACTCATTTATGTGGGGGGTAGCTGAGCGGATATCACCAGAAGCTCCCGTTCCTATTGTGGCTGTAGATACAGTGACTCATTCTCCGGGAGGCGCTGGGAATGTTGCCTGTAATCTATCCAAATTATCGGCAAAAATTAGGCTTATTGGCTTGGTTGGTAATGATGCTGAAAGTGAAATCCTGACCAATAAACTTCAAGACGCCGACGTGGATACTAATTCCATGATCAAGGATACCACCAGACCGACAACAGTGAAGATTCGGGTCATAGCGCATAATCAGCAGGTTATTCGCACCGACCATGAAGACACCCGCAATATTCAAGAAGATAAACTGGAAGAAATCGGGAGTATCCTGGATAATGTTTTAGTCAAAACGGATGGAATTATCATTGAGGACTATAATAAAGGCCTTTTAACACCGGACTCCATAGCGTTAATACTGGCGAAGGCAGCCGCCCACGATATTCCAGTATATGTTGATCCAAAAAAGGAAAATTTCTTTGCTTATCAAGGTGTGCGCCTGTTTAAACCAAATACGACGGAATTTGAGACGGCTCTCAGCGGAGAACATGACTACAAAGATTTCGAAAGTTCAGGAATAGAATTACGAAAGAAACTAGGCACCGAAATTCTTATGGTAACCCTGGGAGAGCGGGGGATCAGTCTCTTTTCCGATCAAGGAATGCATACTATTGAAACTAAGGCACGTAAAGTGCATGATGTCTCAGGTGCAGGTGACACGGCCATAAGCGCTTTTGTTCTTGCAGATTTGGCAGGTGCAACCATTGAAGAAGCCGCTCAGATATCCAATTACGCAGCTGGTCGTGTTTGCGAAGAAGTAGGTGTAGTACCAATTACATTAGAAATGCTCGATGAAATCGTCAAGCATTACAATGATCATTAGATTATTATAGATACATTATATGGCCACCATTATTGCCAAAGCTAATTTCGGCCGCCCCAATTCATTATATTATCGTTATTGCAAGTGGATATTCGCCTTTATCAATATACATTATCTTGTTTTTTGTCAGCCCAGTTCCCGACATGATCCATTTGACTGGATCGTATACAGAAAGCCTGGCACTATCAGATCATTTGCAGAAGGATTCTCTTACATTTATATCGGGACTGAATCTGCTGGTATCTATCGCTATTCCATCTATGGCGACCGTTTTGAAGCACCAATTACCCGTGCTCAAGGACTAGCCAGTAATGAGATTTCCGCCATCCACTTTGATAAAAGAACAGGGACCTTATGGGCAGCAACTGATGAATCTCTAGATTACACCTATACCAGAGAGGGTAACTGGTCAAGTAATAAGTTGGATAATTATAATCTGCTTAGTGGCGTCAAAATCGAACAGTTGGGTTCGAGCGAAAATTATCTTTGGGCATTGGCGGGCACATTATACCTCAAACTGGACCGGGTATCCGGTATCTTTTTGGGGTCCATGCCTTTTCCTGATGAAATGGAAATCAATTGGTCCAGCGGTCCCATACGCTACGCCGAAGGGATTAATGACCTGCTAATGGAGTATTCTGTAATGGACGGCTGGCTACTTAATCTTGATACATTCATCAGTCCATTAGGTAAAACAGTTAGGGCAACCACCATTTACAAAGGCAGGACGAATGCACTGTGGGTGGGCACTGAAAGTGGTATCATTTTTCAGGGAGATCCATATATGAAATCATTTTATCCGCTTACATATGGGTTGGCCAATACTGATGTACAGGCAATGACGTATGAATTTCCATCTTGGGTCGGCGGCAGGGCCTACCCCGGTGATCCAGGCGCGGTGACCCTGGCTGACCCTGAACGTGGCTATTTTACCTGGTTTGAGGGAGAGATGTCGATTAACGTTGACCAATTAGAAGTTTTTGGAAACTGCAGTGTAGCCAATGAAGTATGGTTTGGTGGTCAAAATGCAATTTATGTATATAATCAAAAAGATGATTTTTGGAGGACCTTAGATGTGGCCCGGGGATTACCGGTTGGCAGGATCAAAGCGCTCGAACCCGATACACATTTTGTCTGGGTTGCGTCAGCGTATGAAATCAAAAAAATAAATATCAAGACGAAACGATCGGAAGCATCAGTGCTAAGCAGCTCATTGCAAAATAATTTTATTCATGATATTGCCTTGATCAACAATAAACTGTGGGTCAGTACAGAATATATGCTTTTTTGCTACGATATTAATTCTGAGACAATGCTGCCATTCAGGTATGTCGGAAACGTAGATGCGATAATTGACCGTATTGAACCAATGACCAAATTTTTTGCCCTAGACTCCTATGAAACCACATTATATGCGGGCACGAATCAAGGAATAATCGCATATAATGATGTAAATTCGTCCTGGGAACTAATTGCAGAACCGACAATATATAATAATGATTTCGTAAGGGAATTAAATGTCTATAAAAAACAATTATTCATTATTACTGATCGGGGATTGATCAGATTTCATATGAAAAAACAGTTTCGGCGACAATATAATTATCCATTCATTGGCAATGTCAATGACCTTTATGTGACGCGTGACAGATTATGGTTAGCCACAGATAATGGACTAATACAGTTTAGTTGGAAAAAAGATTTATAATGGGACGCTATTTTAGCAGTTTATTAATTGTATTTATCCTTTCGGGTGCTACTCTTATTTCACAGGATCGGGATCGAAAAGGACGGGATTCCAAACGCAATGTAGATCAATTTAAAGTAAATGCATACCCGGTCGTTACTGAAGGTGATAATATTCGTCTGCTTGTATACGGTCTAATCCCTTACCAGTCATTACAATTTTTAAAGGATGAAGGCGGCTACAGTGCTGGTTACGAAGCTAGTCTTAGTATACGAGATAAAGATGGAAATCAAATTGATCGCAAAACATTTCAATCCACTGTAGCTGTGGGTGATTATGTTAGTACAATTAATAGATCTACTCGAGAAGTTGTCATGGCTGAATTTATTATTAAAGCCACCGAATATACGGTTGTTGGTGAGTTGATCGATGAGGACACTCGACTCAAAGGTGTAATTCGTGAAAAAATTGATTTGACTGGATTATTACAGTCGTTAGCAATTTATCCTCCATTTATAATTGGTGAATACCCTGGTAATTGGGGATTCGAAGAAAACGAGATCCCGGTATCTACCAGGGACATTAGTGATAAGATCAAGGAGTTCCCTTTATTTTTATCGGGTCGGGTAAAGCCAGGTAATTTTACACTGAATGTCGTAGCAAAAGATGCAAATAAAGATGTTTTTTGGGAAGAAGAATTAAAACTGACTTCTAAAAACACAACATTCAAGCGGCGTATCCTGCTTGATAAAAAACCTGATGAAAATTTAACCATGGCTATTGACGTAACAATCACTCAAGAAAATGAGAGTGATTCAAAAGCAATGGAACTACATATTAGAAAACCAGGTCTTTCAAACTTCATCAATGATATCGATGACGCACTAGATCAGATGCGTTATGTTATTACAGATGAAGAATACAAACGTGTTAAAAAGGCAAAACGTAAAGAACGAGAGAAATTATTTTATCAATTCTGGAAAGACCGTGACCCGTCACCTAGAACTGTAATGAATGAATTGATGGATCAGTATTATTACCGGGTGAGTTATACGAACGAACATTTTGCGTCCTTTGGCCCTGGATGGAAGACTGATATGGGTATGATATATATTCTTTTTGGGCCACCGGATGATACGCAGAGGTCATTTAGTAATGGCAGTCGTGATACATATGAAACATGGTATTATTACACCATAAACAGAAATTTTAGTTTTTATGATGAACACGGTTTTGGGGATTACAAACTCACCACCCCATATTACCGAGGCGTCGGATGGTAGCGTCCGCTACTTCTACCACATACTTTTAAGTGATCGATCGCTTTTCCCATAGCGGGTTATCTAGTTATGAAAAATGTCCAGCCCAATTTCGCATACGATACATTGATCGTGTTACGAAACAAGACGAAGGTATCGAATCCTTTATGGGCAAGCGTGTTCATGAAGCATTAGAATTCCTTTATAATGAAATACTAACTGGTCAAATTCCACTCCTTGATACAGTACTTGATAAATACGATGCGTTATGGACAGAACATTGGCACGATCGCATCGCCATTGTAAAACGAGAAATATCCGTTGAACAAACCCGTCGGATTGGTGTTGCATGCCTGGCTAGGTATTACCGAAACTATTATCCCTTTGATACATCGGTAATACATAATGAACTGGATATGAAATTTTCTATCGATCCGGATGGTACATACAATATACGAGGTATAGTTGATCGAGTAGACAGGTTTGAAAACGGTCAATACGAAATTCATGATTATAAGACATCTGGTAGGGCTATGAGTCAGAATGAAGCAAATAAAAACCGCCAATTGGCGCTTTATCAAATTGGATTAACAAAAATATTTCCCAATGTGCAGGATGTAAAACTGGTATGGCATTTCCTGAGGCAAGGAATTCGACGGGAAGTAGTAAAAAATGCAGCGGATCTAGATAAGTTAATAGATAAAATCAAAATGCTGATCGACACCATCAGGAAAAAAGAGAATACTGGTGGACAGTTTCCCGCCAAAGAATCAATATTGTGTAACTGGTGTTATTACTGGGAAGAATGTCCCGCTAAGAACGGCAGCAATCCGTACGTTGGCTAGTCACTGCCAGAGATAGAGGTAATAGCTGGAGCTGTTTTTTCCAGCATTTCTTGGTGCAAATGACCATTGGTGGCTAATAGCTGTTGGTCGTGGATCGAAAACACTTTACCATCCAAACGGGACACTTTTCCGCCGGATTCTTTAACCAATAATATTCCGGCAGCACTATCCCAAGGATGAAGGCCGATTTCCCAAAAACCATCTGCTTTTCCGCAAGCCACATAACATAGGTCCGCAGCCGCTGATCCCAGGCGGCGAACCCCATGACTAACGTGAGTGAATTCCTTGAATAAGTTCATATTCGTTTCCCATTTGGCATCATGTTCATAGGCAAACCCAGTGATTAGTAACGCATCAGCGATTGTTTTCGTAGGGGCAACATGAATGGGTTCGCCATTGCAATAGGCACCTCCATCGCGTACGGCCCAAAACAGATTTCCTGCGGGCAATTCAGAAACAACGCCAAGCAGTGGTTCATTATCTTTCATTAGAGCTATGGAAACGCAAAAGGGAGCAAGACCATGTACGAAATTGGTGGTGCCGTCCAGAGGGTCAATGACCCACTGATATGCTGAATCTGAAGAAGTAACCCCTGATTCCTCCGCAAGAATACCGTGATCCGGGAAACTTGTGAGAATATCTTCTTTTATAGTTTGTTCTGCCTGTTTATCTGTGTTGGTTACCAGATCCGCAATACTTGATTTAGTTGACACCTCTCGATCCAAATCCTGGACCTGCATAATGAGCTCCGACGCGTCTCGGGCAGCTGCCTTGGCTACCGAAAGAAATAGTCTCGTATTTTCCATTAATTACTACTGGAGAGAAAGGTGATCTTGGGATAAATAATCCATGGTCATAGATATGGATTAATCATACTTTATAAGGTATATGCTCTTTAGCAAAATATTCTGAAGTAATCTTTTTAATGGTTCCTGTCAAGAATAACACACCGATCAAATTCGGAATGGTCATGAGGCTCAACGCAATGTCACCAAAATTCCAGACGAAGGTCAGCGGTAGAATGGCGCCCATAAAAGTAAAAAACACGTATACCCACCGATAAGGTTTAATAGCCTGAGGACCAACCAAGTATTCTATCGAACGATCTCCGTAGTAACTCCAGGCCACCATTGTGGTGTATGCAAATAACAGAACGGCAATGTTTACAATAATACTTCCAATTTCAGGAGCGAATGCAAAACCATTACGAAATGCTTCTCTGGTTAATTGTGCACCTGTTAAATCTGTTGATTGAAGTACACCCGTTGAAAGTATAGCAAGGCCAGTCATTGTACATACAACTATGGTATCAATGAATG
>Ga0257111_1001053_pt1 | contig 11223 bp, 8 predicted proteins | sample LP_taG_6_FD_191567 | JGI IMG/M metagenome (GOLD analysis project Ga0257111, IMG submission 191567) | Marine microbial communities from Northeast Subartic Pacific Ocean, Canada - LP_J_2015_P26_500m | ecosystem: Environmental > Aquatic > Marine > Oceanic | place: Canada: Northeast Subartic Pacific... | reverse complement strand
CGAACACGAGGATCCGTCCCGCCGGCCTGACGGCACCGGTGAGTACCTCCCAGGAGGTGTGGACCAGGTCGGCACCGGACTCCAGGAAATCGGTGTCCGGCAGTCCACCGGTGGCGATCACGACGACGTCGGGAGCCTCGGCCAGGACCTCGGACGCGCCCACGGGGCTGGACAACCGGAGGTCCACCCCGGCGTGGTCGATCTCGGCCGCCAACCAGTCCACGATGCCGGCGACCTCCCGCTGACGCTGGCTGGCACGGGCCATCAGCACCATCTGGCCCCCCACCCGGTCCTGGGCCTCGAACAGGACCACATCGTGGCCACGCTCCGCACACGTTCGTGCCGCCTCCAACCCGCCAGGCCCCGCACCCACCACCACGACCCGCCTGCGGGGTCCCGTCGACAGGGCGACCAGTTGCGGGACCGTCAGCTCGCGCCCCGTGGCCGGATTCTGGATGCAGACCGATTCCATTCCCAGGTGCAGTCGGTTGATGCAGTAGGCGGCTCCCACGCAGACCCGGATCCGATCAGCCTCGCCACGCTCCAACTTGGCCACGATGTGGGGGTCGGCCATGTGGGCACGGGTCATTCCGGCCAGGTCGATGAGGCCCTCGGATATGGCATGCCTGGCCGATGAGAGGTCGGTCATCCTGGTGGCATGCAGGACCGGAAGGTCCACGGCCTCCTTCACCGCAGCGGCGACGTCCAGGTACGGCATGAGCGGCGTCCCGGACGGAGGAATGGCCTTGGCCAGCCCGTCGTCGGTGGCGAGCGATGGTCCGGCCACGTTCAGGAAGTCGAGCAGCCCGGAGGTGGCCAACCTGACCGCTATCTCGATGCTCTCCTCCCGGCTGAGGCCGCCGGGCTGGTCCTCGTCGCCGATCATGCGGAGGCCCACCACCAGGTCGTCCCCGATGGCGGCGCGGATCGCCTCCAGAACCTCGAAGGCGAACCTCAGCCGGTTGGTCAACGAGCCGCCGTACTCGTCGGTCCTGTGGTTCACCAGGGGCGTCCAGAACTGGTCGATGAGATGGCTGGTGGCCACGAGCTCTATGCCGTCCAGGCCTGCGGCCTCAGCCCGGCGGGCCGCCGCAGCGAAGTCGCCGACGACCCGTCGGATGTCGGAGTGCTCCATCTGCTTCGGCCAGAAGCGATGCATCGGCTCGCGCACCGGAGAGGGAGCGATGGTGGGCAACCAGTCCCCGTCATTGGAGACGGTCCGCCGACCCATGTGCGTGAGCTGGCTCATGATGGCCGTGCCGTGACCGTGGATCCGCTCGACCATGCCAGCCAGAGGCTCGATGATGGCGTCCGTGCCGAAGTCCAACTGTCCCCAGATCGACGCCGAATCGGGCGACACGGTCGAGGAACCGCCGATCATGGTGAGGCCGATGCCTCCGAGGGCCTTCTCCTCGTGGTACGCGACGTAGCGCTCGCTGGGCGTGCCGTCGGGGTTGTACCCGGGCGCATGGCTGCTGGAGAAGATCCGGTTGCGGAGGTGGATCCCTCCCAGGTCGAATGGCTCCAGCAGTGGGTCGGTCACCGGCCGGGACCGTACATGCCAGCAGCGGCCTGCATACGTTGGCGGCCCCGGGTCAGCGGGAGCTGTTGTCCAGACCGTCGAGACCGTCCAGACCGTCGACAGGGTCGAGCTCGTCGAGGTACCGGAGGATCGCCGCCACGCAGTCCGCCAGGGCGCCGGTGGCATCCACCGTCAGGTCCGGGGACTCCGGGGCCTCGTAGGGCGCCGAGATTCCGCTGAAGTCCGAGATCTCCCCGGTGCGGGCCTTGGCGTACAGGCCCTTCACATCGCGCTCCTCGCAGACGTCCAGGGGCGTATCAACGAATACCTCCACGAACGCGCCCACCGGATGGAGCGCCCGGACGGAATCACGGTCGGCCCGGTACGGAGAGATGAAGGCGCTCAGGACCACCAGGCCGGCGTCCTGGAAGAGTCGGCAGACCTCACCGATGCGTCGGATGTTCTCCGTGCGGTCCTCGGCGGAGAACCCGAGGTCCCGGTTCAGGCCGAACCTCACGTTGTCGCCGTCCAGCACGTAGGCGGCCACGCCCCTGGCCACGAGGGCCTCCTCCATGGCGAAGGCCAGGGTCGACTTGCCGGAGCCCGACAACCCGGTGAACCAGACCGTCCGCCCGGCGTGGCCGAGAAGGGCCGTCCTGTCCGCCGCGACGACCCCACCCTCGGCCCTCACGATGTTCCTCGAGACCGGCGCCAGCGCTGAACCGGCGGTTGGCTCAGGATCCTTCCCGGAAGCCTGCCCAACAGGTGGCGCGGGAACAGGTTGGTCAGGCATTCAGGTAACCCCGCTCCGCCAGCATGCCCATGATGGCATCCACGCACTCGTCGACGTCCTGGACCAAGGTGTCCACGCGGAGGTCCATGTCGGTAGGTCTCTCGTAGGTGGCTGACACACCCGGGAACTGGGGGATCTCACCCCGGTCGGCGGCCTCGTACATGCCGTTCTCATCACGTTCCCGGCAGACCTCCAGCGGGGTATCCACGAACACCTCCACGAACCGGTCCCCGCCGACGAGCTCACGGGCCCTCGCCCGGACCTCCTGCTTCGGAGCGACGAGGGCGGCGATTGCGATGAGGCCCTGGTTGTTCACCAGGCGGGCCACCTCGGCCACGCGGCGGAGGTTCTCGGACCGCTCCTGGGAGCTGAAGCCGAGGTCACGGCTGATGCCCATGCGTACGTTCTCACCGTCCAGGCGGATCGTCGTCCGACCCCGGTCGAAGAGGCGCCGCTCCAGGGCGGTGGCGATGGTCGACTTGCCGGCAGCCGTGAGGCCCGTGAGCAGGACCGTGCAGGGCTGCTGGCCGAACCGGGCGGAGCGTTCCGCTCCGGAGATCGACGACGCCTGACGGTGCAGGCTGGCATCGGGCTGACGGTCCCATGCCGACGAGGCCCCGATGATCATCCCGGCGGCGACCGTGGCGTTCGAGAGACGGTCCACCAGGACGAACGATCCGGTCTGGCGATTCGAGGCGTAGGGGTCGAACAACAGTTCCCGGTCGCTGCTGATCGCACACCGGGCGATGTCGTTCAGGCCGAGCGAGACGGCCTGCTGTTCGTTGAGCGTGTCCACGTCGACCCGGTGCCGGATCGAGGAGACCGAGGCACTGCTGGTGCCGTTCGCCGACTGCAGCAGGTACCGCCTGCCGGGCTCCAGCTCCTCGGTGGACATCCAGACGAGCATCGCATCCACCTCGTGGGCCCTGGTTGGGGCATGGTCCACGTCGACCAGCAGGTCGCCACGGCTGATGTCGATCTCGTCTGTCAGGGTCACGGTGACGGCCATGCCGGGTCCGGCCACCTCCAGGTCGCCGTCGAAGGTGACGATGCGCTCCACGGTGGATCCCAGACCCGACGGCATGGCCACCACCTCGTCGCCGGGGCGGAGCACGCCGGAGGCCACGGTTCCGGCGAAGCCACGAAAGTCCAGGTCGGGCCGGACCACCATCTGCACCGGAAGCCTGAGGCGTTCCAGATCGACACCCGCCTCCACGTCCACGGTCTCGAGGTGCTCCATGAGCGGAGGACCGTCGAACCAACCGAGGTTGTCGCCGGCATCCACCACGTTGTCGCCCAGCAGCGCCGACATGGGCAGGAAGTACGGATCGTCGAGGTCCAGACCACGGGAGAAATCCCGGTACCCGGCGCAGATCTCGTCGAACCGTTCCTCCGACCAGTCCACGAGGTCCATCTTGTTGACGGCCACCACGACGTTGCGGATGCCCAGGAGGCTGGCGATGTAGCTGTGCCGTCGGGTCTGGGCCAGGATGCCCAGCCGTGCGTCAATCAGGATGACGGCCAGTTGGCAGGTCGAGGCGCCGGTGACCATGTTGCGCGTGTACTGCTCATGGCCGGGGGTGTCGGCGATGATGAACTTCCGCCGAGCCGTGGAGAAGTAGCGGTAGGCCACGTCGATCGTGATCCCCTGCTCCCGCTCAGCCTTCAGGCCATCCATGAGCAGCGCCAGGTCGACCTGTCCACCGGCCGAGCCCATGATCGAGGAGTCTGCCTCAAGGTCGGCGAGGTGGTCCTCGTAGATCATCTTGGAGTCGTGGAGGAGCCGCCCGATGAGGGTGGACTTGCCGTCGTCGACGCTGCCACAGGTCAGGAGGCGCAGCAGGTCCTTGCGCTCGTGCTCGGCCAGGTAGGCCTCGATGTCGACGGCGATGAGGTCGGAGGCATGGGACATCTAGAAGTACCCCTCCCGCTTCTTCTCCTCCATGGAGCCGGACTGGTCGTGGTCGATGATCCGGCCCTCACGCTCCGACCGGGTGGCCAGGAGCATCTCCTGGATGATCTCCGGCAGAGTCGTGGCCGTTGACTCCACGGCACCGGAGAGCGGGTAGCAGCCCAGGGTCCTGAATCGCACCGACCGAATCTCGGGTTCTTCGCCGTCGGCGAATCGGAACCGGTCGTCGTCCACCATGATGAGCGTTCCGTCGCGTTCCACGACCGGCCTGGGCGCCGAGAGGTAGAGCGGCACGATCGGGATGCCCTCGAGGTGGATGTACTGCCAGACGTCCAGCTCGGTCCAGTTGCTGATCGGGAAGACCCGGATGCTCTCTCCACGGTCGACGCGTCCGTTGTAGATGTCCCAGAGCTCCGGTCGCTGGTTCTTGGGATCCCAGCGGTGGAAGCGATCCCGGAAGCTGAAGATGCGCTCCTTGGCCCGGGACTTCTCCTCGTCACGACGGGCGCCGCCGAAGGCCGCATCGAAGCGACCGGCGTCGAGGGCCTGCTTGAGGGCCTGGGTCTTCATGATGTCGGTGTAGTTCCTGGACCCGTGGTCGAAGGGGTTGATCCCGTCAGCGACACCATCCGGGTTGGTGTGGACGATCAGGTCGAGGCCCAGCTCGGCGGCGGTCCGGTCCCGGAACTCGATCATCTCCCGGAACTTCCAGGTGGTGTCCACGTGCAGTACCGGGAACGGGACCTTCCCGGGGAAGAACGCCTTGCGGGCGACGTGCAGGAGTACCGACGAGTCCTTGCCGATGGAGTACATCATCACCGGGCGCTCGAACTGGGAGACCACCTCGCGCATGATGTGGATGGCCTCGGCCTCCAACTGGCGCAGGTGGGTGAGGCGCAGCTCAGGTGGCAGCGTGGCGGTCGGGGCACTCACGGGGTGAAGGCTACGGCGGGTCGGCCCGTGCCGAGAAGGTCCGGCCCAGCCGGCAGTCGATCCGGAATGGCGGGCTTCATCTGACGCTGACCGGCGCCACCGTGGGCGGCCTGGGGATTGGCAGTCGCAACGCCGCTTTCCTATGGTCCGGCCCATGACAGGCTTCTCCCCGGAACACGTCGACGTCCTCATAGTCGGCGCCGGGATCTCCGGCATCGGGGGCGCCGTCCACCTCCAGGACCGGTGCCCGGGCACGACCTTCGTCATCCTGGAGGGCCGGCCGGACATAGGCGGCACGTGGGACCTCTTCCGCTATCCGGGCGTGCGGTCCGACAGCGACATGCACACCCTGGGCTTCCGCTTCAAGCCGTGGAAGCATGAGAAGTCGATCGCAGACGGACCCGTAATCCTGGACTACCTGCGCGAGACGATCGCCGAGAATGACCTGGCCCGCCACATCCGCTCCGGGCACCGGGTCACGACCGCTGAATGGTCCAGCGGCGACGCCAGATGGACCGTGACGGCCACCAGGACCGACCCGGACTCCGGTAGCGAACAGCCGGTCACCATGACCTGCGGCTTCCTGTACATGTGCTCCGGTTACTACAGCTACCGGGAGGGCTACACGCCCGAGTTCGCGGGCCGGGAACGGTTCGGGGGGAGGATCGTCCATCCCCAGGAATGGCCCGAGGACCTGGACTACGTCGACAAGAAGGTTGTGGTGATCGGGTCGGGCGCCACGGCCATGACACTCGTCCCGGCCATCGCCGACGACGTGGCTCACATAACGATGCTGCAGCGCTCCCCCACCTACGTGGTGTCCCGGCCGGCCCGCGACGTCTTCGCCAACCGCCTCCGCCGGCTCCTACCCGAGAAGGTCGCATACGCAATCATCCGCAGGAAGAACATCTTCCGGCAGGGCTTCGTCTACCGCAAGACCCGAACCGACCCGGAGAAGATCAAGAACCTGCTCATCGGGGGCGTGCGGGCGGGGCTGGGACCCGACTACGACGTGGACACCCACTTCACGCCCACGTACAACCCCTGGGACCAGCGCCTCTGCCTGATACCGGATGGGGACCTGTTCAAGGTGATCCGCTCCGGTCGGGCATCGGTGGTGACCGACATCGTCGACACGTTCACCGAGACGGGGATCCGCCTCCAGTCCGGAGAGGATCTAGAAGCCGACATCATCGTGACGGCGACCGGCCTGAACCTGGTCACCCTCGGGGAGATGGACTTCGTGGTGGACGGCGAGCCGGTCGACTTCGCCCGGACCTGGACCTACAGGGGTCTCGCCTACTCCGGCGTACCCAACCTCGTGTCATCGTTCGGGTACGTCAACGCATCGTGGACCCTGAAGGCGGACCTCACGTCGGAGTACGTCTGTCGGCTCCTGAAGCACATGGCGAAGGTCGGAGCCACCCGCTGCGTGCCGCTGCTCCGCCCTTCGGACTCCGACATGCCGCAACGCCCGTGGATCGACGACTTCCCGGCCGGCTACATGAAGCGCTCCATGCACCTGCTGCCCCGTCAGGGCGACCGGGCCCCGTGGCTGAACACCCAGGACTACGCCCGTGACGTGAAGTTGATCCGTCGCTCCACCCTCGACGATGGCGTCATGGCCTTCGATGCCCCCGACAGGGAGTTCGCCGGGGCTGGCTAGTCGGGGTTGGCCAGTCGGGGCTGGCCAGACACCCATCGGGCGCCGATGCGACCTGGCGAGACACTCGCCTGTCATGGCGCCATGACGCCCGAGCCAGACGGTTGCCCGACGTGGCACCCGCGTGTCCATGTGCCGCAGACTGGGCAGATGAGAATTGCTGCCGTCCAGTCCGCCCCCGTGTTCCTCGATCGCTCCGCCACCGTGGACCTGGTCGTCGACCGGATCGGCCAGGCTTCCGCAGGCGGCGCTGAGCTCATTGCCTTTCCCGAGGTGTTCATTCCCGGCTATCCCGTCTGGATCGACCTGACCAACGCCGCTGCCTGGGAGGACCCCGACCAGCAGGCGGCGTTCTCCTGGTACCTGGACCAGGCCGTGGAGGTAGATGGCCCGGCCTTCGCTCCGGTCATCGAAGCCGTACGCGACTCCGGTGCATTCACCTACGTCGGCATCGTCGAACGGTCGGCTTCGAGGGGCTCCGTCTACTGCTCGCTGGTCGCCATCGACCCGGTCGCAGGAATCGTGGGCGTCCACCGCAAGCTGAAGCCCACCTTCGGCGAACGCCTGGTGTGGGCCGATGGGGACGGTGCGGGGCTTGTGGCCCATGAGCATCTGGGCGTCCGGTTGACCGGCCTGAACTGCTGGGAGAACTGGATGCCGCTGGCCCGTACCGCCATGTACGGCACCGGCTCGGAGATCCACGTCGCCGCCTGGCCGGGCTCGGTCGGCCTCACTGAGGACATCACCCGCTTCATCGCCAAGGAGGGTCGCCTCTTCGTGATCAGCGTCGGGGCCCTCTACTGCTCCGAGGACCTACCCGCGGACTTTCCCCTCAAGGACCAGCTCCCGGATGGCGTGCGGTACCACAACGGCGGCACCTGCATAGCGGGACCGGACGGGAGGTGGATCGTGGAACCGGTCCGGAACGAGGAGACCATTGTCTTCGCCGACCTGGACCTGGGCGAGGTTCGCCGCCAGCGCTACAACTTCGACCCGACTGGCCACTACTCACGTCCCGACGTCCTGCACCTGGTGGTTGATCGAACCCGTCGAACGTGAGCCGTGAGACAGGCGCACGACACTCCTGAGCCTTGGGCCAGACCGCCGCATCTGGCCCCTGAGAGCCGGCGAACCGCCCTGCCAGATCTGCCGCGGCCCGGGCCTGTTCGAACATGGTGGCCACCGGGTCCGTCGGTACCGGCTCGAGAGCCAGAGTCCGCTGTGGGATACGAGTTCGAGGGGCCGCCGACCGCTGGCCGGACCGCAGGAGCGACCTGATCACTTCCAGCGCTGCATCCGACCCACCATTTCGACCTGCCCTACGTGGGAGACAGCAGGTCGGGGGCATGGCGTAGGGTCGCCGGCCATGCGATCCTGGGACCGCCCGCTCCTGGCCTGTGTGCTCCTGAGCGGGGCCCTCGGCACGATCCACTCCTTCAGCCTGTTCATCGAACCGTTCGAAGCCGACCTGGGCGCCGGGCGCGGCGGTGTCGCCTCGGTGTACTCCGTGGCGTTGGTGACCCTCACCGTCGTGGTCCTCGTCGGACACCCGCTGTTCCGGCGGGTACCCGGACCCATGGTCGCCCTGCTCGCCACCGGAGGCGCTGCGGTCGGCCTGCTGCTGGCGGCATCAGCCTCCTCGCTGGTCGGCCTGCTCATCGGATACGGAATCGTCTTCGGTGGCTGCAACGGGCTCGGCTATGCATTCAGCCTCCAGCGGGCGGCCGAGGCCAACCCGGACCGTCGGGGCCTTGCCCTCGGCCTGGTCACGGCGGCCTACGCCCTGGGTGGAGGAGGCGCCGCATTCCTCCTGGGTTCCCGGATCGACACATCCGGCGCCGCATCGGCCATGCGTTCCCTGGCAATGGCCATCGCCATCACCGGCCTGATCGTCGCTGCACTGCTCACCAACGGCCCACCATCCCCGGCCACCGGAGCGGTGGCCCGCCTGACCGGTGCCGATCGGCGCCTGCTCCTCCGATTCTGGGCGTCCTACGGACTGGCCGTGGTGGCCGGCCTCATGGCGCTCGGCCACGCGGCAGCGATCGTTGACGCTGCCGGTGGCCCCGGGGGCGCCACCGTGGCGGTGGCCGGCCTGGCAAGCGCATCGGGGGGAGTCTGGATCGCCCTGACCGCCGACCGGACGGGAACCACGCGTCTGCTGCGCTACCTTCCCCTCGGTTCGGCTCTCGTGCTCGGAATCGCCGCTGCGAACTCCAACGGAGTCATCGCCGCTTCCGCCGTGACCACAGTGGCCTTCGCCTACGGCGCGGTGATCGCCATCTATCCGTTCGCCGTCGCCCGCACCTTCGGCGGCGATCAGTACCCGGCCGCCTACGGCCGCGTCTTCACCGCCTGGGGCACCGCAGGCCTGGTCGGACCGTTCGGAGCCGGCCTCCTGTTCGAGGCGACCGGCACCTACCGGGTTCCGCTGATGCTGGCCGCGGCAGCAGCGATCGGTTCAACAATCACCGCCCCGCGTCTGGCAATCGAACGGAATCGGGCCGTCTAGTAGATGGCCAGGAGCTCGGCCATGACCATGAGCGCAGTGAAGACGACGCCCATCACGCGCATGGCCCCGATGGGCAACTTCTGCAGGACGGCTCCGAAGTTGGACGAGGCCACGCCGTCGGGCATGTCCTTCCTGAGTGCTGCAAAGTCGGCAAACACCCCATCGATGTTCAACGTCGTCCAGATTGACCCGATCACCACTACGGCGGCCACCGCCAGCTGAACGCTCGAGTCACCAAGTGCATCCCCGGCGAAGGCGATGATGACCAGCACCACACTGTGCATCAGCACGAACGGGAGGATGAGGGCGTTGGCCGCCTGTGTCCTCATGGACATGATCCCCACCCATGTCGAATCCTGCATGTCACTATCTCCGTGATCGCGTGCGCCGAACCGGATGGCCCGCCTCCGGCGACAGTATCCCCCCCCGAGGAGGGGCTGCCGAACACGACTCGGCGGTTACCGTTCCGGCGTGGAACTCGTGGTGACGGCGACGGCGCGCGATGGGGCAGGCATTGCCCGGACCGAGGACGGCCGGGTCGTGTTCGTGGACGGGGCGCTGCCCGGCGAGACGGTCACCGCCGAGATCCTCGACGTCCAGAAGCGCTGGTCGCGTGCCCGGATCGTCGAGGTGCTCGCGGCATCACCCATCCGTGTGGCCGTGCCGTGCACCCATCGCCTGGAGGGCTGCGGTGGCTGCGACCTGCTCCACGTCGACCCCGGGCACCAGCTGGCCATGAAGGCTGGAATCCTGGCGGAGCAGTTGCAGCGGATCGGGGTCGAGGCGCCTGAGGCGACCCTCCACCCACTGGTCGACGACCACGGCCGGACCACGGTGCGCGCCGCCGTGGTTGACGGACGGGCCGGTTACCGGATGGGCGGCTCCCACGACGTCGTGATCCCCGAGACCTGCCAGGCAGTCGATCCCCTGGCCGAACAGCTCCTCCTGGACGGCCGGTTCGGCGACGCCGCCGAGGTCACGATCAGGGTCGGCAACCGCACCGGTGAGCGGCTGGTGCTCGTCGACGGCGACCCGTCAGGGGTGTCCGTTCCGGATGACGTACGCGTCGTCAGCCTCGACGAGCTGGCCGGGGGCCGGCGGGCCTGGATCCACGAGGAGGCCGCAGGCCGTCGTTGGCGGATCTCCGCCCGATCGTTCTTCCAGAACCGCCCAGCCGGCGTGGACGCCCTCGTTGAGGTGGTCGGCGGAATGGCCGACCACCTGGGCTCCAACGGCCCGATGGTCGACGCCTACTCCGGGATTGGGATCTTCGCCGGCACGATCGGCCTGGGTCGGGACGTGCATGCAGTCGAACGGAGCCGGGACTCGCTCGCCGACGCCCGGATCAACCTCGATGGGGATCGGGTGAAGATCGTCGGGTCAGTGGTCGAGAACTGGAAGTCGGTACGGGCATCGCTCGTGGTTGCTGATCCGGCCCGTGAGGGGCTCGGGAAGGCCGGCGTCCAGACCCTCATGGGATGCCAACCGGAACTGCTGGTGCTGATCGGCTGCGACCCTGGGTCTTTCGCCCGGGATGCGGGCCTACTTGCTGGCTCCGGGCTACGACTCGACCGTATGACGGTGGTCGACCTGTTTCCCGGAACGTCCCATGTGGAAACCGTCGGCGCCTTCCTACCTGGGTGAAGGTCCGCTCGGGGAACGAACCGGAAACGGGGAAGACTCCGGGTTCAACCCCCTTCGGGGGGTTGTTCCGCGTTTAGGGCCGGTTCGGCCAAACCAGTTCAGTTGGTCGAACCCGGCAAGGCGAGCGAAAGTTCGAGTTGCCTCTGGGTGACCGGACCGATGTGTCGGCACCAGGGCAACCCGTGATGGCCTCCGTCAACGAGCATCAGCTCCGCGGCATGCATCTTTTCAGCGGCATGGGTTG
>Ga0257111_1001051_pt1 | contig 11236 bp, 11 predicted proteins | sample LP_taG_6_FD_191567 | JGI IMG/M metagenome (GOLD analysis project Ga0257111, IMG submission 191567) | Marine microbial communities from Northeast Subartic Pacific Ocean, Canada - LP_J_2015_P26_500m | ecosystem: Environmental > Aquatic > Marine > Oceanic | place: Canada: Northeast Subartic Pacific... | reverse complement strand
TGTTCCATCAGGATCTGTTACAGATATATCCATAAATGGCTGTCCATGAAGTGGATTAGATGTTTGTTCATATCCATGATTTGTTGTAAATGTTGTTGACCAACTGTTACCAGTGTTGTTTAATACATGAGTAATAGGACTACCAGCAGAAATTAAATGAACTCTGTTTACCATACTCGTGTCATCAAAACCCAAATCCCTAATCCTACATCTCTGTCCCTGTCTGAATAGAATATCCTGATGATCTTGATCATTATCTTCAAGTAATAAAGTTCCTCTTGGTGTTATATGGAAAGAAGCGTCATGAGTTCCAGTTGATAGTGTTAAAAGAAACACATTTGAAAATAAAGACCCTACTGCCCAGTAGTTGGCATATATGTCATTTAAATTAGTATTTGGTTCTGCTACATTAAAACCTAAATCCAGATTATTTCCTAATCCAGTATTAAACACCTTAAGAATATCATGAATTATTTGAGACCCACTTTTACCAAAATAAAAGTTTTCTTGTATTCCAGAATCTCCAGTAGTCCAATTAGCTGAAGATGTTCCACTTCCAGTAGAAATCTCCAAGTTGTGAAGTTTATCAGACATTCCCTTACAGTGACATATCTTATGTGTTATTTTCTCATCAATCTTCCAAACAGTTCCACCAAACTTCATTATCTGAACACCTCTTTTTGCAGACTGTAATGTATCCCAATCTTCATCTGATAAAATATCACCACAATAAAGCCTGAGTTGTGCAATATTAGTGTATGAACCATTAGTTCCATCAATATCTCCACCTATGTAAATTGGATCATCAGTTCCAAAATTACCTGCCACTGTTGCAGTTCCCAGAACTGTATTATTTAGCATGAAAGATACTGTATCACCATCTCTTTTTATCCTGACCCAGTTCCAACCACTCATAACTTCACCAGTAATATGTCTCATATTTGTAGAGCCTGTTATAGTGACTGGTGTTGCACCACCAACACGAAATATACACTTAAGATAAAAAGGATCACTGCTAGAATTACCAACTGTGTGTCCAATCTTAATATAGTTATTACTATCCCCTTTTGAAAAGAAAAATTCATCATTACCATCATAAGGTGATCCAGTAATAGAAGTTCTCATCAATATGCATATATCAAATTGACCACTGAAATCAATGGTTGTTTTTGTTGCGTCTGCTGCTTTTGGGTCTAATATTTTTATTGGTGTTCGTGTTCCACTTAATTGTGGTCTAAAATAATACCCACCAGCACCTTCGGGAAATTCTCCATTATGAATGTCAGAAGTTGTTTCCAAGCCGTCTAAATCATGTCCTGACTCATCTCTTGTATTATATTCCATATTCCACAACCCTGTAAGATATTTTGCGTCAATAACGTCTTGAACATATTGGAAAAGATCGCCTTTTGTTACGGCAGTCTGTCTTGATACCTTGAACCATGCATTATCAACAGCCCGTGTTCCCTCTCTTTTTACTACAGATTCAAATAAATGTGCTGGTTTGTTGTTAATATACAGCCTAACCCTGTCTTTCATTATGGTAGCACTGCTGTTTTTTCATTCGATTTAAATCCTACTCCACCCTTGAGATTTACTGCTGCAACTTTAAAGTAATATTTATCCCCTGATGTTAGAGTTGCAAATTCAGCCACTGTATGTGGAATCTTTACTGCTGGTGTAGAACCTGCTTTAACGAAATTTGTAGCAGCTCCAGCAGCGTCTGGAAACGAAATCTCATATCTTCCACTGCCAGATTCAACGTGACCGTCTAATTCATCATTAAAAGCAGCATGAGTGCTTCCATCTGCATCAGTAACTGCAAAAGTATATGATGGATCAGAGGTGTATGATTTGTTCTGTTCCTTTATCCAAACTGCATAGTGTGTTATTGTTGAAGCCGTATCTGATGGAGCAGTCCACATTAATTTAATTCTCGTATTACCATTTTCTTGTGCGTCACCATTGTTATCAACTAATTCGGCTTTCACATTTCTACACTCACTTGGTGCGTCTGTTTCGTATATAGAAATAACATTACCTACTATAAATGTCATACTAATATTCCAAACAACTGGACTGTTACCATCTATACCACAAGTCATTCTTGTTACAAAACCTTCATATCTTAAAGATTCATGACCTAACACAAGTATAAATCTATCAGATATATCCTTGCCTTCAAAGTCATTAGTTAGCCATGATACTGTATCTTCTGGGTCAGTATATTCCAAATCACTCCATGTTATTGGAGTAGATCCACTACCAGCATAAAAAACCTCATAATCTTCCTGTATCTGTGATATTCCTACATTTCCTGTTTCAGATTTCTTTGGATAAGGAAATCCCTGCCCTACTTTCCAATTAACTGTTATTGTTTGGGTGTTTCCCTCCATTTTTACCAAAACATTCTCAGTTGCGTCTTCCTGTGGTAAAGCCATAGGAGATACTGGTTGATCTAATACAACACTAATACTTCCCAAGTTGTTTATCTCATATCTCCAAGTTTCACCTGCTGCTGTATTCATAGCAGATGTTTTATAAATTAGTAATGAAGCCATTAAATTCTACCTCTTCTTGCGTTTGATTCTTGAACCACACTTAATATTGTCTGTCTTAGATTATTTAAGTCTTGCTGAGAACCTGACATGTTCTGTATATTGATTGTTATACCTCCCATTCCACCTAATTGTGAATCAGGTGTAACTGTCTCATTACCACCTTCTCCCATCATAACTTTTCTACCACTTCTAAGTCCTACAGCAGCCATAGGTTCTGTGATATGTCCACCGTTAGCCCAGAAACTCCAAGGGTCATCATTTGGTTCTGGGTCATATTGATTATTATTGTTATTATTATTGTTATTTGTGTTAACGCCAGAAGTAAATGGATTTAACCAATCAAGGAAGTTATCCCATATAGCTTGCCAATCTTGAGTAACAGTAGACATTCCACTTGTTAACCAACTATAAGCGTCAGTCCAGAACGTATTCCATTTTGTTTCTGCTTCATCTAAACCTTTTAAGAACCACTTACGAATTTCTTGTCCCATCTCGTTAAACCATTGATTATCACCTATACCAAATAACCCAGCAACAAGATCTGCTACTGCCAATACAGGTATAACAACTTTTAATGTATCCCAGATTGCGTCCCACCAATCCACTTTTCCTAACTCGGCTGCTATTGCTGTGAATAAAGGAACTAATATTCTATCCCATATTTCTGTTCCAAATGCTACTAACCCAGCCTGTATATCTAACCAAACCTGATCCCAATCAGTTTCGTCTAACCACGCATGTATACCAGCAAAAGCGTCTGTTAATATTTGATTAAAATCAACTTCTTCAAATAATATTGCAAATGCACCTGCTACATCTCCTGCTGCTAATGCTTCAAATGCACCAGATAATTTTTCACCTATAATGTTCCCCATCTTCATCATGACAGGATACATTTTTGTATACCAAGGTATGATGAATTTTCTAAGTAACATAATTAATATGGGTCTAAATAAGAAACCGAAAAAGTCACCGATAGGTCTTAACACCATCATGATACCAAAGTTAAGAAGCTTCATCATCTGTTGGAACATTGGTGAAGCGTCTAATGCTTTCTTTAAAATTCCAATTAACACTCCTGCTGAACCTGCACCTATAAGTATACCAGTCTTATGTTTATTTGCAAATTCTTTCATTCCAGACATACCCTCAACTAACTTTCCTGACATTCCACCCTGTCCACCGAAAGCTCCTTCCTTCTTTGTCTGAGCTTGGTCTCTAGCTTCTTCCAATTCCTTTTTCTTCTGTAATTTTTCTTCGTTACCTGCTGCACCCCAATCATCTTTTCCTATATGTTTATTTTCGTCCAAAAACGAAGTTAAATCCGACTGTGCTTTTTTATATTCATCTAATTCTGTTGACATACCACCTAATGAACTTGTTATCTTCTTAAAAACAAATCCAGCAGCAACCCCTTTTGTTAACATTCCAGTAAATAAATCCATAGAATCTGTTGAATTTTGAAGAGACTTTTTATAATCTGCATTTGACTTTACCATATCTCCCTGAGCCTTAATCAAAGACAAGTGTTCTTTTACTCCCATCTTTGTGACTTTGTTACCAGCCTGTTGTGATTTGGCGTTGGCTGATAATATACTTGTTAGTTTTTTTACCTCATCTGCTAACTCCTTTATCATAGTTGCTAGAGGAACATCAGATTCTTTCTCTTCTTCACTCATGAGATATATATTATCTTATACTTTAAAAAGATTTCTTGAATGATTTACGCTGATTACGGCTCATTTCTGTGTTTTCCTTCTTTCGTTCCTCTTGCATTAAGGCTATAAGGTCTCTTAAAAATGATGTTGGCTGTCTATCTACTGTTTCTTTGTCCCAACCAAATTCTGTGGCAAGGACGTAGTAGATTGAGATTCTATAGCGTCTGATGTCGGTAAGCCTGTGAATGTCTCCACCCATGCTCCTAAATGTTTCACTAAAGGGTAGTCTTTCATGACCCCCTTCATGATTATATCTGCTGCTTTGGACTTGATATTTCGTAATGCAACTGCGTCACCCACTGTAAATGGTGCTTTTCGCAGAACTTTCATCATAATTTGAAATCTGTATTTTGGTATATCTACTTTTGGTTTTGATATATCGCTTAAATCTATACAATTTTGAAGTATTGCTTCCAATTCACCATATGTTAAGTCATCTTCATACTCTATGGTCTCTGTTTTACCTTCATAATCAATTTCAAAGCTTTTGATTGCCATTAATATGAGTAATAATTATCAACTTATAAACCTTTGGTCTAGCTAAATGTTAATTAAGTTAACTTAATTAAGTTTATTCAGAATTTACTACTACTATTTTGGCTGATTTTATATGCCAGTTTATCTCTTCAAATATTGGTTCTACAGGCTCTAATCCAGTCATGTTATGGTCTGCAATTCCTAAACCCTTACCAATTATTGTTATTTTTCTCTCACCATTTCCAACTACCCCATTAGTGAAATGTAATTCAAATTCTGGGCTTCCAGCGTTTTTATCTCCCCATGTTTCCTTAAAGTTTGCTCCTTTTAATTGGGCTATAAGTGTGTTTATTGCAGTTTTATCCTTTAATGCAACCTTAAATCTACCAGTAATATCTAATGTCTTTTTAATACCTGCTACTGACTGGTTTGAACCTAGTTGATAAAGCAAGTCTCCGTTCTGTGCAAAGTTTATATCTACATCTTGGATCTGTGTCTGTATTACACCGTTTAATGAAAATTGACCATTAGCAAATGTAAATGGCTGAGAATCTTCTGTTGCGTCATCTGAAAAGTCACCTGATGCATTGCTTGGTGTGTCTTCTTTTCCGAATACAACGTCTCCTGTGCATTTAACAACATCTCCTATAGAAGCAGTTATTCCAAATGTGTTTAATATACAACCTTTTAGGGTTCTAATTAAATAATCAGTTTCTCCCTGAAATCCTATTTCGGTTGTAAATGACTGACCTACAAATGTTTTTGATGAACCAGATCCTGTATCATCTCCATAAACATGATTTGATGCTCCAGTTCCAGATCCAGTTGGTGCTCCGTAAATAGCCCGAAAAACATCGCCCGTAGTAATAGTTCCTAAAACAAAATCTAATGACATTGAACCTGACTGTGTTCCATATGCAAATTTATGGGGTTCTACCTGACCCAATTTGTAAAGTTGTTGCCTATTTGTGCTAAGAGTGAGACCAGTAACGGCTGTCTTAAGACCAAATGATTTATCAACGGTAGCAGTGCCACCAAAAGCACTTGTCTCATAACCATAATTGACATATGCATATGCACCTGTTCTTACCATATAACTGATTGCCTTTGTTTGTATTTAAAGATTACCTATGAGGGGTTTAATTTCCTGAAAGATATGGTCAAAACATGGTTAAACATATTACGCATGTATTGGTTTCTGGTATATGAGGCTATTATTCTTATATCTGTATAATCGTTTCCACCACGTATTTTTTCCTTTATAATCTTTGATACCTCTTTAACTATATTATTATGCCTTTCATCATTTTGATATGATCTAATATCGAGATCTATTGTAACATCATGCCAAAAGTCACTTCCGTAAAGTCCGAAATATGTTACAACTTCCGACTTTGGAGTTATTACTATCTGGTCTCTTCTGTCATCAATAAATCCAACACTTCTTCTATTCCATACCTTTTGTATATTAGGGACTTGACCTACAGTCCAGTTATTATTAATCACAGATATTATTGTATCTGCTGCATCATATGTTGCTGTTCCCATTATGCTCCACTCTTGTAAATATATGACTGTGTATATGGAAAGCCTCCTCTACCCTTCCATTTTTCGTTTCTACTATAAGTTCCTTTTGCTGGTCTCATTCTTTTTGTCATCTCATTCCATTCCCAGTCTGTAAGTTCTGCTGGTCTTCTTCCAACATACCAAATCTTTCTTGATATTTTATATGCTATTGAATCAGCCAAAGAATGTTTTTGTTTTGCTGTTAGTGATGTGCTTTGTTCCCTTCCAGACCACTCATTGTATTCATTTAAAATCTCTTCATTTGTTTTGCCACGCATTTTTACTTGTTGAACCCACATTTTTATTCTGTCTATATTTGGTTTTGTTGTAGCAGGTAATATGTATTTACCATAATGTTCTGGTAACTTTTCTTCTGGAAATTGACCACTCTTTTGCATAACAACATCTGGTGGGTCTTCATATAATGATTCTTTTGGTTTAAACATAGCATCTATCCTGTTTACTAAATCAATTATTTTATGTGGTGTATCTATCTTAAAATCTTTCACTCCACTTGGAAGATTAATTTTAACTTTACCTTTGTGTTTTCTTGCAATAAAACCCCTACTCCTTAACAGACTTGCTGTTACTGTGAGATAATGTGATTCTAACTTTGAATAATCTGTCATGGTATGACGAACACTTCCCTTCTATTATCGATACACTTTTCTATATCTTCCTCCCACTTTCTTTTGGATTCGGATACATTAGTCATACCACCAGTTGGGAGTTCGTCCATTCTGAAACTTGTATTAAGTAATTCTATAGATGTCATTTTTATCACTGCGTCTGTTATGTCCAGTGGAACTGTTGTATCACCAGCATAGTTTTCTCCACCGTATCTATAAGTTACTCTAACCCTGTTTTTTCTTAAAATTGAAAATATAAATCCTCTTAAGAATAATCTTCCATATTCATATTCTATATCATACCATTGTGAGTTTCCTAAAATGTTTTCCCATACTGCCGAAGCACCCTGCCAGATTTCTATCTTGTCTCCTTCTGCTAAGTCAAAGTCGTAGATGTTTCTATGCTGTAAGAATATAGGTGTTCCCCAACCATATGTGTATAATAGTGGTAAGTCATGAACTTCTCTTGTTATTGTTTTTGATCTCCAAGCATGTCCTATACGCCTGTCTAATTCTTCTTCCTTTCTGTTAATGATTTTTTCAACTTGTGCTGAGCTGGGAGTAGTAGTTGCCGTAAGAGGAACTCTAAGAAAATCCGATACGTCACCAACTGAACAATAGGTCGTAGCCATGTATTATATAAAACACTAATGTATTTAAAGTTACTTAAAGACTACTGTGATTTCAGCACTGCCTGTTACGTCTGCGAAAATACCACTCTCAAACCTTCTGTTTATTCCAACATAAGTTCCTTGAGCTGCTGTGAATATGGTAAATTCTGCTGTTCCACTAGAAGTTGTTCCATTTTTGAAAACTACCTTGTCAGAACCAGATCCAGTTTTTGAAACGTAAACACATACGATTACACCGTGTGCTCCTTTTATTAGTGTATCAGAATTAAAAGATACTACATTATGATTTAGTTCTACCATACATATTCACATATTCTGTCATATATAAACTTTAAGAAAAAAAAAGGGCTATTTTTGGACTCTAGTAGCCTATGACTAGAAACTCGAATATTTTTGAGTTACATGTTGAGCTTGTGTTTGCAACTTCAACGAATTTTGATTGTGCTCCACCACCTACATCAAATAGTTGAATTTTTTGATTTGCTTTGTCATATACTACTTCTTGCCGACAGTTAGTAAAAGTCGGAATTACTGCGACTAGCGTTTTAATTCGACTTTCTTTCAAGTCGGCTGAAACACCACCCGTTGCATAGTTATCAGAAGCCCCGAAGGTAACTTTGATAGCGTATACTCGCAGCTTTGAAGTCAAAGCAGCTTGCCATGAGAGTGTTTTTCTCACGTTGCCATCTGTCCAATCTTTTGTGCTGATTGTTAATGCCATATAAAAGGGTAGTAAGTCCCCCTATATAAAGATTAAAAAAAAAGGATTTTGGTTTGACTAAAGTTTAATGTCTCTAATCTTACCTTGTGATCGGAAGTGTCTACAGACCGTTTCACCCATTGTTCGATAAACGCCTTTTTCTACAAAAGCGTTGTTGACGAATGGATAAGCTGGTGTTCTTCTAGTTGCCTCGTAATATTCGGTGGGTATTGCCACTTGGATTCCTATTCTTGGATAACCATAACCTTCTGCGTCAGATGTATCAAGTGCAAATAGTCTGCCGATCTCTGCTGAGTCAGCACTATTACTTGGTGCGTCTTTGCTTGGTATGAATGGTATTCCATAAATACTGTCGACATGAATGCCGACTCCAGTTCCCTTGAATGTTTGGATTCCGTTTACATCGACCTGAACTAATGCTTCACCGTAAGGATTTGGAATCCTGACTGATGGCATATACAAGCCCTGTATCTCAGAATAAACTTCGTGAGATCCGAGAAATACGTTTGGATCTTTACCTGCTGCTATCCTAATCTTTCGTAAGAAAGTTCTTAGGGTATCGTCAGTTAAGACTCCGTTAGTTCCTAGTGTTCCACTTGCAGACTCCACTGTTGCGTCAAATGTAGTTCCACTATCTCTGTCGATAGTAGCATTTGCTGCCCAAGGATCATACAAGCCTGACTGTGATCCACCTACGGCAGTCTCTTCAGCTCCACTGCTGACGATTCTGTCTAGTGTTTCAAAGTCTTTTGTGCCAGTGTTTGCTCCACTTGCACCTGCTGCTTCTGCTTCCACATCTGCTAAAAGCATTCTATTAAGGAACTCTTTGTGCTGCACAGCCATAAATAATCTAAGTGATCCTAGACCACCCCAAATATCGTCTTTACTGTGTGTTGCCAACCATTCCATAACTTCTGATGCTGAGAAAGGCAGTTGTGCTGTCTTTGGTCTAACATCAATTTCTTGTAATGTTGGTTTCACAGTCTCGGCAATATTTCCACCCTCTGCTGTTCCACCCAGAGCAGTGTTGCCCTGATTGGTATTTAGAGTTGGTTTTGCTGTGATAACCCTCCAACCTGATTTGTCCCAAGGATACTTTGGTAAGATACCAAAGGCGTTGGCTTCAAGGTTTAACTGAGCCCATGCGTATGCCCCGAAAATAGCATTGAATGTTCCTGCTGTCGAGGTAGTGATTGGTGCGTCAGCCTTTCTAAGAAGGTTTCTGTTGTGTCCGTAATAGAGAGCCTCTAGTTCATCGATTGTTTTGATTTGAACCAATTTAGTATGCTCCTACAATGTCGTCCGAAGGTGTGTAATACTTTCCTGAGAGAATGTTTCTAGCTACTTGTGACAAGCCTTCATACCCTTCTGCTCGTGCGTCTTTCAAAATCATTGACTCATCTTTGATAGATTTATCAACAGTTTCTAAGGCTGCATTTGGTCGAGGGGTTTCGGTTGTAAAAGTATGCTGTGCTTTCTCTACAAATTCTGTATCATCTGATTTTTGCTGCATTTTTAGTCCACCTTTGTCTGAGGCTGGTTTTAGTTCGCCCTGTCTATCAGAATCTAAACCTACTTGTTTAGAGTTTGATTGATAGGTATCTGGAACTATTACTTTTGCCCCAACGTCCTGTGCTGCTGCTGTTCCTTTTGGGGACAGTGGCAAGTCAGTTGGTGTTTCTAGTGCTTTCAATCTGTTGTCTAATCCACCTAAGACTTCTTGCGTTGTCTTTTGTGATTCAGCAATAGACTGAACAACTTCTGTCAGTGTGTCAAAACCTGATTTTACAGTTTCTTGGAAAGATTTTTCCGTATCAACACGTTGAGTATCTTCTTCACTTTTGGTGATTTCAGATTCTACAACTTGTTTGTTAGAATTGTCTTCGTTGACCATGTTCTTATAGAACCTATATATAAAGGGTATATAAAGATTACTTAACTAGTTGTTACTGTTGTTTCTTTGTTTTGAGCACCTAACGAACTTGTTAGTTTCTCTTTTTCTGTAGGCACTGCTTGACCACCTAATTTTATGTCAGTGTCTGTTGTTTCAAAACCTGATTTTATTCTTTCTGCACCTGCCATTATTGCTCCTATTACTTTGTTTATATCTGATTTATTTTTATCACAATCTGGGCATGTTGATGTTGAGTCATCTTGTATCAGAAAACTTGGTGAATCACCTCCAGCACCTACTCTTTTAGTTGGTGGTTTCTTCTGACCACAGCTAGTGCAATATTGACCATATTTTATATCTTTTTTCTTTAATTCTTCAATATCTTCTGTTACTTGATTACTGTTACCACCATCTTGTCTGTTTATTCCATCTGGTATGTTTGCTCTAACCCCACCACCAGTTCCACTTAATGCTGTTGTAGCTTTGGTGAATTTATTGTCAGCAATACCACCTTCTAATGGTGTTACGTTAAGTTTGACTCCACCCTCGCTTTCTTTTACACCCACATTTTTAGGTGTTTTAATAGGCTTTGCAGTCTGGGTGCTTTGTGATACAGTATTGGTTGCTGTTGCAGGAGTTATGTCTGCGTTTGAGAAATCTTCACCACCAGTTTTTATTATTGATTCATCATGATATTCTGGCTCGTCTATACCTTCGTGTTTGTTAACATAGCAGCCAAATTTAGTGCATGTGATTATTTCTTTACCATCTCCCCTAGGTTCTGACGGAACTGTTGCCTTTGCAAGTGTATTATAATCAGTGATTAATGCTAATGGAACTGCTGGGTCTTTACATACTGCTACCTCATAATGTTCCAGATCTGTAAGTGCATATGCAATTTCTCCGTCCTTCATTACTCTTGGAACTCTGTTTGCCTTTGTTGCTCCACCAAATGAAAGACCCTTATATTCACCAGATTTTATCTTTTCCCAAATATCAGTATCTAATTCATAATTTTTATGTATTTTACCAGTTATC
>Ga0257111_1001044_pt1 | contig 11294 bp, 6 predicted proteins | sample LP_taG_6_FD_191567 | JGI IMG/M metagenome (GOLD analysis project Ga0257111, IMG submission 191567) | Marine microbial communities from Northeast Subartic Pacific Ocean, Canada - LP_J_2015_P26_500m | ecosystem: Environmental > Aquatic > Marine > Oceanic | place: Canada: Northeast Subartic Pacific... | reverse complement strand
TCGTTTGCATGAAGTGCCAGCCACAAACCATTCATAGTTTGCTGTGCCAATCGGGAAACTTTTACGCTGGAACTGCTCAAGGGAAGTATTACCCCAATTCGGCGAGGATTGACGTTCAAAGCATTTGAATAGCGGATCTGTATTTGCTTCAAAACTTCAAGCTCTTCCTGATCTCCTATTACCCTTGCAGCAGACATTCTTTGCTCTAAAATCCCCAATGCATCACGGTAACGTTTCAGTTCAGCCAGAAGTTCCAATTCCATTATGAAGATTTTTTTCTGCAGCCATTTAACATTCTTATTATTCTCTGATAAAATTCGCAGTATTTCAGGAGACTGAACTTGATTTAACAAACCATTCAATTTTTCCATACTGGCAACATTAGCAGTTTTTGCTTTACTCATTCCTTCAAGACGATATTGTATTGCTGTTAAAAGATCGCCTTCAAGAAATGCTTCGTTACTGAGAATGAACAAAAAATCACTGCGGAATTTTGCTTCCAGAGTTTCCACTGCACGTTTCCTGAAAATCAAATTTTGACTGAGAGGCTTATGCTGAGCCATCAGAGATTTGTTCAAAAAATAAAACATCAAAGAGGCCATCTTACTTTCTGGACGTTCACTCAAAAATACTTCTGCTAACTGCTCTGCAGAAGACCACTTTTCCAAATAATAAAGCAATTGTACTTTCAGTCGTGTACGCTCATCAATCTCCAACTGATCTTCTATTTCCTCGTACATTTCCCTGGCCGCTACCGGATCTGATATGAGCAGCCTTTCAATTTCTGTTATCAGCATTTTTATTCCCGCAAATTCTGAATCAGCCCACTCCACCCTAGTTTCTACATTATGCATTTCTGAAGCAGTATCCAGGTTAGTGGATTTAGATTGCTCTGTACTGCTAAACCAGGGGAAAAGTCTGCTTAAAAAAGAGCCTGAAGGATTTTCGCTTTGATCTTTCTGTTCTATCAAAGGCACGGCTGGTTTTTGAGGAACTGTTGAAAAATTTTGTCCGCCGGTTTCAAGAGGAATTAGGAACGATTCCGGCAGAACTGTAGGAGTGGAGGACAAGTCAGAAGGTCTCAACGGAATATTTTGCAAAGTAAGCTCCTGTTTGCCGAAAACATCCTTATTTTGCTCCAACCACTCGCTGTCACTCAGCAAACTTTGGGCATGAGCTGTTACAGTTACTGTTTGAAAGTTCCACACGCTCAGTAAGGTGACAAGTAAAATTGGTGAAATTATAACTTGAAGTAAAAACACTTTGTATGCCGTTTTCTTTAATTGTTTAAAGCTGTAATTCTGGCCGGAATTCGGTGGTTATCTTCCCGAATTGTGAGCTGTTGACTGTCAAAATACTCTAACAAATCAATTGCATGTTTGCGAGAAATGTTTAGTAATTCTTTGAATTGGATTACAGTAATGTTTGGATTTTCACTAAAATAAAACCGCAGACTTTCTATAATTGATGCAATTTGCTCTGGAATATAGTGTAAATCCTCTGCAACCCGTACAAGTCGTTTTGAATGTGCTGCAGATTTGAGTAATGTCATTCCATCCTTTTCGTTTAAACCCAGTTCCTGGAGTAAATGTGTCCGGCGTAAAGGTTGAAAGCCACCGGACTTAATCAATTCAAGGCAGCGTGCAAGACTGTCTTCCCTACTTTGTGATGCCTGCGGTTGATGTTCTGCTAAGGAAATATACTGATCATTTTGTGTAAACAGACCAACCTTCACCAGATATTTTAGCAGTTTTTCAACCTCTTTTTCTGTAAAAATCAAGGAAAGTTTACCACCAAGTTCAGAACGGGTCATCCCATCGCGATCAGGGAATTTTGTGTGATGCTGCTCCAACGCTTTGCTCAAAAATTTGCCGATTCGCACAATATGCTCCACATGCAGATAACGTCCTGTGAGAGGTTCAACACAAAGTACTTTCTGCTGACTTTGCAAAAGCTGTAAAGCTTTTCCGGACTGCCTGCTGGAAAGGCCGGTACGAACCGAAAATTCAGACTCAGTTACTCCCCGAACAGACTGCAAATAGATCACTTCTTCAGATCGAATATTTTCATCACCAACATGAAGACGTTCCAGCCGTTCAGGAAGTTCGTGCTGTACTCTCCTGGATTTACCGGGAGAAGGGTCAATCACCATTCCTCCACCTAAGGTAATCATTGGTGAATAACTCCGGACGATAAATCGGTCTCCATAACTACCGCTTACCAAACTTTCCAAACGTAATTGAACCAGCGCTGTTTTTCCAGGAGACAAAGTTTCACCTTCCAACAAAGCAATTCGTCCAAAAACTTCCTTGCTGCCAAGATGAACGCGAACACGGGTCCTGTTTTTCAGTGGGGCTAAAACGTCTTCCAACAGAGTCAATGACACATTAAGCAAATAACTGTTCAGTAATGATTCCGGATGCGCCAACTGGTCACCACGCTGAATTTCTTCTTTGGCGATTCCTGCTAAATTCAGGGCGGCCCTCTGTCCTGCATTAATCTCTTTGACTTCCTGGCCGTGGTTCTGCAATCCTCGAATACGTACGTTCCGCCGTTGTGGATATTGCAGTATTTCCTCATCTTGTCTAACGGTTCCGTTGAGCACTGTTCCCGTGACGACTGTGCCAAAGCCCTTTAGCGTGAAAGAACGATCAACATGAAGCCTGAATGGTTTTTCTGTTGCCGGATGCTGTATTTGTTTCGGTAGTTTTGACAGTGTCTTACGGAGTTCATCCAATCCTTCACCCGTCACTGGAGAGGCAGCTAAAATCGGCGCCCCCTCAAGAAATGTCCCTTTCAGCAATTCTGAAACTTCCTCACGACAGAGTTCGACCATTTCTTCTTCTTCCACCAAATCAATTCTTGTGAGTACCACCAACCCTGTTTGAATTTTCAACAGATTACAGATATTCAGATGTTCCCGTGTTTGTGGCATCACCCCTTCATCTGCAGCTACAACGAGTAAAACTGCATCCAGCCCTGCCACGCCTGCCAGCATGTTGTGAATAAATTTTTCGTGACCCGGGACATCCACGAATGCCATTTGATTTCCTTGTTCATCCTCATAATGAGCAAAACCAAGATCAATGGTTATCCCACGTTTTTTTTCTTCTGCCCAGCGGTCCGTATCCACTCCAGTGAGAGCCTTGACCAAAGTAGTTTTTCCATGGTCAATATGTCCGCTGGTTCCGATAACAAAAGGCCGGGAGGAAAGCGCTGCAGTTTTATTTGAATCCATTTTTTAATGTGGTGGTTTGTATAATTTCTTGTATTTTAAGTAAGATGTTCCCCTAAAAATGTGTAACTCCAGTGAGTGCAAGAATACAGTTGCTCTCAGTAATTGAAAAAACAGGTTCCTGCTTTTCGAACGGTTAGAGACTATCTTCGTAGTAATGGTATTTAAGAATGTTTGAAGAATTATTGATTTGCGTGTGCAATTATTAAAACAGTTTAAACTGCTTGATATGTTTATTCTAATATCAACATGGACAGGACTCAAGTTCCACAGGAAATATTTCACTGGCTTCAGTAAAAAAGTTTGCTATAATCAATGTGCTACGAAAGATGTTATTTTGTAGAATGAAAAATTAAAGCCGGAAAAGCTTACCTTGAATTACGCTTTCAATTCCGTTTTATTGGCACTGCTTGGTGCGGAGCATAAAGTATAAACCAATTGGGATACAGCTTCATAATGCTGTTCTCAACATGAGCAGAGACCAGTATCCGGGATCAAGTACGGGATGATAAAATTAAAACTTTTCAATAAACCCAACTTATAAGACATCAGGAAAAGATAGAATTGAGACAGCCATAACCATTTATGTTTAATTGTAAAAGATATTTTTTTATTGTTTGTTCAGGGCTTTTGTGGATATTTTCCCCAAATGGAATTTGGGCCGTTGAGAGCTATTTAAGAGATTCTACTCACAGGGGAGTAATAGATCTTTCACCATATCAAATCTTTCCTGAGAACAGGATGGGCAACGGGATTTATCTCGAGAATAAGCTTTTAGACTCACATTCCCAACGTGTGATTCTTAAAATTGTTAACATTAAAAGTACTGAAAGCCACGTATACCTCTTTCGAGATCAAAATGGAGCTTTGGGGCTTAACATTGTAAAAGCTGAGGCAGATAGAGACGCACGTTTTTGGCAGATTGACCCGGAATTTTACCAGTATTCAAACAACATTACTGGACTTAAAAGAATTTTCAGAATATTTCAGAATAATATTCAACCCATATTACCTTACCTCCGGACCGGATCCGGAGTAACTTCTGCTGCAAATCATGTTATATTTTATCATATAGCCGACTCAAAAGAAGTCATACGTCTCAATGCAAGCGGACAGGAAATAAAAACCAGGCTTTACACCTTCAGGCTTCATGTTATTAATCGAAAACTTGGCGATTCTAAAAGTATTGAAAATCTCCTAATTCAGGACGTAAATTATCGCCTGAAACTGGTTTGGGAAGATGAAAATTCTGTCAGCTACAAATTGGGTAACGGGGAAAAATACACTGTCGATTTGCTGAAATATGTACCCGAACTTTTTTAATAACAGCACTTAAGACTCTCTTATGTAAATCTGCCTTTCTCAATTTCATCACTTACATTTTAAACATAAAACAATGTCTCCGAATATTTCCTGTTTGATATATGATATGGACGGCCTCCTCTTGGATACAGAAGGCATATACACCGAAGTCACCCAGCAAATTGTAGGTGAATACGGAAAGGTTTTCGATTGGTCCGTTAAGGAAAAGATTATTGGCCGTAGATCAATTCAGGCCGCAGAAATTATAGTTGAAAGTCTGGACTTGCCAATTAGTCCGCAAGATTACCTGGACTCAAGGAAAGACGTTTTGCTGGAAAAATTTAAAGATACTGAGGCCTTACCCGGTGCAAAAGAGATGACCACTCATTTCTTCAAATTGGGGATTCCACAAGCCTTGGCCACTAGTTCATCGTCTCCGATGTTTGAGGCAAAATTTGAAAAACATAAAAAATGGTTTTCGCAATTCGCTCAAATTGTCAGGGGAGATGACCCTGAATTGAAAGAAGGTAAGCCTGCTCCTGATATCTTCCTGCTTGCAGCAAATAGAGTTGGGGTTGATCCTGCAGAATGTCTGGTTTTTGAAGACGCGCCTACCGGAACCGAAGCCGCATTGGCTGCAGGAATGTCCGTGGTTGTTGTACCTGATCCCAATATGGATCATTGTCACTACAAAAATGCATCTCAAATAATTTCTTCTCTGAAAGACTTTGATCCAGAATATTGGGGACTGCCCAAATTCGCTGAATCCATTTGACACTTGCCCGGTTCTGATGAAAGTACTTATCACAGGATCATCCGGATTAATCGGAACTGCATTGTCAAAGTCCCTAACTGCCGAAGGTCATTCTGCGATCCGTTTGCAGCGCCAGAATAATGACCCGGACTCACCTATTTGGGATCCGGATAATTGTTTAAAGGATTTAGCCCGGGTTGGGGAAATCTATGCAGTCGTTCATTTGGCAGGTGAAAACATTGAAGACGGTCGTTGGAGTAAAACAAAGAAAAACCGTATCCTGAACAGCCGGGTCAAAGGAACAAAACTTTTGGCTGAGTATTTTGCCAACTCTAATCATAAACCTCGGGTAATTATTTCTGCGTCAGCAGTTGGTTTCTATGGTGACAGAGGAACAGAAATTGTTGATGAAGATAGCAAGGCCGGAAACGGTTTCCTGGCAAATGTTTGTGTACAGTGGGAAGATGCCTTAAAAGTTGCTGCTAAAGCAGGAATCAGGGTAATAAAAGTGCGCTTTGGTACTGTCCTGAGTAAAGAAGGGGGAGCCCTGAAAAAGATGCTGCTGCCGTTCAAATTGGGGCTCGGCGGTGTTTTCGGTAGCGGGGAGCAATATATGAGTTGGGTCAGTATTGATGATGCCGTGGCAATGATTCAATATGTTATGACAAACGACTCATTACAGGGTCCAGTAAATTTTGTCACACCGAATGCCCTCAACAACCGTAAGTTCACCAAATCTTTAGGCCAGGTTTTGAGTCGTCCCACAATATTTCCGTTACCGGCATTTGCCGCACGCATTGCATTGGGTGAAATGGCAAATGAACTGCTGCTCTCCAGTAACCGTGTTTATCCCTCAAAACTTATGGAAAGCGGCTACAAGTTCCTCCACCCTGAGCTAAATCAGGCCCTCATTAACTTGAAGTAAGCTGAAGCTTTTCTCAATCAGTATCTTGATCTCATTCAACATTGCCGGATCATTTTGTAATTCCTTTTTCTTATGATGGATTGAAATGAAATAATCACTGCTCAAACCACTTCAGTCTCCACTTCTACTTTTTTAGGTTTTCTACTTACAAGTCCCTTAAAATCTTCCAAAATCATGTAAAGCACCGGAATCAAAACGAGGATCACAAAAGTTGAAAACAACACTCCAAACGCTAAACTGATGGCCATTGGAATTAAGAATCTTGCTTGTAAGGATTGCTCAAAAAGCATTGGGAGCAAACCGAAAAAGGTGGTTAGGGTGGTCAATAAAATTGGCCGGAAACGGCGCACTCCGGCTTCAACAATTGCTTGTCGAATTGGAGTTCCTCTCTCGCGGGAACGGTTGATGAAATCCACTAAAATCAGTGAATCGTTGACCACAATTCCGGTCAATGCGACAATTCCCAAAACGCTGACGACACTCAAACTGTAACCCATCAGCAAATGTCCTAGAAGTGCTCCAACCATTCCAAACGGAATTGCAGTCATGATGATAACAGGTTGAAAATAGCTCCGGAACTGCAACGCCAACAAGCTGTATATCAAGAGCAAGGCCACAATACCGCCTTGTTTTACACCTTCCATTGTGTTGGTTTGCGCACGGTGTGCGCCTTCAAATGAATATTGCAATTGCGGATTTTGACTTTTAATATTCAGCAAAAGTTCTTGTTTGATGGAGCTTTGGATTTCTCCTGTGTTACCCACTCCGGAATCCACCAACGCCCTTACGCTCACAATTCGCCGTCCGTCGATTCTCCGGATGGCACTGTAAGATTGACCGTATTTTAACTCAGCCACTTGCCTCAAAGGCAATAGTTTTCCTGTTGGAGACAAGATTACCAAATCCTCCAAATCCCTCAAATATCGGCGTTCCTCGAACGGTAAGCGTAGTTTCACGCTCACTTCATCGCTATCTCGCAACAATTTAAAAACTTCAACGCCTTGAAAAGCAGCTCGAATTTGCTGAGTCAATTCTTGTGTACTTAAACCCAAAGTTCGTCCAGCCGGACTGAGACGCAATTGCACTTCACGTTTTCCGTCTTCGGTGCTGTCTTCGATGTTACTGACTCCGGGATATTCACCCAATTTTTCTTTAAATTGCTCGACGATGACCAAAAGTTTATTTGTATCGGGGTGACTGAGTTGCAGATCAATATCGTAATTTGAACCCATCGAATGCCGCGCACGGATGTTGAGTGCTTCAATTCCGGCAACTTCGCCCATTTCTTTGCGCCATCTTCTTGAAAATTCGACTGCCGCAAATTTTCGTTCATTGAGAGGTTTCAGATAAACTCGTACCGAAGTTTTGTTAGCACCGCCCCTTCCAACTGTACTGTAAATTCCATCATGAACAGGTTGTCCGGTTTCAGCTTCATATTCACGGAGCAACTTTTCTGCGCTGCGCAACATTTTTTCTTCAACTTCACGACTGACCGAGGCCGGAGTACCAAAAGGCATTCGTGCGGTGACTGCAATGTTATCGCGATCTATTTTTGGAAAAAAAGTAAATTTCATGTGTCCGCCTGCCACCAATCCGGCGCAAAGCAATATAAAGAAAAGACCGAGCGCAAAAATAGTGTAACGGTAAGCAATACCCTTTTCCAAAATTTTCCGGTATGGTTTGTTGGAAAACCAAAAAAGCGCGGAACTGAAATAATGTCTCGGCGTTTCCAGAATTTTCCCAAGCGGCGCAAGTATCCAAGCCATCACCCGATTGATGTGTGAGAGATGTCCGGGAAGAATAAACATGGCTTCCACCAAAGAAAAGAGCAAAACCACAATCAAAACATTTGGAATATTTTGGAAAATATTTCCGGTGATGCCCGGAATAAAATAGATCGGAATGAAAGCTGCAATGGTGGTCAGGATTGTGATTAAAACTGGCGGGCCTATTTCAGTTGCGCCGTCCACAGCAGCATCCAATGGCGATTTTTTCATTTCCTGATGCGCATAGATATTTTCGCCGACCACAATGGCATCATCCACCACAATTCCCAAAACCAAAATAAAGGCGAAAAGCGAAATCATGTTGATGCTGGAATCGGTGATCGGCATCGAAATCATGGCACCGGCAAAACTGATGGGAATGCCCATCATAATCCAAAAAGACAAATCCACTCTTAAAAAAAGTGACAATGTCAGAAAGACCAAACCCAGTCCCAACCATAAATTTTTCATCAATAAATTGATGCGATCTTCCAAAATGATGGATGAATCTCTCACAATTTGTGTTTGTACACTAGATGGCAATTGACTTTTTAATTCTTCCATTTTTTCATGAACGGCTTTTGAAACATCGGTTGGAGTTTGCTCGCCGACACGGTAAACCAAGATTCGTTCCGACGGTTTTCCGTTGTATCGTGAACGAAGATCTGACTCCTCAAATCCATCCGAAATGTGGGCAATATCGCCCAAGCGCAAAATTCCCTGGTCAGTTGTTAGCAACGGAATTTCCGCATATTCCGCCGCCGTGTAACGACGCTCTTTGGTGCGAATGAGCAGATCACCTCCGACAGTTTGGATCTTTCCTCCGGGCATATCAAGAGTTGCCTGGCGGATGATTCCGGAAATTTGATTCAGCGTGAGAGCATGTTGCTGCAAGGCAGATTTTGAAATTTCGAGTGTCATTTCAAAACCCCGTGACTGTTCCACATCGACTTGCGTGATGTCCGGATGCGTCAACAAAGTGTCCCGAGCCATTTGAGCTAACTCAATCAATGACCGCGCCGGTGCATCTCCATAAAGTGCGATATTCAAAACTTCTCTCCGCCTTCGAGGTAACTGCACCTGAGCATCATCGGCCTCTTCAGGAAGAGTCGTCAATCGAGTAACCGCCGATTCCACATCGTCAAACACACTTTGTTTGTCCGCTCCTTTTTGCAGTTCAATCCGGAAACTGCCCATGCTTTCTTTAGCAGTTCCGGTAATTTTTTTGATTCCAGTTATTCCGGAAACCGCATCTTCAATCGGCAACAATATTGATTCCTCAATTTCATCAGGAGTTGCACCAGAATACGGAACAGCTACAATAATAAAATCGAGATCAAACTCAGGAAACACTTCCTGTTTGATATTAGAAACACCCATTACTCCGGCCACTAAAATAATGACCATCAGCAAATTTGCCGCGACTTTATGTTCTGCCATCCAACGAATCATGACTCCTCCTTATTTGATTCAGAATTTTGTTTTCTTTGGTTATTCTCTCGTTGTTGCCATTTTCCATTCCCTTGTTCACCTTTTCCATCTCCTCGTTTCCTTCGTCTTTTCCTTTCTCCTGAAAGCTGCTTCCTTCTTCCGTCCCCCTTTTTCCTGATTTTTTCTTTCCCGGCAATGCGGATTTTAAGTCCATTTGCAGCACCTTTGATGGGAGAAATGATAATCTGTTCTCCTGGCTTTACGCCACCAGAAAGATAAATATTGTCTTGATCAAGATGTGCGATTTTCACTCGCCGAACCTCCAACTCGCCCTCCAAGGCAATCCAAACTGTGTCCTGATCCCGCAATGCTTGTGCCGGAATGTTGACCACATTTTCCAGTTGTCTTCCGGGAATGGTCACATCGACAAAAGCTCCCACAAAAAGAGGCATATTCGAGGTTTGGGGAGTCGGCGGACTTTCCGAATTCGCTGTTCCCACAGTATTAATTAGCGTGTTTTCAGAAGTTCGTTTGTTTTTCGACTTCACCTGTGACTTGCGTTTCAGGCGAAAGGGGTCATCCGCTTCAGCTATCAATTGCACCATCATCCCGCGCGGAGTCAGTTCCAGCAAATGCCGTTTCACCGTCGCATTCCAAACGGACGCAGAAATCATTCCGGCCAAAGAAACAGTTGCAGGAAATTGATTTTCGCCATCAAGTGATGTGGAGGATTGAGGCAGCCAATCCATGCGCCCCATCGGCAAATCAATCACGACCTCAGCCTGATCACTGCCCAACAAAACCGCCAATTGCGTTCCGGGATTAACATATTGCCCCAAATCCACATCTTTTGACTGTACTACTCCGTTGAAAGGTGCCTTCAAACGCGATTGCGACTGCCGGATGCCAATGCTCAAAAGCGGATCGCCTTTTTTGAAAAAACTGCCTTCGTTCATTTTTGGGCCAATCCAAATTACTTCTCCACCAATACGTGCGCTCAAGATTACTTTTTTTGCAGCACGAACGCGTCCATGAGTTCTTACCTCAATTTGTGGATTGCTCAATGTTGCCTCCATCACCTCCACCAAAGTTCCCCGTTGAAAATTTGGTTTTTTGCGCGCTTTCGGCTTATTTTTCAGCAATGCTACAGTAACTCCTGCACCTAATCCAAGTACCAAAACAGGGAGCCAGAATTTTAAATTAAATAATTTTTTCCACATGTATTCGTTTCAGTCAAATAGTTGAAGGAGATTTGGGTAAATGCAAAGAAAACATTGCTCCTTTTCCCGTATTGCTCTGAACATCGATAGTACCTCCGTGTGCTTCGATAATTGTTTTGCATAAACTCAAGCCCAACCCGTAGCCGCCGGTTTTCCTGTTGCGTGACTTGTCAGTGCGATAAAATGGTTCAAAAATCAAATCCAACCCCCCATCCTGAATACCGGGGCCGTGATCCTGAATTTCAATGAGCGTTCCTGCATCACTCTTTTTCAAACGAATTTCAACTGGAGGATTTCCCGCTGGGGAATATTTGAGTGCATTGGCCAGTAGATTTTTCAGTACTGTTTCGATTTGTTCTGCATCTGCGAAAGTTTGACACGTTTCCGGTGCATTCTCAAAGCGAATCACAGGAGTTTGTCCTTCAAAAGTAATACAAATATCCTGAATCAACTTTACCAAATCTGTTTTTTGTAAATTCAACTGACCATATTCACTTTTTAAGCGGGCCGTTTCTAAAATTTCGGTCACCATTAGCTCCATTTCCTGAACATCATCGAGCAAACTTTCACGCGAAGCATCTTCCGGAATAAATTCCAAAGCAACTTTCATCCGTGTCAACGGCGAGCGAAGTTCATGACTTACATCGAGTAAAAGCTGTTC
>Ga0257111_1001043_pt1 | contig 11303 bp, 2 predicted proteins | sample LP_taG_6_FD_191567 | JGI IMG/M metagenome (GOLD analysis project Ga0257111, IMG submission 191567) | Marine microbial communities from Northeast Subartic Pacific Ocean, Canada - LP_J_2015_P26_500m | ecosystem: Environmental > Aquatic > Marine > Oceanic | place: Canada: Northeast Subartic Pacific... | reverse complement strand
GCCGTTGCAGACATGAACCGTGACGGTCTGCCGGATATTGTGACCGCCAATATTGGCGAGGCGAATGCAGTTATACTGAACAGGGGAGATGGCCGGTTTGAGTTGGCCCATACGTTTGGCGCGGAAGATGGTCAAAGCTATGCCATTGTTGCGACTGATTTGGATGATGATCAGGATATAGATATCGTCATCGGCAATTCTCAAGGTCATTCACGGGTTTTTTTGAATAATGGTCAGGGTGACCTGTCCATGAATGCGGAGATTGGATCAGGTCGCGATCGAACTTATGCTGTGGCTGTTGGGGATTTGAATGGGGATGGCCGCCCTGATATTGTTTTCGGGAATTCAGGTAGCGCCAATGTGGCCTATTATCAGAATGTTAAGTGACATCATAGGCTCAGATCTAAAATGGGCTTCCTTATTTGTACTATAAGTAAACGCCACAGTAAGTATTTTTTAGTAATTTCCATTTTATTCATGAATTATATTCTACTTCCAAAAAATGAAGGATAATATCATGCTAAATCATTTTCGATTACCTGCACTAATTTTTACACTGTCGTTGACCATTGCCGTTGGTCAATCCAAAAAAGAAGATATTTGGGCCGACGATAATTTCAATGGATTGGAATTCAGAAGTATAGGACCTGCATTGATGTCGGGCAGAATTTCCGATATCGCTATACATCCAGAGGATAACAATACCTGGTATGTTTCCGTTGGTTCTGGAAATGTCTGGAAAACGGAAAATGCAGGAATTACATGGACACCTATTTTTGATGACCAGGGATCCTATTCAATTGGTTGTGTCACCATAGACCCCAATAATCCTAACGTGGTTTGGATTGGGACAGGCGAAGATCTGGGGGGACGTCATTTTGGATATGGGGATGGTGTTTATCGTTCTGACGACGGGGGTAAGACGTGGACCAATATGGGTTTAAAAAATTCAGAACACGTTTCAAAAATCGTTATTCATCCCAATGACTCTAATACCATTTGGGTGGCATCTCAAGGACCACTTTGGAGTAAAGGCGGCGAACGTGGTGTATATAAAACCACAGATGGGGGTAAAAACTGGAAATCGGTATTAGTAGAAAATGAATGGACTGGTGCCACCGAACTGGTGCTGGATCCCAGGAATCCAGATCGGATTTATGTGGCCATGTGGCAGCGGCATCGGACGATCGCCGCCTATATGGGTGGGGGACCAGGATCAGGAATTTATAGAAGTGAGGATGGGGGAGAAACTTGGAAAGCATTGAAAGAAGGCCTTCCTGAATCAAATATGGGGAAGATTGGGTTGGATATTTCCAAACATAAACCGGATGTCCTTTACGCTGCTATAGAATTGGATCGTCGAAGCGGGGGTGTTTACAAGTCAATTGATCGAGGTGAAACGTGGGTTAAACAATCGGATGCAGTTGCAGGAGCAACTGGACCTCATTACTATCAGGAGCTTTATGCCTCTCCCCATTATTTTGATCGTCTTTACCTCATGGATGCAAATATGCAAATTTCTAATGATGGTGGAAAGACCTTCAATCGGATGAATGAAAAGAATAAGCATGGTGATAATCATGCCATTGCATTCAGGAAAGATGAGCCTGATTATTTGTTGGTTGGATCTGATGGTGGATTGTACGAATCATTTGACCATACTAAAACATGGCGGTTTATGGCGAACCTGCCAATCACCCAATTCTATGATGTAGCTTTGGATGATACGGAACCCTTTTACAATGTATTTGGCGGTACACAAGATAATAGTACAGAGGGTGGTCCATCCCGGACGGATAGCTGGCAGGGTATTCAAAATTCAGATTGGCGAGTAGTTCTCAACTGGGACGGGCATCAACCGGCAACGGAACCGGGAAACCCAAACATTATGTATGGGCAAAGACAGCAAGGTACCTTGGCACGGATTGATATGATCACTGGTGAAGTGGTGGACGTTCAGCCACAGCCACGTAATGGTGAAGTGTATGAAAGATATAACTGGGATGCACCCATTTTGGTAAGTCCGCATAAACCTTCTCGTTTATACTTTGCATCTCAACGGGTTTGGAAATCTGAAAACAGAGGAGATAGTTGGGAGCCAATTTCTGGTGATTTAACACGGAATCAAAACAGGTTTGACCTGCCAATTATGGGATCAAAGCAGAGTTGGGATAACGCCTGGGATGTAGGTGCAATGTCAAATTATAATACTGTTTCAGCTCTTTCTGAATCACCAGTGAAGGCTGGCTTAATCTATGCGGGAACGGATGATGGATTTATCAATATTACTGAAAACGATGGGAAATCCTGGCGAAAGGTAGAGGTAAAGAAACTACCAGGCGTCCCAGCAACAGCATATGTAAATGATGTGAAAGCAGACAACTTTGATGTAAACAAAGTGTATGCCGTCTTGGATAATCATAAATATGGCGATTATCAGCCCTATATTTATAAAAGTACGGATAAGGGAAAAACATGGAAGTCTATCACCTCTAATTTGCCGGATCGAATGGTGACATGGCGTATTGTTCAGGATCATGTAGAACAAAACCTTTTATTCGCAGCAACGGAGTATGGTATTTATTTTTCCATCGATAGCGGTGGTAAATGGACAAAACTTAATGGCGGTGTGCCCATTATATCCTTCCGTGATCTTGCTATTCATAAGCGTGAAAATGACCTTGTAGGTGCTTCATTTGGCCGTGGATTCTATGTGTTTGATGATATTTCCGTTTTTCGTGGATTATCCAAAAAACAAATGTCCGATACAGGCACGCTTTTCCCTGTTCGAAAAGCATGGTGGTATATTCCACGATCGCATCTTGGATTTGGAGATCGGCCTAAAGGCACTCAGGGCGATGGTTATTTCACTGCGCCAAATCCACCTTTTGGAGCGGTTTTTACATTCCATTTAGCTCAAGGACTGGAATCAAAAGCGGATCAACGGAAAAAGAATGAAAAAAGGACAATTAAAAAAGGAAAAGAAGTTGGATTTCCAGGCTGGAATACGGTTGAAGAAGAACGACGTGAAACGAAACCCAGGATATTGTTTGAAATCAAAGATCGGAATGGCAACACGGTACGGCGAATCGAAGGGCCAACGTCTAAAGGATTTCATCGGATTGCGTGGGATCTTCGATATCCATCACCTAACGCAGTCACTGTAGGAAAATCATCTGAACAAGGGTCCGGATTTTTAGTTGCACCGGGAACTTATTCAGTATCCATGCATGCCCAGATTGATGGAAATACAACCCAGTTATCAGAATCACAACAATTCGATGTGGTTCCCTTAAGAAGAGGTGCGTTGCCGACAAAAGGGTATTCGCAGATTGCTGGTTTTTGGCGTCAATATGAACAAACGGCTAAACGGGCATCTGCGGTCCAAGTTACAGTAGGAAATACGTTGAAAAAAATAGCCCGCATGCAGACAGCACTGGATCACTCCAATGCCGATGTGGGAAATTTGGATAGCCGTTTACATGCTATTCGTTCATCAATCTTAGATATGGATGAAGCATTAAGCGGAAATCGATCTAGAATGGAGCCGGGAGAAAAAAATAATCCTACAGTAGGAAATCGTCTTTTTGTGGTCCAACGGGTGATTGAATATTCCACCTATGGGCCCACAGCCACTGCTGTTCAAAATTTAGCCTTGGCACAAAAGGGATTGGACAAGATCTATAGCCAGTTGAATCAAAATAAAATGGATTTAGATGCCCTAAGCCGTCGATTGACAAAAGCGGGTGCTCCATGGGTAGAAGGAGATCAAATCCCAAAAAAATAATCAAAATTTCTTCGATTCATAGTGATTTGATCTAAGTCACAGATTATTAAATATATATTATATATATTATTGCGCTATTAGACTGCAAAATGATATATTCTAAGTGGACAACGTACGTATTCTATTAAAGAGTGCATCGACATAGGTACGTCCTAAAATGGATAACCATTAATTATGGATTTAGATATGAAGCATAAAAAACAAACATTATTCCCCATTTCACTCATGCTTGGACTATTCTTGATATTCACCCCTTTTTCTATCCTTACCGCTCAGGAAGAAGACGATGCGGTAGAAGAAATATTCTGGGGAGACGAGGAAGAGGATGCAGAGTTGGATGAAGAATTTGATTTTTCAGAAGACGAAGAAGGTGATGAAGACTTAGAAGGATTTGAATTCGAGGATGACGAAGGACTGGATGAAGAATTCTCTGACGATGAATTTTCCGAAGATGAGGGCGATGACAGTTTTGATGAAGAATTTTCCGATGAGCCTGAAGAATCCGTGGCCGAAGCGGCCAGCCGTATGGGATATACATTAAACCTGATTGGTTCATCTCCAGGTTTTGTGAACCATCCGTTAAGCACCTATAACTCCGGCATGGATTTTCGCGCCACCTTTGAATTCCCGATGTTACTGGAGATGGGTCCGTTCCGCTTTCGTCTTGGTGCAGAAGTGGGCACGTTTAAATTCACCAATTATAAACCCATTGGCGGCGTTTTTTCTGGAGTCCATGTAACAGGAATTCTATCATTTCCTGCCGGGCCAGGTCAAGTAAGGCTTGGTGCTGGTATGGTTGGAGGCGGATTCGGCGTGATTGCTGAAAATTCTTATGGATTTGCCCTGGGTGATGCGCTTGATATTCGTTTAGGCGTGCGTTCTACCACAACATTTAATGTAACAGATGACAAGAAAAATAAACTCGGTACCGTAAGCTGGCTGGATGGCATCCTGGTGCTTGGGGTTAGTCTTTAACATAAATTTCGAATCTCGAATTTGAATATATATAATAAATTATTGGTCGCAACCTTTTTTATGTGCATTTTTGTTAATGCACAAGCTATTGCGTTAACTAATGGTAATGAGACGAAAGCTGAAGGCGCTGGTACAGTTGCAGAAGTCTATACCGTTTCATCTTTTGATGCTAATTTTACGATTTTCTTATCTATTAAAAATACTAGCACTGGAACGACTGGAAGTGATTTTAGTGGTACGTTTATTGAAAGTTATGGGACTTCTAATGATGGTCAAATTCCAGTTACTGGTAATGGGGCATATAATGTTTCCTATACCTTACTTGATGATAATATAGATGAAGAAGATGAAACATTAGTTATTACACAAACTAATGATGGAGGTATCTCTTCAGCTAATAAAACAGTAACAATTACAGATAATGATAATGCACCTACCATGGCATTTGCTGCCACAACAGGTACCGATGCTGAAAATACAGCCTATACATATTTCACTGTTTCCTTAAGCCATGGTTCCTCAAGAAGTACCTTACCAGCATATACAATTAGCATTGGCGGTGGTTCAACAATGACAGGAGGTGGCACGGATTACAATGCATTAAATCCAACTTCATATGAGTTTGGTAGTGGCTCCACTACAGATCAATTTTACATTTATATTCAAGATGATGCTCTGGACGAAAACGATGAAACAATTATATTATCTATAGCAACAAATAATACGACGTATGCAACGCTTGGTGCTAATACAACTCATACGCTTACGATTACTGATAATGATGCTGCTCCTACAATAAGTTTTAATGCAAGTGCAGCCAATGCCGTAGAAACTAATTCTGGTACAGCTGCTAAAACAGCACAGGTGGACATATCTGCAGTATCCGCAAAGACCGTAAGTGCCAACTATACTATTACCGGAACCTCAACTGCTGGTGGAACTGATCATAATTTAGCAGCTGGTACTGTTTCTATTTCGGCGGGTAACACAAATAATACCATTGGCTGGAATGTGATAGGTGAGGCTTTATATGAAAATGATGAAACAATAATCATAACTCTTTCAAATCCAACTAATGCCACTTTAGCAAATCCCCAAGCACATATCTATACAATTACAAACGACGATGCAGCGCCTACAATTGCATTTACTGGCACTGCTCAAAGCAACAATGAAGCTACTACTTCATATAATGTGGGTGTCACGCTCAGCACAGCTTCAGGTATTGATGCAACTATGGATTATGCCGTTGGTGGCGCATCTACAGCAACAGGCGGAGGTACAGATTATACTTTAGCTAATGGCACTGCAACTATCACTGCTGGAAATACAACAACAAATATTGCGTTAACTGTTGTTAATGATGCACTTTATGAAAATGATGAAACGATTGTTATTGCTGCTTCGAATCCAACCGGTTCGTCTCTGGGTGCAAACACCACTTTTACATACACTATAGCAAATAATGCAGGCGGTAATAATGATGCCAAACCTACTATTCAATTTAATTCAGCAACTGGTACAGCATTAGAATCTGTTACTTCTTTCAATATTCAGTTAGATCTATCTGCTGCTTCCGGGTTAGTATCTACTGTTGATTATGCCCTAACAGCAGGTAACCCTGCCGCAACGGGAGGCGGTACTGATTATACCTTGGCTGATGGCACTGCAACCATAGCGGCCGGTGCAACAACTGTAAATTTAGCAACAACTGTTGTGAATGATGTGTTGGATGAAAATAATGAAATTTTCATTGTAACCATCTCTGACCCAAATGCGAATGTCGCTCTTGGTACTAATACAACTCACACATACACTGTTCAGGATAACGATGATCCTCCTGAGGTACAGTTTAATGCAACTGCATCTTCCTCTACTGAAGGTACTAACGGTACACTCAAGGTAGATCTTTCAGCAGCATCAGGAAAAGATATAACTGTAGACTACGCTGTTCAAGTTGCTAGTACAGCAACAGGCGGAGGGACAGATTATACTTTAGCTGATGGAACCTTAACGATAAGTGCAGGGTCAACGACGGAAAACATTACACTTGCTGGCGTTGATGATGCATTAGATGAAGATGACGAAACCGTTATTGTGCTACTATCAAATCCAACTAATTCATCGTTAGGAACCAATGCGACTCATACTTTTACTATAGATGACAATGATGCGACACCAACAATTCAGTTTAACGCAACATCTGCATCTTACGCAGAAGCAACTGAAAATCACACTATTGCAGTTGATTTATCAGCGGCTGCAGGAAGAGATATCAGTGTAGCTTATACTTTAACCGATGGAACACCAGTAGCAACAGGTGGAGGCACAGATTATACTTTAGTTAATGGTACCTTAACGATAACCGCAGGACAAACCTCAAACAATATTACATTCAAATTGATCAATGATGCTCTAGATGAATGGGCTGAAAAATTTATAGTTACATTATCAAACAACCCAACGAATGCTGATATCGGTACCAATACAATTCATACGGCAACAATTACAGATAATGATGCAGAGCCCACAATTGATTTTGCAGCAGCAACCAGTTCAGTAAATGAAAATGTCACACCAAAAACATTAACACCTACTTTATCGACGGCTTCTGGAAAAGATATCGCAGTTTATTATGCGGTAACTGCGGGTACGCCAGCTGCAACTGGAACTGGAACTGACTACACCTTAGCCAATGATTCTTTAAAAATTACTGCCGGAAATACAACGACTACTATTTCAGCTGTAATTGTTGATGATGTATTGGATGAAAATAATGAAAAATTTGTAGTTACTATGTCAGGAACACCAGATAATGTTGTAATTGGAGGTACGATACCTGCCCATACTGTCACAATTACTGATGATGATGATCCTCCAACCATTGCTTTTTCTGCCATCAATTCAGCGGAAAATGAAGCAGTAACCCCGGCCACTATGACTATCCAGTTGTCCGGGGTATCCGGCCTTGATATAACTGCAGATTACGCTGTTACCGGAACCGCATCAGGAGATAATGTGGATTATACACTAGCCGATGGAACAGTATCAATTACAGCAGGGAATACAACCTCAACTGTATCTGCAATAATTATAGACGATAATGTTGTTGAGGATGATGAAACAGTAATCGTTACATTATCTAATCCAACAAATGCTACGGTGGGGACAAATTCAGCTTATACGTATACAATTTCGAATGATGACAGTCCTCCGGCAGATTTCAAAGTTGATACGGTGATTGCAACAGGTGGAACAGTTCGTTTCAGGTATTGGAATTCCACAAATACAGGATTACGAGTTGACGTGCCTGTGGAAAATAGCGCTGCAGTTGTTGGTGGAACTATCCAACTTAGGGCAAAAAAGGGAATATTGAATTATGAAGATTTATCTTCGCCCTATACAATCCTAAGTGGTGATAAGACTACTACAAAACAAATGACCGCAACAGCTGCTGAATTTGAGGCAATCACAGGATTGGCAGAAGGTTCGATTATTACCATTACGGCAATTATCAAAGATCAATATGGAAATTCTACAACGGGAACAGCCAGCGATTATACAATAACTATTGATAGAATAGCTCCGCCTGATTTTACTTTGGGAACAGTAACGGTGACGGGTGGTACTGTCGTTTCAGATTATTGGAACTCTACCAATACGGGAGTTTCTGCCGTGGTTCCTGTAACAAATACAGACCCAACGCTTACGTTTGGAACGGTTCAACTCCAGGCTCGGTCAGGAAGCACCGGATCTTGGACTTCGGTTGGATCAGAGTCATCAATAACTGCTGCGGAAGTGACGGTGCAAACTAAAACCGTTACTGCCGCGGCTTCAGGAACCGCTAATGTTATGGATATTGAAGAAATTCCCGCTGGTACAGGGGCTGAAGTCGCTGATGGTAAAGAGTTCTTTTTTAGAGTGATTATGACGGATGTGGCAGGGAATGCCATCAATTCAACCCAAAGTAATTCCAGCCCAGTCCAAGATCAAACTATTCCTACATTTACGAGTATTTCATCGTCCAATAATAACAAAGCCTATAAACAGGGTGACACTGTGTTGGTTACAGTAGCAATGAGCGAAAATGTTAACGTTGCTTTAATTCCAAAACTTACATTAGAAACTGGAACTTCTGATGGAACAGCCGCCTATTCTTCAGGGACCGGCAGTGCAAATCTAGTTTTCACATATGTTGTTGCATCTGGACACACATCTAGTGATTTGGGATATATTACTTCGAGCGCATTTACATTGGATTTCGGAACGATACGCGATGTTGCTGGGAATGATCTCGACATAACTACTTTACCGACTGCAGGTGCGGCAAATTCATTAAGCAGTAATAAGGCAATAGTGATTGATACGAAATTACCCTCGGTCAATCTGACTTTTGATGATCCAGATACTTTAGTTCGGTTTGAAGATGGTACGTTGAATATAACAGCAACTTTTTCAGATTCCATTCAGGTGGATTCAATACCGAAAATAACGATTGATTTTCCCGGTGTTACAACTGGTGATATTGCAGCAGCAAATATGAACCGTACCTCTGGAAAGGTATACACTTATCCTTTGACGCTTATTGATGGTTCTACTGGTCTTATTACAATCACTATGTCGGCTTACGATAAAGCATTACATATCCTGCCTGCTGATTCTGTGTTCAGGGGAACGGCAGTTACCATTGATAACACGGATCCCGCAGCTTTTACCACCGGTTCAGTAACAGCAATGGGTGATACAACAGTTGTAACGTGGATCAACAAGGCCACAGACAGTTTAAAAATTATTATTCCCATATCCGGCACAGACCAATCTCTATTAGATGGTGGTGATGTCAATATAGAAATGCGGGTACCGGGAAAAATGAATACTTCCACCTGGGCAATAGTTGCAACCAGTGATGCAGGTAGCCCCAGTGCTCCGGCCGACTCTATAAAACAACTGAGTGGTAACCAGACATTTTTCAGAAAAAAAGAAGATATCGTTTCCACCCTAAACCCTCTTGGATTGGCACAAGGAGATACTATACTGATTAGAGGTGTAATGAATGATAAAGTAGGTAATATCACTTATGGTGCTCAATCAACAGACTTCTTTGTATTGGACACACTTCCTCCAACAATCGGGACATATATCAATGATACATTATTTACTGCCTATGGGAAAACAAACCTATTGTCCGTAAATCGCTATTTGCATTGGACAAACGATACGGTCAGTTTTGCCATTAAAAATTGGGTAGATCCTTATGAGACGAATGAGAAAGCTTCAGGAATTAATAGGTTTGAATATTCTGTAGACCAAGGGTCTGATAGCACTGCGGCGACCACATATTCCGTGTTTAGAGATTTTAGAGTTTTTCCTAATAAAATAGATACAGTAGTTGCTGATTCGTTCGCTTTAACCCATTTAAGGCGGTATAGAACTCATGTAAGAGCTGTGGATGTGGCTGGGAATACATCTAATCCCAATAATGTGAATGCAATATCCAGCTCTTTTGTGAGACATAATGCTCGCCCTGTAGCGGATACAATCCCGGATGTGACGGCCAGAGAAGATGTCCTTTGGGAACAACTCCTGACCGTGAATGATAAAGACTTACTGACGCTTAGATCTGATGTGTTTACCTATGCGTTAACCACCATGAAATTAGATACAACTAAAACGCCTATTGATTCAGCAGTTGTTACAGGATTGGTAGCTGATGTGTCTACTAGTGGGAAGGTCAACTTTACGCCTACAAAACTGGATACTGCACAATATGTATTTCGAGTAATTGTTACTGATAATTGGGCATTAAAAGATACGGTTGATATTAATATTCTCGCTGAACCGGTAAATGATCCTCCTATAATTAATCTATCTTTGATTTCGAAACTGTCTTTCATGGAAGGAACGAATAGCGATACTATTAATTTGACGCGTTTTGTTTCGGATGAAGATAATCTTACTAAAGATTTAAAATATTCTTTCCGTATAGCATCAAAGATTCCTGATAATATAGGTTATCCTACTGCGAAATTTGGATTTTTATCTGACTTTAGTACTGATTTTAAAAAATCGTTCATAAACAATTTAATAGATGAATTTCCAACATCAACCATTATTCAAAAAAATAATTCATTCGTTGTATATCCTGCTACGGAAACAAATTTTGTTGATCCAATAAAAGTAGATTCTCTTGCACTAGGTGATTCCGTTAAAGCTTGGATCACACAGACCAATAAGTCCTCTGCGGATACCAATTATTATACAAATGCTGATATGATTGTCGAATTCACAGTCACTGACCCCGGTAATTTATCAGAAAAGGATACGGTTACCTTCTTCATTAATCCGATTAATGATCCACCAGTCTGGTCCGGTGTCCCCGACACAATAATTTTAGAAAATGATTCATTGTATTTTGATTTTGCCAATTATTTAACTGACGTGGATGATTCCACATTAACCATTTCTATTTTGCCTTTAACCTTTGGGGATAATATTTCGATTGTACCCACGAAGACATATGAGACTAAACCAACGGGAATTG
>Ga0257111_1001032_pt1 | contig 11380 bp, 12 predicted proteins | sample LP_taG_6_FD_191567 | JGI IMG/M metagenome (GOLD analysis project Ga0257111, IMG submission 191567) | Marine microbial communities from Northeast Subartic Pacific Ocean, Canada - LP_J_2015_P26_500m | ecosystem: Environmental > Aquatic > Marine > Oceanic | place: Canada: Northeast Subartic Pacific... | reverse complement strand
TGGTGATATCATTACTACAAGCATCGAAGGACTTGGAGTCTTAATCAATAAATGTATCAGGATTTCAGATCATTCTCGCGCAGACTGGATACCTGAAATGATGAAACCCATGATAGAAAAATTAAAAGGATAGAGTATTTAAAAAATTGAAAGAAAATAATGCCAATAATTAAAGTAAATGATGTTGCCTTCCCTACTCTTCAAGCACCAGACCTAGAAGTACAAGAGAAATTTCTGTTGGATTTTGGTATGCAACGAACTGCACTGATAGAAGATACTTTATATATGCACGGAGATGGAGATCAAAACTTCATCCACGTTTCAAAGAAAGGGGGAAAGAAGTTTTTGGCTTTAGCATTTTATGCGAATTCAATTGAAGATCTAAAAATTCTATCTCAATCTATTAATTTTTCTGATGTAGAAGAGATAAATTCTCCGGGTGGCGGCTTTAAAACTCAGGGTATTGACCCCGATGGACTTAATATTGAAGTGGTATTCGGAATTGAGGAAATAAAAAGAGACAAGGATTTAACTGTTAAAGGATTTAATGTTGGGGGCAAAGATAGGTCTACTTTCCAAAGGATTAATAAACCGAAACGCTTTATTAAAGGAGCTTACCCAAGAATTAAACGCTTCGGTCACATTGGACTCAACGTAGAAAACCCTGAGGAATCCTTAAAATGGTATAACGAACACTTGGGGATTATTGCCACGGATATTTTACAACCGGAAAAAGACATGACTTTTGGAATATTCTCTAGGTGTGATAGAGGGGATGACCCTTCAGACCATCATAATATTTTCTTTTTACCCAACATACTCTCCGAAGGTGTGAGCGGCATAAATCACGTTTCGTATGAGGTGGTAGATTTCGACGATGTCTTCATGGGTCACGAAATACTTCAAAGAGAAGGCTATACCCCAGAATGGGGAATAGGGAGACATTACCAAGGCAGTCAAGTTTTTGATTACTGGAGATCCCCTTTCGGCCATGTTCATGAACATCAAACTGACGGAGATGTCTTTACTGCAGATGTACCTCCTAATATAGTTAATATATCAGAGGATGGAGATCCAGATAATCCTGAAGTTGGACCCTCACAATGGGGTTTTTCTTTACCTCCAACCTTTGGAAATAAAGAAGGAGTTTAAATATGAATACTAATCCTGTTGCCATAGTCACCGGAGGAAGTCGCGGAGTTGGTGCTGCAACTGCAAGGCTTTTAGCTTCTAAAGGTTGGAACGTGACCATTACATGCACCAGTTCAATAGAAGATGCTAATTCGGTGGTAAAAGAATGCGAAGCGTTCGGGGTAGAAGCGCTAGCCCTATCCGCTGATGTTTCTGACGATGATGCTTGCAAGAATACAGCGCAAGAAACGTTAAAAAAATGGAGTAGAATTGATGCGTTGGTAAATAACGCCGGCACCACTAAGTTTGTTTTTAACCATGGTGATTTAGATGGATTGGATGCGGAAGATTTTCTTCATATATACAAAGTAAATGTTGTCGGTCCCTTTCAAATGGTAAGAGCATGCAAAGAGTCTCTTCTTACTAGTGACAACCCTAGTGTTGTTAATATTTCTTCTATTGCAGGGATCAAAGGAATAGGAAGTTGCTTAGCTTATGCATCCTCAAAAGGTGCCTTAAATACCATGACTAAATCAATGGCAAGAAATCTAGGACCCATAAGAGTTAATGCAATTTGCCCAGGATTTATTCAAGGAGAATGGTTAAGAAAAGGTATGGGAGATGGCATGTATAACGCTGCACGAGATAATCTTACTAAAAATACTCCGCTTGGCTTAACAGTCACTCCAGAGCAAGTTGCACAAGGTATTTATACCTTTATCGATACAAATAAAGTTGTTACAGGCGAAACCATGCTAATGGATGGTGGACACCATCTAATAATCTAAAGTTTCTTTAAAGATACCTTCTATAGATTGGAAGTATTTATAGAAGGTTCCTAGATTTGGTCTTCAGGTAGATAGAAAATGAAACAAGGATTGCAAGACTACAAAGTTGAAGAAACAAATGATCAATGGGTTCTTTATCATAATAATTTTTCGTTATGTTCCAGAAAAGTACGAATGTGCCTAACAGAATGCCAACTCCCCTATCGATCAGAACATGTTGATCTCATAGAAACGGGCAAGTACGAAGTTTGCTCCAAGGATTACTTAAAGATAAATCCAGGTGCAACCGTTCCAGTTCTGCTTCATGAAGGAAGGCCTATTTATGAATCTCATGAGCAAATCTATTACTTGTCAAAAAATTTAGACTCTCACTCTCAAAATTTAATTCCAAAAGATACAACTGAAAGAGATCTAATGGATTATTGGGTTAGAAAGTCCTCAATCATTGGAGACCCGTTAGATAACCTTGATAAATTTGCTGGTAATTGCGTGGCGCCTCTTACAACACCACTGTTTGCAACAATGATTCAATACGTTTCTTATTCTGAGATTTTAAAAGGACTTTTCTTTCACCCCATTAAAAAAAGGGTTCTTATTTTCTTCATTTTAAAAGCCTTTGGTTTAAATATTTTTAAGAACTCTTCTCCTCTTACAAAACTATTGTTAAAGGCATTTGCTTCTCTCAGAGTGCATTTACAAGAATTAGAAGACCATTTAAGTTCCAATAAATCGCACTGGTTAGTAAGCGACCATTTCTCTTTAGCGGATGTCAGTTGGGCAGTTTTATTTCATAGGATTGAAGAAACTGGATGGATGGCTCTTCTTATTGAAGATAAACAAAACGTACAAAAATACTTCAATAAAATTAAATTAAGACCAAGTTACAAGGAAGCCATATTGGATTACAAACACCCTATTGTAGATAAAGGAGTTAAGGATCTTTTTGAATCAATTAAAAATGAAAATAACATTAATAAAATTCATACATTATTAAGGGCAACTCATGGATAAAAATTTTGATGCAATCATTGTAGGTCTTGGGCCTGTAGGAAGTTTTATGGCTTTGTTGCTAGAAAACCAAGGACTGGAAGTTTTAGCAATTGATAAAGATAAAGACATTTATAACCTTCCTAGAGCAGTTAGTGTGAGTGATCAAGGCTTACGAATGGCTCAAAGCATAGGTCTAGAGGACATCTATTTAGATAACAGTTCTCTCCTTGGTGGTGCGGGATTTGTTGATAAAAATCTTAATTTCATAGGACAGAGTATTGATTTTAAAAGTATTATCACTCCAAACGCATGGCCTCCCATGAGATTATTTCACCAACCTTTCACTGACAAAGCCATAAGAGAAAAGTTAATAAAATCTAACTGTTCAGTTCTGCTGGAACATAAGCTAGTGGATATCAAGAATCATAAAGATCAAGTTGAGGTCTTAGTAGAAGATATAAATAATAATAAAATATCTAAATACAAAGGCTCTTATCTAATAGGTGCAGATGGAGGCTCAAGTAAAGTTAGGAAATCTCTTGATATTAACCAAGAAGACCTTGACTACAACCGTGACTGGATTGTTATAGATGTAAAATTAAATGGTGAAAAAAATTTAGATGATAGGGCAATGCAAATTTGTGATCCAGAGCGTTTAGGAACCTATATCCCCGCCCACCCTCCATTTAAAAGATGGGAATTTCTGATCTTAAATGAAGAAGATAAAATTGAAATCACAAAAGATAGTAAAATTCATGAGCTTCTAAGTCCTTGGTTAGAACCCAATGAATATGAGATTATTAGAAAAGCTATTTATCAATTTCATTCTGTTTTAAGCGAAGAATTTTGTAAAGGAAATTGCTTCTTATTGGGTGATGCCGCTCATCAAAACCCTCCATTTATGGGTGAAGGGATGATGTCGGGTTATAGAGATGCTACAAATCTTGCTTGGAAAATAGCACTGATTATTAATAAAGGCATACACAAGAATCTTTTAAATACTTACCAAACAGAAAGAAAACCTCACGCTAAATTTGTTGTAGAAAACTCTGCAGGCATAGGAGAACTAATGGAAGCATATGCTGCTACCGAAGACCCAAATACTGTACCAAAAGAATTAGTTGCTAAAGGTTATGGTTCTTTTGTTCTACCGAACCTTCAAGAAGGACTTTTTTATAAAGGAAAAGCAGATGAAACAACGGGTGCTGGACAACTGTTTCCGCAGCCGATAAAAATAAAAGAAGGTGTTATTTATGAGAGATTGGATAGTTTATTAGGAAATGGTTTTGCTTTGGTATCAAAAAAACAAATTGTTTTGAAACAGGAAGATCATAACTTTATGAGCCTGTTGGATACTTCTATGGTTGTTCTGGATCAAGACCTGTTAGACCAAAATTTCTGGCTTACTGCGTTCCTGGATTTAGGAGAGATTTTTCTTATTAGACCGGACAAAAATGTATTCGGGAGTACTTCAGATAAGGTCTCCTTAGAAGATTTAATCAATGATCTAAGAAATCAAATAAATGACAACTAAAAGAACTTAAAATTAATTTCTGTTAACGAAGTCACTTTTATTATCTTCTTGTCTAATAAATCCAGGTTTATCGCTAAAAGTATCTTCTACCCAATCTAGGGCCTCCTTCTCGTCAAGATCAGCATCCCAAACCACTGCATGAGGTTGAGAGACATGCCAAGGAGTATCCCAAAAAACTTCAAGGCCATTTCCTTCTGGATCATTAAAATAAAGAGAAAGAGCATTCCCATGACAAAGAGGCAGGATTTCAACACTGGCAGATTCAAGTTTATTTTTTATTATTTTTATATCTTCAAAAGACTCAACTCGAAAAGAAAGATGGTTCAATGAATTAGATGGGCCCTCATCTTCTCTAGAAACAATAAGACCAATTTGATGATGTTCATTAGGATCTTGGCTCATGAAGATAATTTCAGGTCCTTTTTCTGCCAAAGGCCCTCGATCACTAATGTGAAAACCAAGAGTTCCAATATAAAAATCTAGCATCTTGTCTGCATCTTTTATGTTTAATACTGTATGAGACCAACTAAGCTTCATAATTCTTTATTCGTAATAGCTAATAAATTAGATTCTAGTAGATATATAAATGTTATTAGATTTATTGCATAAATCATACTACAGCTAAATAGCAATAATAAAAAATCACGTATTTGAATCAGTCTTAAATCGTTTACGTAATAAATTCTTTTGGATTTTTCCCATAGCATTTCGAGGTAAAGTTTTAACAAAGTGGACTTGCTTAGGAACTTTATAGTTAGCTAACTGGTTTCGGCACAGGGATACTACCTCTTCTTGCGTCGGTGCATTTTGTTCTGAGGCAATTACGGCTACGACAGCTTCTCCAAAATCAGAATCTGCTATACCTATAATTGCTGATTCTAAAACACCTTCCAGGTCGTCAATAATTAGCTCAATTTCTTTAGGGTAAACGTTTAGGCCACCTGTAATTATCATATCCTTCTCTCTTCCAACAATAGATACATACCCGTCTGAATCAATAGTTGCTTTATCACCGGTATTAAAAAAACCATCAGAAGTAAAATCCTCGGCAGTTTTGTCAGGCATGCGCCAGTAGCCAGGAAAAACATTGGGGCCTTTAACTTGTAAATTACCCGTTTCACCATCCTTAATCTCTTTGCCGGAATTATCAACTACTCTAGCAGTCACATCTGGCAGCGCAGGTCCTACAGTTCCTGATCGACGCTCGCCGTCCAAAGGGTTAGAGGTATTCATGCCTGTCTCCGTCATGCCGTAGCGTTCGAGAATAATATGTCCTGTTTGTTCTTGAAATTGATTAAAAGTTTCTCTAAGTAAAGGAGCAGAACCAGAAATAAATAACCGCATATTAGAACAATACTGCGATCCAAATTCAGGGTTTGCCAATAACCTTGTGTAATAAGTTGGAACACCCATCATAACCGTACAATCCGGTAATTTTTCCATTGCCTCCTTATCATTAAAATTTTTGCACCAGACCATGCTTGCCCCACTCAAGAAAACAGTGTGCAAAGCTACAAACAATCCGTGCACATGATAAATTGGAAGCATGTGCAAAAGCCGGTCTGATGAAGTAAAACCCCAAGACTTAACTAATGTTTCTCCATTCTTAAGAAGATTATTGTGACTCAGTACAATACCTTTTGGTTGCCCAGTGGTTCCAGACGAGTAAAGTAATGCTGCTGTTTCAAAACCTGTACATTTCAACACTTTAGATTCATTGCTTAATTTAGCAGCATGCTGCATTAAAGTACCACTTCCATCTGCTTCTAAGGTAAGCAGAGCTTTAATGTCTGTAGAAGTAAGAATAGATTCCGTGGTGGCGATTGCGTCTCCAGAACATACCACTATGATGGGTTCTGCGTTTTCAAGAAAAAAAGCAAGTTCTGACGATTTGTAAGCAGTATTTAGGGGGTGATATACCAAACCTGCTCTCAGACATGCTAGGTAGAGTAATAAACTTTCTACAGATTTCTCTACTTGAACAGTAATCCTGTCACCTGGAGAAGCTCCCAATTCAAGAAGACAGTTAGCCATACGAGCAGAGGTTTCCTTTACTTCTGCATAAGAAACCTTTCTTCCTTCTGAGGTAATAAGAAATTCTTTATTTAAATCAACAGGAAAGTGTTTTTCAAAATTTGAGTAGAGATTGCTCATTTATGTCTACCTTTATGATCTCCAACGACTTTAATCGCTATATTCTGCAGAAGCTGACATGATTAAGGCACCATGATGGTTTCTTGCTTCAAGAGATTTAGCGGCATCATCTTTAACTAATAACTCTAATGTTTGATCTACAAAAGCTGGCGCTGTTCCTCGGAATTCAAACTTACGAAGAGTCTTGTTTGGCTGACTAGCTTGCGCTATGTTCATGAGAAGCGTCGCCGTCAAGGGTCCGTGTACAACCAGTCCAGGATAACCTTCTACATCCGTTACATAATTTTGATCATAATGAATACGATGGCCATTAAAGGTCATTGCTGAATAACGAAACAATAGCGTGCTATCTGGAACAATACTAAATGAATAGTTTGAATTTTGAGGATCTTCCGGATCAGTTTGCTTAAATGCTGAAGGCGTTCTATAAACTATAATTTGTCTATCTTCTATAAGACTTTTATTATCTTGTACGTATTCATTGTCTACGTGTACAAATACCAGAGAACCTGAAGCAGCACTTTGCTTTAAAACAACATCCGCAATGGTTGAAATCTTTTCTACGGAAACGCCGATACTTGGAGCTTCATTAAACTGTATTTTACTAGATGCCCACATTCTTCGAGGCAATGGCACGGGGGGCATAAAACCTCCCTTCGCAGGGTGACCATCTTCACCCAAACTATCTCGGGCAACACTAGGTTGCGCTAAACACCAATGAATACCAAGAGGAAGTTCTGTATTAAAATTCGCGTAACCGCCTAGAGTTGCATTGAATCTTTTTAATAGCTCAGGAGTAATAATATCTGTTTGTCGATCTTGTTTACCGATCCAAGTTCGTAAGTGATCTATTGGTATTTCATCTGACATCTATATCCTCTAAAATATTCAAAACAAGCTACTATCTTATATTGTATTGTAACAAACAATTAAACTGATCTAATGGTACTTGGTCCGTGATATTTTCGTTGTAAAAATTGCAAGTAGGAGAAGAATACTAAGATGGATTTAGGAATAGAAAAGAAAAAGGCTATTGTATGCGCTTCATCTAAAGGTCTGGGCAAGTCTTGTGCTAGAAGTTTATTAGAAGAAGGCGCAACGGTGTTAATTAATGCTAGAGGAGAAGAAACCCTAAAAGACACCTTTGAAGAACTGTCAGAGATAGATGAAAAAAGAGTAAAGATGGTAGTGGCTGATCTTGATACCGAAGAAGGTAGAAAAAAAATTATAGAGAATTGCCCAAATCCAGATATCTTAGTCACTAATAATAGCGGCCCTCCCCCGGCTAATTTTCTAGATACAAATAGAGATCAGTGGTTAAAAGCCTTAGATGCCAATATGCTGTCAGCAGTATTTATGATCAAAGAAGTATTGCCTGGCATGGTAGATAGAAATTTTGGAAGAGTGATTAATATAACCTCAGCCATGGTTAAGTCCCCTCATCCTTTGATGTCACTATCAACGTCTGCTAGAGCTGGCCTAACAGCCTTTTCTAAAGCTATTTCTAAGGATGTAGCTAAAAATAATGTGACGATCAATAATTTATTACCCGAAAGATTTGATACGGATAGACAAGTTTTCATGACAGAAATGATAATGAAAAACCAAGACGTCACTAGGGAAGAGGCAAGAGCACAAATTATGGCTACAATCGCAGCAAATAGATTTGGAGACCCTAAGGAATTTGGAGCCACTTGCGCTTTTTTATGCAGCAAGCATGCTGGTTTTATTTCCGGCCAGAATATTCAACTAGATGGCGGTTCCTACGACGGCCTCATTTAAGGAATCTTAATTCTTTAATAAAGAGGAAAGCAATCATCAGCTAACAAATAGCCTTTTTCGTCTGAATCTTGAATGTTGCCCCATATTCGACAATAAGAAACTCCATCCGTCCTCTTTTCAAATTCTAATTCCGAAACTTCAATTTTGTTAATCACTTGGTTAGTTCCGTTTTGAATTATCTCGTAAAATCCTCCTAAATACACTTGATTACCTAAAATGGACGAAGCGTAATGCATTTCCATGTTTTTATTAGAAATAAACATAAAATCTGACGAGCCCTGCCAAGAAGCCCCCGTAACTTCTTTAGGTTCCGAGCACGAACTAAATATTGTTAAGATAACTAATAAAAGATTAGTCTTTATTTGACGTACGATAGTCACCAAACTTTCTATCCCTTTTATTTAAAGCCTCTTTTAACCCAGAAGCTATTTCTTTGAGGTGCTCTTGAGTTGATTTTGAATGCATGGCAAGCGCTTGCATTTCTGTCCCTGCCCTTATACCTGCTCTCATGCCCATTGCTTCCATTTGACGATGAACTGCACGTTTATTTATAGCCTGCAAATCTGCAGGAACTTTAGATACTTTTTCAGCAACTTTGATAACTTCCTCGTCTAGAGAATTAACATCAAAAGCTCGATTTGCAAAACCTTGTTTAACTGCTGTTTCTCCATCAATAGACTCTCCGGTTAACATCATTTCCATAGCATCACGCATACCCATTAACCAAGGAAAAATTTGATTATCAGGTGGGCTCATTGAACGCACTACCGGATAGCCAATTTGCGCATCATTTGCAACGTACACCAAGTCGCAAGAAGCAGCTAACTCGGTCCCTCCTGCCAGACAATAACCGTGCACTTGTGCGATAACTGGCGTCGCTAAATCCCATATTTTAAATGCACCCTCAACAACGTGCCTTGGCCAAAACCCATCATTCTTGCTTGAATGATAAGGCATATCTTCTTTGTTGTTATATGTGAGATCGTAACCAGCACAAAAACAAGACCCGCTACCTGAAAGTATAATTACCTTAACTTCTGGATCTAAATCTGCTTCTTCTAATGAAGAAAAAAGCTCTTCTCTCAGAGGGTTACAAAGGGCATTTCTTTTATCTGGTCTATTTAATAGGATTCTTCTTATTCCAGGTTTAGGGTCTTCAATAAGTAGATAGTTAAGTTTTTTTTGCATATGAACCTCTTTTCTCTATTCTAATCTTTTTCTAAAAAAATATTTAGATCCAAGGTTATTTGAACGAACCATTATTAATGCTTATAGCCGTTCCTTCTATTTTTAAATCAAAAGTTTTTAGATCTTCAAATGCTGGGGGGGATTGCACGGTTCCATCTGTTAAATCAAAAACTGCTCCATGCAAAGGACAAGTGATATAGTTTCCTACTATTTGACCTCCACACAGAGGAGTCAAAGAATGCGTGCATAAATCTTCGACTGCAAAAAACCCTCCCTCTGCATGACAGATCAAAACATCCGTGCCGTTTATCTGAATTGACTGAGAATGCCCTAATTCAATGTCTGTAGTATCAGCTATTGCTAAAAACTCATTTTGATCAGGCATCTATTTAATTTTTATTGATTTAGCTGCTTTGTATCCTGTCATAGATAAAAGCAAGGCAAGAGGCAAAGCAGCCCAAGATATAGATAAAGTGATCAAACCAAAACCTACTATCCAACCACCTGTAAGGTCTCCTGTTCGAGAAACAAAAGTATCTACCAAGACACTAGATTTGTATCGGTCATTCTTATTCAAATCAGCATAGTAAGCTTCTCTCGTAGGTTTATTTAAACCGTACTCAAATAATCTTTGCAATACAGTTACGATAAAGACTGCTGTAATAATTGGATATAAGTAATAAAAGGAGAAAGCAAAAGCAAACAAAAAACCATAAAACACAAAAATTACTAAAGTTCCAAAACGTCTCATGATGTAAGAAGAAAATAACAGCTGCATTATCAACGTAAGGGGTATAACAATTTGCTCAACAAGAGAAAAATAAGAAGTCCTTTCACAAGGATCAGAGGACCAATTCCTAACGATGTCTAAAGACATCATCCAGGCTATGGTCGCCAATGTAGTAAAAAGTAAAACATACAGACCTATATTCCGGACCTCAGGTACAGAAACTAAACTCTTAATTGAATCAGTTGCACTTCCTCCTATCGCTTTTTTTTCATCAACTACAACCTTCGCGTTAGAGTGAAGATCACGCGAAAGGAATATTGATATTAATAGACAGACAATAGAAAATATTATCAAAAATCCTGGTCCAGAATCAGATATATCAGGTCCACAAATCTCTAAGGCAAAATATTGCGTAACGCTTGTACCAAAAAAAGCTCCTAATGACCCTCCAGCACTAATAATGCCAAATAAACGCTTCCCATCATTACCACTAAAAAAATTGATTAAAGTAACCCAAAAAATAGAAACAACAAACAAAGAATACACGTTTAGCCAAACGTAAAATACATAGGCCGTCCAAACTCTTCCCTGATCTTCCAATAAAGTCCAGGCAGAAAGAAACAATACAAAATTGACTATAAAAAAAGAATAACAATAAAGCACAACTTTACTGCCTTCTATTTTTGAAATGAAATAGGAATAAATAGGATTTACAACGAGCATCACTAATGCGCCAATGGTTAGAAGTAAAGCAATAGGGTTAACAGAAAAACCTAAAATTATTAGATTCTCATAACCAAATTCAACCGCTAGCTCGTTCCTAATTGGACGAAGTGCATACCACGAAGCTAAAACAAAAAAGAAAAATCCAAAGGCTTTTAATAAAGGAAGATACTCCTCTTTTCGTATTGAAGGAAAAAAACGTTCTGAAATCGTATTCATTTCGTTATTAAATTGTTTCTCATTATAGCCATGATGATGAATAATTGGATTGTAAATCTAAAATATCTACATGGAAGGTCAAAATATTATGGATTTCTTGCCCGATCCACCTATGCGTATACCACTAACAATAATTATAGG
>Ga0257111_1001031_pt1 | contig 11384 bp, 9 predicted proteins | sample LP_taG_6_FD_191567 | JGI IMG/M metagenome (GOLD analysis project Ga0257111, IMG submission 191567) | Marine microbial communities from Northeast Subartic Pacific Ocean, Canada - LP_J_2015_P26_500m | ecosystem: Environmental > Aquatic > Marine > Oceanic | place: Canada: Northeast Subartic Pacific... | reverse complement strand
TCGATTACGTTGAAAAGTAATATTCCTGAATTTGTATCATCACCATCATCAACTACAACATGAATACCCTGTGGTAAAGGACTGCCATGACTATCTCGAATAACCGCACTAAACTCAACCAATATCGAAAGTGTTGATGAATCCCAACTAATGTACTCAGGGGATTCGCTGGTGATTGTTAGCATTGAGAGAGGAGTTTCCGAATCGGTGATTAATCCAAGGATCGATACCGATTCAACTGTCTCGACCTTCACGGTTGGCATTCCAGCATATTCATCATCGCCATTTGTGAGAAGACGAGGCAAAGAATTTTCGAGGAAGAAGGCGTTTTGTGAGATCAACCATCCACTTGATTGGCCGGCTTCGTCAGTCCACATGATACGAAGATGATAATATCCAGTATCAGCATTCATAGGAGTTTGGATTGTGAATAAATAATGTGCATTACCCCCGGTTCCAACTAATTCCATTTCAGTTACCCAAACGTTGGACCAAGAATTTGTTTCCGCTAAAGAAGATTCCAGTGTAGGTGTCATTGTGCTCATGTCATCAACCAAATCGTTAGAAATTGCATCGGCTTCAAATTGAATTTGACTTCCTCTAGAAATTGTTGGAGAACTAATCGAAGTTGGAGTATTCGCAACAGGCGGCATGTCGTGGAAGGCAAGTGTGTCGCTTATGTCGTTGGAAGAAACACGATCTCCTTCAATATTTGATAACCTAGCTCGGAAAGTTGTTGTCCCTGATGGTTGTAAGGTCAATCCAGTCGAATCGAAATCCGCTGAGTAAACCTGAGTTGCGCCAACCGCAAAGTTGCTGAGAAAAGAACTGCCAAGGCTTATTTCATCCGAACCATCTAGGAAGAAGAATTCAATATCTCCTCCATCATTATAGTTATTTTCACCGTTATTTGTCAAAGTTACTTCGAGAGAAATCATATCTCCTGCGATGAAGCCTTGAGTTCCACCCTCATTAATAGTTTCAAAGGTTGTAATTCCTACATCGATAAGAGGCATCATCGTCGCATCAATCGCAGCATATACCGACTCATCTGCATTTGTGGTTTGGTAATCTGAAAAAAGTGCTGCGACTGTATTGAAATTGCTAAATCCTTGTGCAACTAGATTGATTGGCACGGTCCAAGTTGTATTCGACCAGTCTCCATTAGAAGCCAAATTAATTGTCTCAAAACCAGTCCCTGTAGTTGCAGCATGATTATTGCTAGCATAATCAGCATTGTTCAACAACCATGCTTCCCAACAATTCCCGCCCTTGTATCCATTTGTATAAGGGTGGGCCTCACAATTCATGTCGGTAACTGCAGCGTAAACTTTGAGATTTGCAGGGGGAGTTCCGCTACCGAGATATCTAGCGCCGATCGTTACACTTGCAGTTCCATCGCCATTATCGGTTTGAGTAATTGCCATGCCGAAATCATTTACATTTGATGGCATATAGCCACCATTACTGAAATATGAGTCCCAGCAGGTATTCGCTCCACATCCAACTGCCATATTTGAGGAACTATCGCCAAATGCAGTCTTTGGTGCGCCTCCGGTCTCACCTAGATGAGTGACCGCGAAAATTGGTGCAATATTACCGGCTTCAGAATCAGCAGTATTGCCATAACTAGCACTGTGTAGAGAGATGTATACATATTCATCAGGGAAATTATTATTCAATTGATCATGACCTGGACTACCGTAATCCATACAGAATCCACAATTAGTAGAAGTGATGTACTGAGCGAATACAACATGACCTGGGCTTGTTGCGTAAAGCGCAACCGGTTCTTGTTGTAATTCCTTGCGTTCCAATTCGAATTCATTCATCCCAATCATACCGGACATATTCATTACAATCATCATTATTGAAAATGAAATTACTGAAACTGCCCTACCATGAACTCTAACCATATTCATCCGTTGAAAATAGGCATGGTATAATGATAACCTACCCATGATTAAAGAAAAATCGACCCTAAAGGGTCGTAAAACCTGCCATAATAAATTTGATTTCAATCGAAGGTATTGAAGCGGAAGGGGAGGTGCGCAGGAAATAATGGTAGGCTCTACAGGCGAGGCAGGTTCGGATCCACTAACACCAAATTGGGTGGCTCTACGAGAGGACGACGGGCGGGCTTACCTGCTCAACCGAGTTGCTGGTGAAGTGAAAGTGAAGGGGCTCGGACGATTCGATGTTGGCCAACTTTTGGATGGATATTCGGTCGGTGAACGAATCATGGTTGGGCAGAAATCTCTGACAATTGTCGACGCGGCTCTTCCAGAAGCGCGTAGGAATATGTTCCGCAGAGCTCAAACGATTGGCATCAAAGATTCCGGATTTCTGATTTCGTGGATGGGAATTGGTGTTGGAAGCCGTGTACTGGAAGGTGGTCACGGCTCTGCTGGATTAGCAATGCATTTGGCGAATGTAATGGGAAATGCAGGGACTTTAATCTCTGTCGAAGTACGCCCAGAACATGCTTCTGTCGGTCGCCAAAATATGGACAGAATGGCTGAATTTTCAGCCGAATTTCCGGATTGGCATTTGATTGAAGGTGATCTTGCTGAAGCGGCTGAAAAAGTCGAAGAAATCTGTGGCGAAATCGATTCTGCAATCATCGATGTTGCTGAGCCTTGGGAAGTTGTTCCAGAAATTGCAAGTGTTCTCAAAATAGGCGGGAGAATGGCATGTTATTGTCCAACGACCGCACAATTGGAAAAATCATGGAACGCAGTCGAAGAATCGGGTCTTGTCGTTGAATTCGCCGGTGAGATGATTGAGCGCCGCTGGGTCAAAGCTGCAAAGGGCGGAGTGAGGCCTGGCAATCAGCCGATGGGACACACTGCATTCATCCTCCTTTCAGCAAAAATTTCCAATGAACTCGAAGAAGAGGAATAATCCACTCAATCTTGATTGACTTCTACCTCACCTGCCTTACTATGATAGTCACAGTCTTTCGGAGTCGACTGAGCGAAAAAGCGGGCGAAGAATATGCAAATATGGCAGGTCGAATGAGTGAACTTGCACAAACAATACCCGGTTATATATCACATAAATCATTCACAGCAGCAGATGGTGAGCGGGTAACAATCGTCGAATTTGAATCGATGGAAGGTCAAAATGCATGGCGCAAAAATACCGAGCACAGAGTAGCGATGAATTTGGGGAGAACAACATTTTACGATGAATTCAAGATACAAGTTTGTGAAGTTATCCGACAGAATTCCGGCGGAATGAAATGAATTTTAAAGCGTTTTCAAGTCCCTAGGCCCGACTCCGCCAGGCCCTATCCAATCAGCGGGTTTATTTCCTAAAATACCATCCAGGGCAACCATATCATCTTCCGTAATTTTGACAGCAACATCGATACAACCCAAATTTTCATGGAGTTGTGCAGCCGTCGTAGCACCGACTAGAACTGTGGTTACATTCGGGTTTTTCAAACACCAAGCAAGAGCCAATTGTGCAGTAGTACAATCGAAGTTATCGGTAGCATATTTTGCTAAATTTTTGACGATTTCGTATTCTCCACGGGCTTTTCTTTCTTCCAAATCTGTGAGCAACCAATCATATCCTGGTTGAGTTGGTCGAGAATCTTCTGGAATTCCATCGACATATTTCCCAGTCAGGAATCCGGAGCGTAATGGGCTCCAAGTCGTTGTGCCGAGTGAATATGGTGGGTTGAAAAGCGGAAAATATTCTTCCTCAAATCGCTGACGATGCAACATATTGTATTGCGGTTGCTCATATTGAGGGGGTTCGAGACCTTCGGTTTTAGCGATCCAAAAGGCTTCGGTAATCTGCTGAGCAGACCACTCACTCGTACCCCAAGAAGATGCTTTGCCGTTTCGGACCAAATCGGTCATCGCCCGGACAACTGTAATCGTTGGTGTGAAAGGATCGGGACGATGGCAGAGAACCATGTCTACATAATCGAGTTGTAATCTCGACAAACATGCATTCATTCCTTCTCGGCAGTGTTTAGTCGATAATCCAGATTCGTTAACACCTGAGCCACCCCAGAAAATTTTGGTTGTAATCACGAGTTCGGAGCGACGCCATAGCACTGGATCTTCTTCCTGAAGTTGTTTTAGTGCAATACCAAAAATGCGCTCAGCCTCACCTTGAGGATTTCCATATGCCTCGGCGTGGTCAAAACAATTTACGCCGGCTTCGCGAGCGATTGTCATCAATTCCTTTGCAGTATTGATTCCATCATCACCAGATAAGCGCTCCTTGACACCATAGGTTGCCCAAAATCCATAGGAAAGTATCGAAACTTGCATTCCAGTATTTCCCATCATTCTGTAGTACATCGATTCGGAAGTCATGGTCTGGGGTAGACACTCAACTACTCAAGCATTCGCTTAGCCACAACTTCGATTATTGAGTATAACAACATACCATGATGAATTCAAAATCAAGTCTATGAAGTCCTGTGCGCGACATTCAAGAGACGAGGTGTTGGCCAAACCTCAAGTGTGTGTGTTACGAATGGATTGGATTGCCGATTTCAGAACCAGAGTCGACGAGGTCGGTTGGTCCGCAAGAGTCGTCTTCAACGAGTTCATGAAATTCAACCTCGTCGGTTGCTTCAATTCTGCATTCGGGTTTCTATTGTACTACATCCTCTATCAAATCAATCTCTGGGATGCCCATACTGCAGTGGCAGCTTGGGTGGTTTCAAGTATAATTGGCAATATAGAAGCACATTTCATGCACTATAAATTCACCTTCAAGTCAACTTTCAAATATTCTACGAGTCTGAACCGCGCTTTCTGGTGCTACACTGGTCTGCTTGTTGTCACCACAAGCATGGAATATCTCCTGATTGAACTGTGGTACATCAACCACTATCTCGCATGGCTATTCAACACCTGCGTATTCGGATTTCTCAATTTCGTCCTCATCCGCTGGCTCGCATTCCCGCCCGAACTCGATAGAAGTCGAAATGGTGTAGAACTCGGACAATCTTGACTCCTCTACCTGCGCAGAGCAGTACAAGAGGCTAGAATGTCTCAGACTTTCTCGATTTGATTCATAAATTGAAGGCATGACGCAAGGTCATGCGCGACAGCACAGATTGGCTTCCGACCTCTTACCGCACACACACCATTGGACAAATTGTGAGTGGGGGAGCAGATCTTGTTGGAGAAGAAGTTTCAGTCGCCGGTTACGCAGAAACAGTCCGCGGACGCGGTGCAATCGCCTTCATCATGCTGCGTGATGGTACCGGTCACATCCAAGCATTCGCCAAGCGCGACAACATGGAAGAAGCATCTTTCGAAGCTCTGCAATCGGCTACCCGCGAATCAACCATCCAAGTCACCGGCGTGGTAGCCCAGAAGCGGCCACCGAAGCAAAAAGAAGGGGCGCCGACTCCGCCTCCCGAATACGAAGTAACAGTTTCATCGGCCACCATTCTTTCGAGTGCCGCCACACCTTTGCCTGTAGGAGTTACAGATGACGTGAAGGTAGGGTTAGACATTAGATTAGACAATAGATATCTCGATCTGCGTCGAGCACATGTCAACGCAATGTTCCAACTACGCAGTAAAGTCCTGCAATATGGCAGAGACCACCTGATTAGTGAAGGGTTCAACGAAATGAACTCGCCGAAAATTATCGCATCGGCAAGTGAAGGAGGAACCAATCTCTTCCCGATGATGTACTTCGACACACCTGCATTCCTCTCCCAGTCCCCTCAACTGTACAAACAACTAGCTGTTTTGGGCGGGCTTGAGCGAGTCTTTGAGATTGGACCAGCATTTAGGGCGGAGAAACACGATACATACCGTCACCTGAACGAATTCATATCTTTCGATATCGAAGGTGCGTGGATGAATGACGAAGATGTGATGTGCGTGCAAGAGCGAATGATTCACCACATTTGGACTGAAGTTGCAGCCAAGGACCAACATTTGATTGATGTCATCAACGAATACAAAACTAGCCAAGGCGAAGAACTGGTTACTGTGGATGTTCCCGAACTGCCCTTCCCCCGCATATCTTACTGCGATGCGATTGAAATTGTACAAAATGGCGGCGGCGAGATTGAGTGGGGTAACGATATCGAGAGTCACCACTGCGATATCATCGCTGCCGAGCATCCTGGATTCCACTTTTTGCCGCGATGGCCGATGGCGATGAAACCGTTCTACATCTACCACAACGAGGATGAAAAAGGCGCGACTGGAGGTCAGTTGAGCCGAGGTTTCGACCTCAATTATGGCCGCGATGAGATGACTAGTGGAGGACAGCGTGAACATCGAGTCGATGTTCTCGAACAAAATCTGCGAAACATGGATCTTAACCCAGAGGATTTCACTTTCTACACCGATGGATTCCGCTACGGCGCACCACCGCACGCAGGTTGGGGATTGGGAGTTGCGAGGCTGCTGATGGTTCTGACTGGAGCGGGTAATGTCAGAGAAGTCGTATTATTCCCTCGCGACCGCAGTCGAGTTACGCCTTGACCGAAAAGAACGGGTATAGGCAACCTCTTCCGAGGCTCAGAGATTACCATGTCCGCCGAGCCTCGATTTGCATTCCTGCTCCTGAAAGAACACCCATATGGCCGAGAAATGCTTCGCCAAATTCTCTCAGAAGGTTATGTCCCAACAATCGTTATCAGTGAAGATTCTGCAATAAGCGACGAAGAACGTGAGAAGTTCCTCAAACGTATTGAAGGCAACGATATCGCACCAACAATCGAGTCTCAATTAGCCAATTTGGAAAGCCAAGGATTCAGTGTTCCACACATCGAAGTCCTACGCCATAACACAGAACACGTGATGCCATATTTGGAGAATCTACCCCTTGATCTAATCGTATTTGGTGGGACCAGAATTATCCGCGGCGAGATTCTCGACCACCCCACGGATGGCGTAATCAATAGCCACCCCGGCCTACTGCCGGATTGCCGAGGATCCGCATCTCCTGCGTGGAGCGTCTATCACGACATTCCTGTCGGCTCCTCGACCCATTTCTGCGATAACGGAATAGATACAGGTGAGTTGTTGCTACGGCGAGAAGTTCCGGTAACCAAGGGCATGACTTACGAGGATTTGTGCTACAAAACTTTAGTTTTGGCTGGAGTCCTAATGAAGGAAGCACTGATGGCTTACACCGCCGGACGCTGGTCTAAGATGCGCCACCCGCAAGGAGAAGCTGAACACCCGACGTTCAGAAACGCAGGACCCGAAATTCTCGAAGTTGTTGACCAAAAATTGGCTGACCACACCTATGCGCACTACATCGATTGAGAGGAATACAAATGACTGACCTACTGAATGATAACTTTCCATACGCCGAAAATATACTCGCTGGTCGCACCGCTCTCGTTTGCGGTGCGTCAAAAGGCATAGGCCGTGCCAGCGCGATGATGCTAGCTCGAGCAGGTGCTCGCGTCATCGCTTGCGCCCGCTCGGCTGAAGTTCTCGACGAATTGATTGGTGAATTACATGGCTCTGGACATGAGACATTGGTGCTTGATTTGGAGGATGTCGAGGCAGTTAGAGAGGTTGTACTCGGCCTCGGAGTTGTCGATATTGTCATCAATAATGCTGGCGGACCACCAGGAGGACCGCTGTTGGGCAATAATTTGGATGAATTCGAAGGTCCTTTTGCTCGTCACTTGCACGCAGCACACACAATTGCGCAGATTCTTGCACCACGAATGGCAGCTGCTGGATACGGCAGATTTGTCAATATAATTTCGACTTCGGTTCGCGAACCAATCGACAATATAGGACTATCAAATACCCTGCGCGGAGCTATGGCTTCGTGGTCAAAATCACTATCTCGCGAGCTTGACCCTTGCGTGACCATCAACAACATCATGCCAGGATTTACCGATACCGACCGACTCGGCTCACTGGCTGGCTCAATCTCTGAGCGTACTGGCAAAACCGTCGAAGAGGTTCGAGAAACTTGGATGAATTCTGTACCTATTCAGCGGCTGGTCGATCCAGTTGAGACCGCAGCCGCCGTTACTTTCCTCTGTTTACCATCAAGTGGTGCAATAAGAGGAGTTAGTCTGGCTGTCGATGGTGGCAGAATGCGCTCGATTTGAAACATTACTGGAGGGCTTTCGAAATGGATTTTGATATTTTCTTTTCAATATCTCAAACACCAGACACATCCGGTCATACACCATCCGAGAATGAAATGTTTACCAATTTTTTCGAGCAAGTAGAGATGGCTGACAAACTTGGATTCGGAGTTGCTTGGGTAGCTCAAGCACACCTCTCAACTGAGGTGCAAAAGAGCAATTCAAAGCCTGTTGTACCACATTATCCAGGTGAAGTTGGGCTTTGCACCGACTTTTTTCAGATTGCTCAAAAAATGTTGGCTCGAACAAAAAATATCGAAGTTGGCAGTGCAGTAATGTCAATTCTCGCTTCAGGCGGACCTATTCCTCAAGCTGAACGGGTTGGCTCCTTTTTAGCATTACATGGGATGAATCCAGATGAATCTCGCAAGTTGCACATCGGTTTTTCGGCCGGCCGCTTTGAATTCATGGCACGCCCATACGGGATTTTTCCGAGAGATATTGTCGAAGAAGCGGCATGGTCCGCACTTAGGGGACAAATTTTTGCTGAGGCATCGGAGATTTTCCTACGCCTTTTGAATGGTGAAATAATCTCAACCAAAAAAATTCGAAAAACCACTCTCACCCGTGCTAACTTCCGCTCCGATGAAGATTGGAAAGACGTGCAGGATGCAGCTGTCGAATTGGGCGACTTAGACGCGGTGCCTGAATCAATTGACATCGCACCGCGCTACAATTTTGAGGATATCAAAACAATTCCACAAAAATGGCGCCGCGAGTTACTGAATTTAATTCTCGGAAGTCACGATCCGCGATTGCAGATTGAGTTAAACAAATGGGCACCAGTACAGGTGTTCAACCTCTCGATTACACCGCCACATTTGATTAACGAAACGCATGAAAGAATGACTGAGCACTACCACCCTAACGGTGGAAAATGGCAACGCTCAATGATGCCACGAACGGTCATGGTCTTTGTCAACGATGAGGAAGGGCTGACCGCAGAAGAGCGTAGCGTGGCTGCAAAAATTGAGGCTAATACCGCGTTGACAACTTACTGGAATGCATTGGAAGGCACGATTGACCCGGCAAAGGTAGCAAAGGCAACTGACAATGCGGTAATCGGCAATGTCGAAGAGGTAGCCGTACAAATCCGCGAACGTTTTCATCCTGATGACCGGCTAATGTGCTGGTTCGATTTCTTTAATCACGACTCAGCGCGCGTTCAAAGAAACATGGACGCATTCATGACAAAGGTCGCGCCCCGTGTGAACGGAGGCGAGTAAATGTCAGCACACCGAACCGAGCAACCTTCGAGCGTCGCACCCGGCAGACCCGGCTCAGGTGTATTCCCAACCAATCCACTTGGCGAACATCACGAAGGAATCGCAACCGGTCGCGATGTAGAGTGGGAACCTCTAGTTGATTTTCGTCGAATGGACGTTTCTGAAAATACAATACACGGCGCCATCGCTTGGGCGCATGGCGACGAGATTATCCACTCATTCGGTGGAAATGTCCTAGTCTATGGCCGCTCGATGATGAAGCCGCTGATGATCAAGGCATTCACCGAGGCACTCGCAGACCTCGATTGGGAGCAAAGGGCAATTGCCTGCTCTTCACACAATGGTGATACCGAACACGTCGCAGCTGCGCAATCTCTGCTTTCCGAATCAGAATGGGGATTGATGCAATGCCCGCTCGATGTCCCACTAATCCAATTCGGACGCCAAGTCCGTCGTCCTCGCCGTTGGTTCCATACCTGTTCAGGTGAACACGCTGCAATTCTCAAGGCAATGCGTGTGATGGGCATGAACCGTGCAGGCTACACCCTGCCGAGCTCACCTTGGTTCCCTATGTATCTCAATACTTTACGCAACTATATGCACAAGCCTGACTGGGAACCACTCCGTGTTGCCAAAGATGGCTGCGGTTTCCCTACCGTCTCAAACACCGTCGACGAACTTGCAGTTATGTTTGCAGGATTAGCAACAAAGCGAGATGAAGATTGGATTTGGGAGGCTATGAATAAGCATCCAGACCTAATCGGTGGTTTCAATCGACTCGACTCAACCTGCCTGAAAGCAGGAGAAGGAAAATTAATCGCAAAAGAAGGTGCGGATGGTCTGCTTGGATTAGCGATTGATCATCCAGATTGGCCCAAAGGTTTGGGAATTGTAATCAAGATTGCACACGGTTGGAATTCTCAGGCAACATGGTATGTGGCACGTGCTGTATTGGGTGTTTTGGGGATACAACTTCGCAACCCATACCCGCTACACAGGCAAAAGGCGTTTATCGTCCCGGGAATTGTACCTGACAGCTACCAAAATGAACTTGAAAAGGTTGTAACTTGGGATGAATGGGATCCTGACCGCGACCGCTTCTCTCTCGATTATTCCGAATATATCACCTCTCGAACACGCATAGACCCTAACTCAAATGAAGGTAATTTGGAGGAATGATATTGGAGCCCGAGAAGTGCTGTGAATCGGGCTGCATTCCTTGCGAGCGGGATCGTGAAGGGGTGACTCCTCTCGACCTCGAAAATTATGTGAACGGTAAGTTTGTTCCTCACTCAAATGATAATTGGTTGAATGTGCTTGAACCCGCGACCGGCTACCGCTTCGCGAGGGTTCCACTGTCCGGCACAGATGATGTCGATGCGGCAGTTTCTGCTGCGCGAGATGCTCAGGCTGAGTGGGGCGGACTAAGTTTTGGCGAGCGAGCAGATTGGCTTGAAAAAATCGCCAATGCTCTCGAAGTGAAATATGAAGAAATCGCTGCATTGGAAAGCCGTGATACCGGTAAACCTATCTCGCTCGCCCGTGATGTTGACGCTTATCGATCAGTCGCTAATTTCCGATTTTTTGCTGGCTTGATTCGCGAAAAGGAAACAGAGGCAGAAGAGCACTTCGAGATGGACGATGCGACAAATATTGTCATCTCAAATCCAGTTGGTGTGGCTGCCCTAATCACACCCTGGAACCTTCCGCTCTACTTATTGAGTTGGAAGGTTGCACCGGCCATCGGCATGGGAAATACAGTAGTCTGCAAACCCTCTGAATTGACGCCGATGACGGCAAATTTACTGATGGAAACATTGGACGAAATAGGTCTTCCAGCAGGTGTAGTTAACCTCGTTCACGGAGACGGTGCTGGAGCGGGAGGGCCTCTTACTTCTCACGTAGATATTGATTTGGTTTCATTCACTGGCGGAACTGCAACCGGAGCGAAAGTGGCTGAAGCCGCCGCACCTCAATTCAAGAAACTCAGTTTAGAACTCGGTGGCAAAAATGCCAGCATAATCTTCGACGATTGCAAC
>Ga0257111_1001029_pt1 | contig 11398 bp, 6 predicted proteins | sample LP_taG_6_FD_191567 | JGI IMG/M metagenome (GOLD analysis project Ga0257111, IMG submission 191567) | Marine microbial communities from Northeast Subartic Pacific Ocean, Canada - LP_J_2015_P26_500m | ecosystem: Environmental > Aquatic > Marine > Oceanic | place: Canada: Northeast Subartic Pacific... | reverse complement strand
CTGGCGCGGTTCGTTTCTGTTGCAGAGCCGGCCCTCCCGGACCTCCGACTTGCGTCGGACCACCTGCATCGCGGAGAGGGGACTTTCCTCAGTGTCGAACACTGTCAGCGACCCTCCTGCTCCCTCAAATTGTGGGCTCGTCGCTCTCGGATGAACCCACCGGCTCCGCCCAGTCACTCCGAGGGGCAACTATCATGCACGTTCGACGGCCCCCTAGGGGCGTGGCGGGGGTGGAGTCCCTCAAGGAGAAGGCGGGCGTCTCTGCGTGCGGCTTCGTTACCGATGGCATGGTGGTCGGACTCGGAACAGGCTCGACTGTCAGGTATACCATAATCGAGCTCGCAAGGCGCATCAGGCAGGAGGACCTGAAGGTCAGCGGCGTCCCGACCAGCGAGGACACGAGGCAGCTAGCCGAGATGCTCGAGATTCCACTGCTCGAGATACAGGACGCGAAAAACCTCGACCTGACGATCGACGGCGCAGACGAGTTTGACTCCAACTTTGATTTGATCAAGGGTGGCGGAGGCGCGCTCACGCGGGAAAAGATCGTCGCGCTCGCCTCCGATGCCATGGTTGTCGTCGCTGACGACAGTAAGCATGTCGGCACCCTCGGCGCGTTTCCCTTGCCCGTGGAGGTCGACGAGATGACCTGGGAGAGTGCGAGGAAAGGAATTTCCGCCCTGTGCCCCGGCGAGGTCTCCCTGCGCGGGGGGACGGACGACCCATATGTTACTGACAACTGTGGCCATATCCTCGATTGCTCGTTCGGCCCCACTATCAGCGACCCCGCTGCTTTGGAGGCCAAGATCCGCAGCATAGGGGGCGTTGTGGAGGCTGGGCTGTTCGTCGGTATCTGCGATGCCGTCGTCATGGCCTCGCATGGCGAGGTCAGCACCCTCATCAAGTCCGGCGGGCGCTTGAACTGAGTCTCCCGTCGCCGTTATAGGGCGGCGCCAAATCCGAGCCCCGGGTCTGTAGCTTAGTCAGGTAGAGCGACGAGCTCTTAACTCGTCGGCCGCGGGTTCGAATCCCGTCAGACCCGCCATCTAATAGCGTCTTGCCGGCGTTCAGTGGGCTGCCTTTGATATGGAGGAAGCGACCGGGGCAGAGCGAGATTCGCATGGCGAAGTCGACTTGGATAGGGGATGTTCGAGCCGGTGCCCACGATGGCGCTGAAGTCGAGTTGAAGGGATGGGTACACCGGTCCCGAGGATCCAACAAGATTTGGTTCATTGTCCTGCGGGACTCGACTGGATCTGTTCAGTGCGTCGTCAAGCGGGACGAGGTCGGAGACTCAGCATTCGAGGAGATGAAGGGCGCGCTCACCGAGTCCAGCATCATCGTCCACGGAACGGTCGAGGCGACCGACCGCGAGCACGGCCACGAGGTCATAGTATCCTCTGGCGAGGTCATCGGGCCCGTAAACCCCGACCGCCCGTTCCCAATCACCGAGTCCGCGATGGAGGAGGCCGACGGGGGGCAGACTGAGTTCCTCCTCGACAACCGCCATCTCTACCTCCGCACAGGTCGGATGACTACCATGCTCAAGCTGCGCAGCACCGTCTTCGGAGCCATCCACTCCTACTTCCGTGATCGGAACTTCATCGAGTACCAGGCGCCCAACTTCGTCGCTGGAGCCGTGGAGGGTGGCAGCACTTTGTTCGAGCTGCCATATTTCGGGCGCAAGGCCTACCTGACTCAGTCCTGGCAGCTATACGCCGAGGCCGCTATGCCCGCCCTCGAGCGCCTCTATACGATGGCCCCATCGTTCCGCGCGGAGAAGTCTCGCACACGCCGACACCTCACCGAGTTCTGGCACGCGGAGATGGAAATCGCCTGGGCCTCCAACGACGAGGCCATGGAGCATGGAGAGGGCGTGGTACGCCATATCTCGCGAACCCTGCTCGAGGAGCACGAGGACGAGCTCGCCGAGCTAGGCAGGGATCTCGACCTAGTCTCTCGCTACGCCGATAGCACGTACCCAAGAATGAGGTACGACGAGGCGGTCGAGACGCTACAAGGCAAGGGCATAGAGATTGAATGGGGGCAGGATCTGGACTACAGCAAGGAGAAGGTGCTGACCCAAGACTTCGAAGTCCCGCACTTCCTGACTCACTACCCCCGAGTCTCCAAGCCGTTCTACCACCGCCCGGACCCCGACGACCCGAAATACGTGCTCTGCCACGATCTGCTCGCTCCCGAGGGTTACGGCGAAATCCTCGGTGGCGGCGAGCGCACTTGGTCGGAGGACGAGATTCTCGAGAGGATAGACGAGGAGGGCACGCCTCGTGAGCCCTACGAGTTCTACATTGACATCCGCCGTTACGGGGGCGTGCCTCACAGCGGCTTCGGGCTGGGGGTCGACCGTGTCTGCGCGTGGCTGACGGGTGCTGATCACATCCGCGAGGTCATCCCGTTCCCACGAGACAGCAGACGGGTCACGCCATAGCCCTGACGCGGGTTCATACGAGCCAACCCAGCCCTGCCAGCGTGGAAGCGGAAGACACGAAGTCCCTGACCTCCATCGTTTGGATCTCGGCCTTCACTGCCAGCATGTGCTGCGTTCCTTCGGTGGCCTGGGTACTTTTCGCGGGCTCATCGGCCATAGTCGCCGCAGATCAACTCTCCAACGACCTGTACTACTCGTGGGTGCGCTATGCGCTCTACGTGGTCTCTCTGGGCATGGTCGCTGCAGGCTTGGTCATCTACTTCAGGAACCGCGGCATCTGTACGCTGGATCAGGCCAAGCGCGAGCGCAACCTCATCGTGAACACGTCCCTAGCGGTGTTCACCGCCACGGTCACCCTCTACTTGGTTTGGAACTACGTCATTCTAGAGCTGATCGGCATTGCATTGGGCCTTCCTTGGGAGCATACCGCCTTCTGGAGCAACTAGGGGCCATTGACGAATGGCTCATACGACGACCTCCTCTAGGGGGGTCATGGGCGAGGGCTGGCACGACTTGGACATCGCGAACCCGACTGATGAGCACGCGATGCTGCGCCGGATGGTCAGGGACTTCGTCCGCGAGGAGGTCGAACCCCAAACCCTTGAACACGACCGAGACGAGCGGTTCAACCTTGCTCTGTTCCGCAAGCTGGGTGAGCTGGGCCTGCTCGGGCTGACCGCTCCCGCCGAGTACGGCGGGGCGGGCATGGACGCCACATCGGTGGTCATCGTCAACGAGGAAATTTCCTACTCAGACCCGGGTTTTTGTCTCGCCTTCCTCGCCCACGACCAACTGTTCGTCAACAACCTCGCACACAGCGGCAGCGACGAGCAGAAGGCCAGAATTCTGCCCAAGGTGTGCAGTGGGGAGTGGATTGGCTGTCTGGGCATGAGCGAGGCCGATCACGGCACTGATGTCTTGGGTATGCAGACCAGTGCTGTTCCCCGTGACGACGGCTCTTGGGTCGTCAACGGCCGCAAGATGTGGATAACGAACGGATCGATCGACGATGATGGCACTCCGGCCGACGTGGTCTGGCTGTACGCCAGAACAGGGACTGACGACAGAGGCCGCGCCGAACTTACTACCTTCCTTGTCGAGCGCGGAATGCCCGGATACTCGGCGGGCCAGAAGATACACGACAAGCTCGGCATGCGCGCAAGCACGACCTCGGAGTTGCTGTTCGAGGACTGCGTAGTACCAGCGGAAAACGCCGTGGGACAGCCGGGGGAGTCGATGATCCACCTGATGAGAAACCTCGAGCACGAGCGCCTCGGTCTCGCTGCAATGAGTGTGGGCATCGCGCGCCGCTGTCTTGCTGCGATGAACGCATATGCAAGCGAGCGCGAGGCGTTCGGCAGACAGATCAGGGATTTCGGTCAGATCCAACGCCACATAGGTGAGTCTTGGGCCGAGTACAGGGCGATGCGGGCCTACGTCTACGACACTGCACGCCAGTTGGACCTGTCCGAGGCAGGACATCGTTTGGACTCGGACGGCGTCAAGCTGTTCGCAACCACCGCAGCCAAGGGCATCGCCGACCGGGCCATCCAAGTCATGGGTGGCTATGGTTACGTAGGCGAGTACGTAGTCGAGCGAATGTGGCGCGATGCGAAGCTTCTGGAGATTGGCGGAGGCACCCTCGAGAGCCATCAAAAGAACATTACCAAGGACCTGTCGCGAAACCCTGGAGCAATCGAAGAGTAGTGGTAGTCCCGCCCGGATTCGAACCAGGGTCCCCGGGACCAAAACCCGAGATGATGGACCACTACACTACGGGACTCCGCGTAACCCCTGCTGTGCTGACTCTTTGTATTTGACGGGACTCGGAGCCGTCAATCTCAAGCCGACCTGGTTAACCCGATATTGCATGCGAGGCAGACTCTCTGTGGCAGTTTTCATCCTCCTGCTCGCCTCGTCAATGTCATCCGCAGCGACCAACGAGCCCTCCAGACCTACCGACCAATCACCAGAGCCGACTCCGAAATCAAGCACTCCAAACCAACCCATGGGAACTCCCTGGATGGACCAGGGACTGCTGGATAGGGTCGCCTCAGGGCAAGGAGAGGTGCGTGTGACGGTGATTACGAGTTCGCTCGACGATCTCGACGTGTGGCAGCACAAGCACGGCGCCTTCGAGAAGCAGGCGCCTGCCAAGGCCGGCGAGGTCATGGTGAGCCGCGGAGGCTCGAGCAGTGGTATCGACCACAGGACCCTCTGGCTGGACGCCGACCTCTTGCACAAGCTTCCCGGTGTTGCCGGGGTCATCGCAGTAATCGACGCCGAACGCTCCCCCGAGCCCTATGACACAGTCCCACTCGCAGCACCTCCCGGTCACGATCCCTCATCGGTCAGGACGGGCCAGATTCATGGCGCCACGGACGCTTGGGACAGGGGCTACACGGGCAAGGGTCTAGTAGTCGCAGTAGCCGACACCGGCGTCGACTTCGGACACCCCGACCTCAACGGCACCCAAGCCAGGGTCGAGTACCAGAACTCGTCCTACCACGGCTGGCCCCTGATGCTCGACCACAACAGCATGTACTACTGGCTGGTCGACGGCGAGGCATACCCGGAGACCGGAACTTGGTACGCAAACACCTCGACAGTTGATTTCGACAATGACAGCGATGGGGTCCTCGACTCGAGCGGCTACAACATCACGGGCGTGAACGCATCTCTCTCGGGCATCTACCACCTCGGGGAGCATCCTGATTGGAAGCTGCGGGACAAGGTGGGAGGGGACGTTCCCATCCTAGTCGTCGACGACGGTAAATCGGGTCTCTACGAGACGGTATGGCCCGACATCGACAGGGACGGCTGGTTCGGAAACGAGACTCCGATGAGGCCAGGAGAAGAGACCTCGGGCAGAGATGTGGATGGCGATGGTCTGTGGGACATATCAGCTGGGCTAGTCTACTGGGTGGCTGACGGCACCAACGGCGTACCCTACAGCTCGACCTACGCCGCTAGACACGGATACGATGACCGGATCCCCGGATCAGGGAACCTGACTCTGTTCATGCTCGAGTCCGGCAGCCACGGAACGCTTTGCGCCAGCGCGGTGGCCGCGCAGGGTGTTATCGACGACGGGCGCGTCCTCGGCATGGCGCCGAACGCCACCATCTCCGCCATAGGCAACCACTACTCCGGCGGCCACGCCCTCGATGCGTGGCGATTCATCGCCGAGGGCTACGACGGCGACCCCAACACCCCCGACCAGCCCCACATAGGCTCGTTCTCCTTCGGGTACTCCTCGGTCGACGACTCTGGTGCCGACGGCTACTCGCTCTACCTCGACTGGCTTACTCGGGTCTACAACTCGAATGTCTCGTACGCCGTGGCCATCGGCAACGGCGGACACGGCTTCGGAACCACGAAGGTACCGGGAGCAGCTCACGGCGTGTTCTCCGTAGGCGCCTTCAGCAGCAGATCTTCCGACTCCTGGGGGCAGAGCGCACCGTGGTCGAATCGAGGACCTAACGTTGTCGGCAGGATGGACCCAGACATCGTCTCCGTCGGCTGGTCTGCGACAGGCGATGTTCCGCTCAACGACTACGGCAGCGCCAACGACGCCTGGACCACCTGGGGCGGGACCAGCTTGGCCACGCCCGTGGCCGCTGGCCTGCTCGCACTGATCGAGGAGGCTTGGCTCGAGAACCTGAACCAGACTCCCGGTTCACAGGAGCTCAGGGACTTCGTGCTCTCGACCTCCGACGACAGGGGCTACGAGCCCTTCGTTCAGGGTGGTGGTTGGATGAACGCCTCCCGCTCAGTGGCCACCTTGGAGGGCGACAACGGGACGTGGTCGCTGAGCCCTGCACAGTGGAACTCCGGGACGTTCCAGGGTCAGCACCGGGACGCCAACCTCAATGCCCTGCGCCCCGGAGAGTCCCAGACAGTCGAGCTCGCCTTCGACAACCCCGGCGACTCCGACCTCGTCCTGAGTCTCTCCCCAACGGTCTTCGCACCGCTGGAGCACACCGTCCTCGTCTGGAACAGCACCGGCAATGGCAGCAGTGGGGGCGAGAACGACACATGGGACGGGCACCAGGATGATCGCCCGGACCTCCTCGTCCCCCTCCACATTACGAACGACTCAGCATACCAGCTCCCCAACAGCACAGTCCAGCTTCGTGCTAGGGCGACCATCGACTACGCAGCCTTCGACCCCTACAAGGAACGCTCCTCGAAGGAACGCGTCTTCCTACAGATCTACCGCTGGACGGACTTGGACGACGACGGCATATACCACAATGACTCCGACGGCGACGGAATGGTGGACGACGGGGAGTGGAACGAGTCCGACGAGCTCGAGGAGGTCACCTACTGGTGGAGCAACGGACCGCAGGCCGAGGTCAGGGTCGGCATGCCCTTCGAGGACTCTAGGGATGGCCTGCTGTTGGGAGTGTGGAGGTACGACGACCAGCTCTCAGGGGCGGACCCCGTGAGGATTGAGGTTGATTGGACTGCCTTCGGATCAGTCGAGGACGACTGGATCTCGACCCCTGCCACCGTGCAGGCGACGGGCCAAGGAACAACCACCGTCGAGATAGTCGTGTCCGTGCCCGAGAACGCCTCCCCGGGGTTGCGCCAGCATGGCATCTCCGTTCAGTCGTACCAAGTCGACGACCAGGGCCAGCCCACGGGGGAGCCACATCGAAACTGGACAATGCCCGTGGTGACCAACGTGCCCTGGCAGGGTCCCTTCACCCTGTTGCCAGGCCCATTGGACGGCAACGCCTCCAATCAGACCCTGTACACCGAGTCCTGGATTAGTGGGGCGATGCGTTGGTCATGGAGGGCGGAGAGCGGTGACTGGCGATTCCTGACTGTGGAGTGGCCCGACGAGATGGGCGACGAAGGCTCGATTATCCTCGACGTTGACTGGGACGACAATCCCTACACCGACATCGACGTGCTGTGGCTGACCGAAGTGACTCACGGCTACGCCGAGGATGCACCTGATGCCTACGGCTCCTCCACCTTCCACATCGAGGAGCGATCTATGAACAACCATGCCACCAGCGGACAGCACAACTGGGGGACGTACACTGGCACTTCGAGGGAGACCTTCGTCGTACCTCCGACGCCGGGCACGCACCAGATGGTGCTTCACACTGCTCTCCATGGGGTGCCGACCAACGACAACCCACTCAACATCACCGTCGGCTATCTCGCCGCCGAGTCATCCGGATTCCAACGCACGGTTACGGACTGGTCCGAGGGCAACGGGACCGACACGGCGCGAATCGTCTCCACCATCCCGCTCCCAGTGAGCTCGATTGAAGGCTACGGATGGACCCAACCGATCCACCTCGACAACCAGACTGCGTACCAAGACGTCTCGAGCGACAAGATGACCGCCTCGTGGTGGCATAACCTCACCCTGGAGAACGCCTCCGAGCTCAGGGTTTCGCTAGATTCTTACGGGGACGCGGACCTAGACCTCTACCTGTTCCACGACGACGACGGCGACGGCAACTTCTCCGCTGACGAGGAGTCCAGGAGGTCCTGGAGCAGCACGTCTTCAGAGTCAGTCACCATCGCGGACCCGGAGGACGGGCTGTACGGCGTCGCCGTCCACGGCTGGTCAGTCGACGGCGAATCCGTGGACTTCTGGATTGACATCGACGTCGTCGCGGGCGCAGCGCTGGGTGTCATCGGCCACGAGCAACTCAATGCCTCGCAGATCAGCAGCATCTGGCCGAACGGCTCTCCGACCCTCGATGGAAGAATTCCGGCGGGAGCACTGGAGCTGAACCTCTCCATCAACAGGCCTTCCCAGGCGGGCTCGTGGCTCGGATTCGTCGTCATCGAGCTCGAGGGCGGTTCCAGCATCAGGCTTCCCTATGAGTACGAGCTCGTCGAACTGGATCCAGAGATCTCATTCACGGCCCCGCAGAACATGACACAGACAAACGTCCCGTTACTTATGCAGTTACACGCTCGCGACATTGGCATCGGATTCTACCTCTCGAACCTCTCATGGCCTGTCGCCAACGCCCCGTCCGGCACGACGAGCGTCATCTCCAACTCTGCTTGGGGATTGGACACCGATGGTTGGAATCATAACCTCACTGGGATATGGAACGGCCTCGAGGATAATCTGGTGCCCGACCTCTTCCGCGAGGTCTGGGTCAACGCCTCGCTGCCCGTTTCCGAGCAATGGTTCGACTACCACGCCACCGTTACAGATGCGTCCGGGCGGTCGTCCGAGACCTTCTTATCTGTGGCATACGATGCTACTGCGCCCCCTCTGCTGGTGACTGGAGTGCCTTGGATTACGTCCTCGCAGGAGGTCGCCATAGGGATCATGACCGAGCCTGGGGCCACCCTGAGCCTCGACGGGACCACCATCGAAGCCAACGAGAGCGGCTTCGCTCAGCACCTCCTGCAGCTGGAACCATCCCAAGTCGGATACTACGGGGGCTCGCAGGGCGTTCCGGCGTTCTACCAAAACGGGGAGGCGAACGTCTTCGTCATTACCGCCAGCGACGCTGCAGGCAATTTCGCCTCTAGGTCCTTCCAAGTCGTGTACGACCCGACCACACCCTCCGCAGTCGAGCTGATGTCGGTCCTCGATCAGGCCGGCTATGCCTACACTCCGGCCGACCTACACCACCCCATGAACCTCACTAGAGGTCAGATTATTTTCGAGATGCCGGCTGACATTAGCGAGTGGTGCCTCGAGTTTGTGAGCGTACTCACCGGGGAATCCTCTACCGAGTGCCTGCCCACGCCCGACCAGCCCGCCGTCCTCAATGCCTCCACTGGTTTCCCCGTTGCCGGCGTGGATGAATACCCAAGCACCTTCGTCGAATCGATCCCCCTAGACCTAGCTGATCTGGACGACGATAACTACGTCATGACCTTGCGACTCACCGACTGGGCGAACAACACGCACGAGGAGAGTTGGCCTCTAGTGTTGGACCGCACGCTGCCAGCGGTCGCGTGGGCCCTCGACCCGGCACAGGGTACGGTCCTCGGTGACCACAGGCAGAACCTCTCATGGGGGTCGCCCGAGGACGTCAATGTCAACATCTCGCTGAACGGGCTTTCTCTGTCGGAGCAAAACGGGTCCTCTGGCTACTTTGCGTTTGATCTCAACAGGACTGGCGAGCACACAATCTGCCTCGGGGCCGTCGACCACACCGAGCCCCAAATCAACGACAACCGCTTCGGCGAGTGCAGGACCTTCGTGCTTCTGGAGGCTATCTATGACACAGCGCTGGCAAATGGCAATGGCGAACTCATCGCCCTCGACAGCATAGAGGTCGTAATCCTGAGGCACGAGTCCCAGTCCATTCACTGGTTGAGGGCGGGATCCGAAGAGACGCACTTGGTGGAGCCTGGTAACGGCACAGTGACCCTAGTGCTTGACCTAATCGAGGGGCAGAACGAGTTCGTGATTCAGGTCGGTGCGCTCGACGGGATTGACACATACATGATTTCATTGGAGCGGGACTCGACGCCGCCCGTGCTTGAGTTCCAAGAGGACTACTTCCGCAACGCACCACTTTCCACAGAGAGAAGATTCTCTGGCTCCTGCGAGCCCGGGCTGTTAGTCAGGATATGGAGTGCATCGGACTCCGTCGAGCTCATCTGCCCCGAAGCGGGGAACTTCACTGTGACCATCAACGTCCCCCAGACACCCGGTTCGCATGCCATCGAGGGAAGCAGCCTGGATATGGTCAAGAATGAGCAGACCCATTCCCTCGAGATCCTGAAGCAGGACTGGACAAATTGGGCTCTCGACGATGCTAGGGGCGCCGGCCCCATGCTATGGTGGCTGTCTATGGGCGGCCTGCTCGTGCTCGCGGCAATCGCTCTTCCCCTGTCAGCACTACTGCGGAGAACATCCCGCAGGCGAGTGGAATGAAGCTGGCCTGCCATGCCAAACATCATGGCCGATTCTGCGCTGGGACGACTATGGCCATCGAGTCCATCGGCGTGGTGGGGTCGGGGCAGATGGGCAACGGCATTGCCCAAGTAGCCGCTTGTTGCGGCCTTGACGTCACTATGGTCGACGTCGAGCAGGGCTTCCTAGACAGGGGGATGGAAGCCATCCGCGACTCGCTGGACAAGCTGGTGTCCAAGGAGAGGATGCCCGGCGAGGACGCGGAAGTCGCCCTCGGGCGCATACGCACGGCCATCGCTCTGGACTCACTCTCGTCATGCGACCTCGTGGTCGAGGCCATACCAGAGATCCCCGGCCTGAAGTTCTCCACCTTCGCCAATCTGGACGCGATATGCAAGCCGAACGCAATTCTCGCCAGCAACACATCGAGCATCTCCATCAACGAGATCGCTAGCCACACCGGCAGGCCAGACAGAGTCATCGGGATGCACTTCATGAATCCCGTCCCAATCATGAGACTGGTCGAGATCATCAACGGCAGCGAGACCTCTTCGGAGGTCACCAGTGAGGTGGTATCCGCCGCAGAGCGCATGGGCAAGACCCCGCTGGCGTGCATGGACTCGCCGGGTTTCGTCAGCAACAGAATCCTCTGCCCCATGATTAATGAGGCCATATTGGCGCTTCAGGAGGGCGTTGCCGACCCGGAGGCGATAGACGGCATCATGAAGCTGGGCATGAACCACCCGATAGGCCCACTGGCCCTCGCGGACCTCATCGGCCTAGACACTGTGATGCACATCATGGGCGTCCTGCACGAGGGCCTGGGGGGCGACAAGTATCTCCCGGCACCCCTATTGGTGGATATGGTGGATCAGGGAAGGCTCGGCCGCAAGACGGGATCTGGGTTCTACGATTACTAGTCGCCTCCTCCCGTGCGGTGCATTTTACACACCACTTTTCACTAACCTTGAAGTCTTACGCTCACGCGGGTCACAGTCATGAGAGCCGTGGCTAGGGCGCGCTTCATCACCGTAATACTCGTTATCGGGGCGCTGGCAACCCCCGCCCTGGGCAATGACGCCGGAAGC
>Ga0257111_1001025_pt1 | contig 11421 bp, 8 predicted proteins | sample LP_taG_6_FD_191567 | JGI IMG/M metagenome (GOLD analysis project Ga0257111, IMG submission 191567) | Marine microbial communities from Northeast Subartic Pacific Ocean, Canada - LP_J_2015_P26_500m | ecosystem: Environmental > Aquatic > Marine > Oceanic | place: Canada: Northeast Subartic Pacific... | reverse complement strand
AAACAAAATTGGGTTCTTGTTAGAATTTATCATATTAATGAATGAAGGAATAGCCCTACCACTTAATGGCGTCCCAGGACCATATATTCCCATAAATCTGAGAATAACAAGAGTGATTTTTAATTTCTGAGATAAAATGTTAAGATATTTTTCCGTCAGTAATTTACAAGCTCCATAAACGTTGGATGGATTTGTTGGGTGGTCTTCATTTATTGGGTTTGTTATTGTGGGTCCATACACCATATATGAGCTTGAATAACATAATTGTTGTAAATTTGGAAGACATTCGAGTAGATTAATAGAACCTTTGAGATCTAAGTTTATACTTTCTTCAGCAAAATCACTAATTTTTTGAGAATCATTTATTTTTCCTGCTAAGTGGATTGCAATTTTGACATCATTTAAAATATCTTTAAAGCAGCTTAATGATTCTTTTTTTGTTAAATCGGCTTCAAGAAAAATATATTTTAAATCGTTTTTGGGAGAATCAATATCTATTCCAATTACTTGGTAACCAAGTTTTAACAAATTTGGTATCAATCTAGTGCCTAGCTGACCTGATGAGCCAGTCACAACAATCTTTTCGTTAACCAAGCAATTTACTTTCCAACAGTCTGTATTCTTTTTGTGTAATTCTCGATATTGATAACTCTATTATCTATTTCTTTTACTGCTTCTGTTGTCTTTCTTGGAAGTGAACAACGTCTACAGACTTCAAGTTCTTTAACACCTGCCCGTCTTTTGTGAATTTGACGAACTTTTTCTAATTCTTCTCCATGCCATATTTCATATACTGTTTGCTTGTTTACATCTCCTATTATGTGAGCGCCAAGCTCATCATTAGCACATAACATGACTAGCCCATCCGAACCAATAACCATTCTTTGATAAATTTGAGGGCATGAAAAATTTTCCTCATATTCAATATCTTTATCGTTGAATAACCAATCAATCAATGGGTTTGAAGCAATTTGATCAGTGATAGGATTAAAAATGTTATAAAATTCTTCTACATTTTGTGAAATAGAAGGCCAAATTGCTTGAACTTTAATTACTGGTTTTTTAACTCCTAACTGTTTTTTTATTTCTTGATATTTTTTAATTTTTTCAATTTGTTCATTAAATTTTAGTGGGCTTCGAATTTTTTCATATGTCTGTCCAATACCATCAAAAGATATTGTAAGCCAATCCAAATCTAATTTTATTAATTTTTTAAATTTTTCTTCATCTAACATTCCACCATGAGTCAAACTGGATATTTCTTTAATACCTTTTTCTTTTGCGTATTCTATCATCTCAAAAATATGTGGGTTTAGAAACGCCTCTCCTCTTAAACTGATTCTAATTGAATAAAGATCGTATTGTATACTTTCATCAATAACTTTTTTGAAAAGATCAAAACTCATAAATTTTCTATTAACCTTTGATTTGAATTCATCAGTTGTTGTATAACACATAGGACAGTGTAAATCACAGGCACTTGATAATTCCAAATCTATATGCAAAGGAAATTTATTGACATGATTTAATCGAGGATAATAATGCCATTTTATTCTATTAGAAATAAATGCTATTAGATGTCCCTTTGCTCTATTGAAGTCAAATTTAATATTTTTCTTCCTTGATGTTAGTCTAAATTGTCCTTTGTTAATTCTCATCCCATGAATTTATAATATTTTACTTATAAAGGGTTATTTTTAGAATGTTAACTTTCTTACTTTTTAAAAATATTATAATAATTTGAATATTAAAACACAGTAAACGTTTAATTTTTCTAATGCAAAATTGACAAATAGTGTTTATACTTTATTATTTAAATGGCTCAAAAAACTCCAAGTATTCTAATCAGAACTGATGGTAGTAATCTCATTGGATTAGGACATGTATATCGTTGTATTGCTTTAAGTCAGAAACTGAAAAAAAAAGGTGCAAAAATTAATTTTTTAGTAGGATCAAATCCTCGAATAATAAAAAAACTGAAAACGTATGGAAAATGTTACATTTCTAATAATATTGAAGAAGATGAAATTCAATTAATAAATAAAATTAATCCAGATATAATTTTTATAGATCTATTAAAAAAATTCTTCCCATATTCTGATTCATATTTTAAAAGAATTAGAAAGCTAACACAATTACTTGTAACAATAGACTTTTCTGGAAAAGAAGTAATTTATGCCGATTTATCTTTTTATTCATTATTTAAACCAAAAATTAAAAATTCTAAAAAAATATTTTATGGTCTAAAATATGCGATTGTACGTGATGAATTTCATTTATATCGTCAAAAATTTTTTGTGAGAAAAAATGTAAAATCCATTTTAATCTTACAAGGAGGCTCTGACTCTAACCTTATCAGTCTAAATATATTAAATGCCATTAACGATTTTGATAATAAAATTAGTTTTACACTAATAGTGGGCTCTGAGTTTAAAGGGTGGAATCAACTAAATTATTTTAGAAAAAAAATAAAAAATATTAAGATTCTTCATAATGTAAGAAATATTTTTGAAATTATGGTTAAAAATGATATAGTTATTTCTGCTGCGGGAAACACACTGATTGAATCACTTTATCTTGGTATTCCAACAATTATTGTATGTGCAGAAAAACATGAATTGTATATAGCAAAATTTGTATCTGAAAAAAATCTCGCTAAGAATTTAGGTGTAGGATCAAATATAACCAAAAGAAAACTACTTTCTACCGTCGAAAATTTCATAGAAGATTTTCAAATGAGAAAAAATCTTAATAAGAAGTCAAAATGTGAAGTTGATGGAAAAGGTGTTTCTAGAGTTGCTAATATGGTTTTTAAATATTATAAAAACCTGAGAACCAATGATTAAAAGCCATATAGGACTTAAAAATCAAGATAGTAATTGTCAGACATTAGAGTAACTTATTCAGGTTTAATTAATTTTATAGTTGGAATTCTGATAATTTTTATTGGACTCATTTTTATTTTAATCGTTACACGAACAGTTACTCCTCAAGAATTTGGAACGTGGAATTTAATAAACAATTTAGTTTTTTATGTGGTTGTAGTTGAGCCCTTCATTTCGTTTTGGGTTACTAGGGAAACAGCTAGGGATGAAAGAACTGGAACGACAGCGGTTTTATCTAGTGGAATGTTTTCGGTTGTGTTAGTCTTTGCATATATTATACTAGCAAATTTTGTGGGCTTTCAAACAGATGCTAATCAACAAATTTTATTGCTTGGTGCTGTGTTGGTACCATTAGTATTTGTTAACTACACATTAACTGGAATTAATTTGGGCTGGAAGCCGCAAGCTATAGGATATAGTACAATTTGTTTTGGTATTACAGAACTTGTAATGGCACTAATCTTTGTTTATCATTTAGGTTTGGGTGTTCCAGGAATAATAATTTCTGCTGCAGTTGGATATATTCCTAGTATTATAATTTTAACAATTTTTGGTCGTGAACAAATATCAAATCGATTTAGAAAAGAATTTTTGAAAAAATGGTTGAAAAGATTTTGGCTTCCCTTATACCCACAAATGGGTACATTAGTAAGAACATTAGATATCATAGTTTTTACTCTCATTACTGGTTCAGTTATAGGACTTGCATTTTGGGCTGCTGCAAGAGCAATAACAACTTTAGTTGCATCCTCAGGAACAATTTCAAAAGCCATGTATGCAAAATTAATACAAGGTGACAGAACAGAAATCTTACAGGAAAATATAACACTACTATTTTATTTTGCATTTCCTCTTACAGCAATATCAATTATTTTTGCAAAACCAACCCTATTCGCTTTAAATCCAATTTATGAACCTGCAGCATTAATAGTAGTAGTATTATCTTTGGGTGTTTTCTTTTGGGTGTTAAGTAATACATTCCAAACATTTCTTAAAGGAATGGAAAATGTGGATGTTGATAAAAATGTCACATTCATGGATTTGATTAAAAGTAAGTTATTTTCGATTCCTACAATAGTATTAGTTCAATCCATAATACATATAGTTGCATTAACAGTTGGGCTTATACTTCTTAGTGATAGCCCACAATTAGATCTAGTATTGTATTGGGCTTGTGTTGAACTAGTAGTACAAATTCCATTTACTGGTTATTTTTATATTTCATTGAAAAGAAGTGTTTCTTTTAAATTAGAAGTAAAAAGATTGTTAAAATATCTGTTATCAACTGTGGTAATTTTTAGTTTAATCTATATTTTATTAGAAAAATATCTAATATACAAAATAGAACTGATTGAATTTATTCCTAGTCTTATATTATTTGTAGCGTTAGGTGTTGGGGCATACCTAATAGTTACATACTTTACAGATAATAAAATAAGAGAATTATTCCAAGCAATAATACAAGAAATTAGGAAAAAGAAAGATAATTAATTATTTATATTAAAAAATTCTTGATTAATATATCACTCCTGGTTGAATATGATAATATGAAAAAAGCCCTTATTACAGGAATAACGGGACAAGATGGAGCATATCTTGCTGATTTTTTGTTAAAAAAAGGTTACAAAGTATTTGGCACGTATAGAAGAACGTCTACTCCGAATTTCTGGCGTCTTCAATCACTTGGAATTTTTTCAAAAATTCATCTTATTCCATCGGATCTATTAGACATGGGTTCACTGGTAGAAGCTGTACATGTTTCTAATCCTGATGAATTGTATAATTTAGCTGCCTCCAGTTTTGTTAGTTCTGCGTTTGAGCAACCAGTAGGAAATGCAGAACTAACTGGACTTGCGGTTACAAAGCTTTTAGAATCGGTTAGAATTGTTAATCCTAATTTAAAATTTTATCAAGCATCAAGTAGTGAAATGTATGGAAACTCTAAAACAAAAATTCAAGATGAAAATACGCCATTTAGTCCTGCTAGTCCTTATGGTGTTGCTAAACTTTATGCTCATTGGATTACGAATATTTATCAACAGTCCTACAATATTTTTACTGCCACAGGAATTTTGTTTAATCATGAATCACCACTAAGAGGACTTGAATTTGTTTCAAGAAAAATAACTAACGCAGTTGCAGAAATTTCTTTAGGTTTAAGAAAACAATTAGTTTTAGGTAATCTTGATGCAAAGAGGGATTGGGGATATGCACCAGAGTACATTAAAGCAATTTATTTAATGATGCAACAAGATAAACCGAACACATTTGTTATTAGCACAGGTGAATCACACTCTGTCTTGGAATTTGTTAAGACTGCGTTTGACTTGGTTGGTTTGAATTGGAAGAAATATGTTAAAACAGATAAGAGGTTTTTGCGACCTTTAGAAATTAATTATTTATGTGGAGATCCGAAAAAAGCAAAAAGAAAATTACAATGGACCCCAAAAATAAAATTTCATGAACTTGTAGAGATTATGCTCAATGAAGATCTAAAAAGATGGAAAATGTTTTTGGATGGAAAAGCATTTGCCTGGGATGCTCCATTATACCCTTCTGAAAGCAAAATTATTACAAGACTCAGTGAAGAAAATACTAAATCAAAAATTAAAAGAAATGCATTTAGAAGTAGAAAATAATGAAACATGAGAATCATCATGGAACAAAATAATCAATTAGTAAAAGATATCAAAAAAATAGAGCAATGTCGAATTTGCCAAAATAAGAATTTAAAACATATTCTTAGACTTGGAAATCAATATCTTGTAGATTTTTTAGATAACAAAGAAGATATCAATTATGTTGCGCCATTAGAATTAGTCTTATGTAGTAAAAAGAATAATGGCTGTGGTTTGTTACAATTACAACATACTGTTCCTCCAGATTTACTATATCGAAAATTTTGGTACAAAAGTGGAGTAAACCAAACTATTAGAGATGATCTTGAGGATATTGTTCGTAAAGCAGAAAAAAAAATAGATTTGTATGATGGTGATTTTGTTATCGATGTAGGAGCAAATGATGGAACGCTACTTCGATTTTATAATAATTCATCACTAAAATTAATTGGGTTTGAACCTGCTACTAATTTAATGGAAGAGGCTAGATCTGGAACTTTTAAAATTTTTAATGAATATTTTAACTCAAGAATATTTGAAGAAAGTTTTGGAAATAAAAAAGCTAAGATAATTACTAGTATTTCTATATTTTATGATTTAGATAACCCGCATGACTTTGTTGAAGATATAACAAAGATTTTAGATGAGAATGGAATTTGGATACTTCAAATGAATTATTTAGTAACTATGTTAGAAAATTTTGCGTTTGATAACATTGTACATGAACATTTAGAATATTATTCACTTCAATCACTTGAACATTTACTAGATAAACATGGTTTAGAAGTGTTTGATGTTGAACAGAATAATATCAATGGTGGAAGTATTAGGGCCTTCATTAAGTTTAAAGACTCTAGCAAATTTTCTATATCAAAACGAGTAAATGATATGATGGTACATGAGATGAAGATTGGATTATCTGATGAAAAAACTTATTTAGATTTTGCAAGGCAAATAAAAAGCCTAAAACAACAAACTTGTAAATTTATCAAGGATGAAATCAACAACGGAAAAAAAATTTATGTTTATGGTGCATCAACGAGAGGCAATACATTGTTACAATATTATGGATTAAACTCACAATTTATTCAGGCAGCATCTGAGAGAAATCCTGCAAAATGGGGTAAATATATTGTAGGTAGTATGATACCTATTATTTCAGAAGAACAAGCTCGTTTGGAAAAACCTGACTATTTTTTGATATTACCGTGGTATTTTGCAGATGAATTTGTAAATAGGGAGAGAGAATTTCTAGATGATGGTGGAAAGTTCCTCATTCCATTACCACAATTCAAACTAATTGATTCAAACAATTCGTAAACTTTTTTGAATTATTGATGAAAGACGTTTTCCAATGACTTCAAATCTATGGTTTTTTTCAATGTAATTTCTTCCATTTTGACCTAATTCTTGACATAATTGTTCATCTGATTCCAATTTTAGTATGGCATCAATAAAGCCGTCCAGGTTTCCCTCATCTACACAAATTCCAGATTTTGTCATTTCTACGTAATTTCCAATAGCACCACTAGAGCAACATATTATAGGTCTGCCAATTGCCTGTGACTCAAGTATTTTGGTAGGTAATGATGTGTTGAGAGAATAACCCTTACCCATCGGAACCAAAAACACATCAGATTTACTCAATGTTGCAGATAATTGATCCATAGGAACAAAATCTGAATTAATTACCAAGTTATCAATTTGAAATTTTGCTTTCTGTTCTTGTAAATATGAAAGTAGTTTTCCTTTTCCTCTTATAACAAATACAATATTTTTATTTTTTAGTTTTTTTGCAGCATTTAGTATTATATCAAAATCATAGGAATTTACAAGAGAACCTGAATACATTAAAGTAAAAACTTTCTGGCGCTCTTTTTTAGTAAAAGTAAAAAATGTTTCATCTATACCATGCGAAATAGCATCAATCTTATCATTATCTATTCCATATGATTTATGAATAATTTCTTTAATCTCATCATTCAATGGGATAATATGTTTTGAATAATTATACGAAAATTTTGCAAGACGTGTTAAGAGTTTTCTTAAAAAATTTGATTTCAATATTTTTTGTTCATATAATAATTCAGGCCACATATCATCAACTACTCTTAACACAACCCCACCTCTTAATTTAGAATAAAAATATGCAGGAATTATTGAAAAAAGATTTGGCTCAAATGCGAGTATTACATCAGGCTTAGATTTAATAGAAAATAGTGGAAAGAGTGAAGTAAAACAAAATGAAAAATTTAAGATTGCACTATTTTTTATTGAAGAATGTAATAGAGATGGAACCCAAACTCGTATTAAATCTAGATTACCCATTTTTTCTTTCTTAGTTAATTTATTACGATAGTTTTTTGGTACAGGACCATGTTGATGAGGGTGTGCAGTGATTACTGTAACATTATAATTTTGTTGTTCTAAACACTTTGAATAGTTAAAAGCTCTTGTTGCTCCACCTGATACGTCAGGAGGAAAATATTGAGATAGTGCAACTACATTAATTTTTTTTTTCATTTGATATACATTTTTAGATATAAAATATATATGAACTCACTCAGCAAATCTAGCGCACAGATTATATGAATAGATATGACGAAATCGTTATGGAAAAAGTCCTAGTAATAGCGCCTAATTTTCAACCCGAATCAGTTGGTGGTGCAACAAGAATTTATGAAATGGTTAAAGAAATCCAAGGCGAGTATGATGTTACTGTGGTCTGCCCTCCACCAACATATCCATTTACAAAATATAAAAAGTCAAATCATATTTTTCAAAAACAAATTCTTGATGGGATTACAGTTTATAGAATATGGACACATCAACCTTCAACAGTAAATCCTTCATCAGTAGGACGCTTTCTATATTATACAATTTTTCCAATTTTAACAAACTTATTCTTATTTCGTTTATTACGTGATGTTTCATTTGTAATTATTAGTACTCCCCCACCATCACTTTTGATTACAAGTTGGATTGTAAGACTTTGTCAGAAAAAATTAATTATTGATGTACGAGATTTATGGATTGACGCATTAATTTCATTAAAATATGTTAACAAAAATAACCTATTTGTAAAATGGGTGAGGAGATTTGAGATTAGTTGCTGGAAAAAATCCGATCTTATTCTAGCAAATAGTATTACTACTATAGATAGGATAAAACAGATTTTAGGATTAAATTCTACAAAAATAAAATATTTTCCATTTCATACTGATCTTAAAATTTTTAAAAAAGAAAGCGTTCAAACGGAAAAACAGATAGTTTACATAGGTAATTTTGGCATCTCACAGGCTCTAGAAGTTTTAATTAATTCTATACCGATCGTGCTTTCTAAAATTCCAGAGCTTAGTGTTAAATTGTATGGAGGTGGATTCTGTGAATCAAAGATTAAAAATCTTGTTAAAGAACTAGGACTTGAAAAATCAATTCATTTTTTTGATCCTGTATCTAGAGAAAAAATTCCATTGATTTTATCTAAATCACTAGTAGGTATAGTACCTCTAGAAGATAATGAGGGATTACGTTCAGCAATACCAACAAAAACATTTGAGTATCTTGCATGCAGCTTACCAGTATTAGCTTATGGTAGATCAGATGAATTAAAGAGAATAATAAAAGAATCAGATGCAGGAATATACATAGATAGTAATAATCATAAAGAGATAGGTGATTCTTTGATTAAATTACTAAATGATGAAGATGAGCTTAAAAAATATTCTATAAATGGAAGAAAATTCATGGAAAAAAAGATTAATTTTTCATTTCTAAAGGAGATTTAGATTATGAGTTTAAGTGATGAGATTAATAATATAACCAAACAATTACTAAATGGAGTTATGCAACAACTCACTGTTACAGATGAAGATGCATATGTAAAAGATGATGTTTCTAAAGTTATACGAACACGGGTTACCGCTGAGTTATGCTCTACCTTAGTAAAGCTACATAATTTAAAAATTTCAGATCATCAATCTATGATTAAAAAATTAACAAAGTGGCTGATAGATAATCAAAATGCAGATGGTTCTTGGAATGAAACGCACATAAATTATGATAAACCATCAACTGTGTTTACCTCAATCTGTGCTTTGTCATTATTAGAAACTGCTGAATCTTTTCCAGATCTAAATATAGATGAAGAAATTTTTGATAGAGCAGCCAAGTTCATTTTAAAACAGGAAATTTATTATGGTGAGTATAAAAAATCAGAACTTGTTCATGCAGATATTTTAAATGTAGATGCAATGGCTTCGGCATTTTTACTAAAATTTGGTAGTAGATCTTCTAATGAAAGTTATATTCAAGCAGGAAAAATGGCGGTTGCACATATTTGCTCATATCAATTTATTGATGGCGCTTATCCTTATGGTGGACCATTTAGAGCATATCCTTACAAACATCATTTCTATATTCCATGTATACATTATCAAGCAGTAACTTTGTATTATTTGATTAAGACAACACCATACATAAAATCAGAATGGTTAGAACATTCAATTTCATCTGGCACAAAATGGCTTATAAAAAATCAAAAAGATGATGGTTCTTTTAAATGGAAGAACAGTGGTCTTAATTTTGCACTTTATCTTTCAGCTACATATGCATTTGTATTGCCTGTGTACCTGAACTTTTTATCAGATCATACAAATGTTGCTAGATTAATGGAAAAATCAGTGAATGTCCTAAAAAATCAAATTTTTGATAATATCCTACTAAGGTGGGAAAAGGGAAGTTCAAAATCAATCATTACGGGTTTTCTCGAGGCACGAAAAGGAGGATCTATCGGAAATTACCCTGTTTTGTTTAAATTTTTACGTACAATGCATAGATTACACAGAGAAATTTCTAGAACGAAGATATCAAATCAAATAACTCCTAGTAAACTAATTTCTAAACCTATTGGATATAGTGCATATCTAGGAACTGTTGAATCTAGTACGAACCACCCAGATATGTATATGACAACAGAAGCACTAGATGCTTTGTCATCTTCTTTAGAAAGGATGAATGAAAAATGAAACAATTAGTTTTAGATATTTCAAGTGGAGATACAAAAGTAGTTGAAGTGCCAGACCCGTCTGTGCGCCCTGGTGGTATAATAGTAAAAAACCATTATTCTGTAATCAGTATTGGAACAGAAAAAAGTATTGTTGATTTTGCAAAAAAAAATCTTATTGGAAAAGCACGAAATAGACCTGATTTATTCAAAGCATTTTTAGAAAAAGCAAAAACAGATGGATTAATAGTTGCATACCAACAGGCTCATAGAAGATTAGAACAATATCTTCCTCTTGGTTATAGTTCTGCTGGGATTGTTGATGAAATATCTGATGATGTAAAAGATTTTAAAATAGGTGACAAAGTGGCATGTGCTGGTGCAGAATATGCATGGCACGCAGATAAAATTTCTATTCCTAAAAATCTTGTAGCAAAAGTTCCTGATGGAGTGGATTTTAAAGATGCATCGTTTTCTACTATTGCATCTATAGCTCTAAACGGATTCAGATGTGCGAATCCAGAGTTGGGTCATATCGTAATTATCGTAGGTTTGGGTTTGATTGGCTTGCTTACTGTTCAAATTGCAAAAGCTGCGGGGTGTAAAGTAATTGGAATTGATTTAGATGAACGCAAAGTAAAATTATCTTTAGAATTAGGAGCTGACCATGCTTATGTAAGATCAGAAAATAATGTGACTACAATTTTAGAATTAACAGGTCAGATAGGAGCAGATTCTGTTATTATTACTGCTTCAGGAGATTCTAACGATTCAATTCATTTGGCTGGGAAGATAACTAGAAAAAAAGCTATTGTGTCTATAATAGGTGCTATCAAATTAGATATTCCAAGAGAAGACTTCTACAAAAAAGAGTTGTCTGTTCAGATACCTAGCTCATATGGTCCTGGTAGAT
>Ga0257111_1001022_pt1 | contig 11444 bp, 9 predicted proteins | sample LP_taG_6_FD_191567 | JGI IMG/M metagenome (GOLD analysis project Ga0257111, IMG submission 191567) | Marine microbial communities from Northeast Subartic Pacific Ocean, Canada - LP_J_2015_P26_500m | ecosystem: Environmental > Aquatic > Marine > Oceanic | place: Canada: Northeast Subartic Pacific... | reverse complement strand
CGCTGATGGCCAGTGATCCACCGACCCAGTAGACGATGGCCGTGCCGATAGCCCCCAGCAGGGTCAGGGCAATGGCGAAGGTCCGGCTGAACAGGGCGTTGCGGATTCCGATGTCGCGAACCCGACCGGCTCGTCCGGCGAACCCGTCGGTCTCCTCGTCGGGACGGCCGAAGAGCTTGACCAACTGGGCGCCCGACACGTTGAAACGCTCGGTCATGGTGGCGTTCATGGAGGCGTTGAGGTTCATGCCCTCACGGGTGATCTCACCCACCGTGTCGGCCACCCGGCGGGCCGGAAGGATGAACAACGGCAGCAGCACCATGGCCAGCAGGGTGACCCGCCACTCCAGCAGGAACAGGGTGAGCAGGGTGGTGGCCGCGGTGATGGCGTTGGAGACCACCGTGCCCAGCGTGCCGGTGAGCGCCCGCTGTGCTCCGATCACGTCGTTGTTGAGCCGGCTGACCAGTGCACCGGTCTGGGTGCGGGTGAAAAAGGAGAGGGGCAGGCGCTGCACGTGGTCGAACAGGGCGACCCGCAGGTCGAAGATCAGGCCTTCGCCGACCTGGGCCGACGCCCACCGCTCAACGAACGAGAGTGCGGCCTGGGCCACGGCGGCGGCCACCACCAGCAGTCCCAGCACGGTGAGGCGGTCCCGGTCGCCGGCCGCGATGGCCCCGTCGATGATCTCCCGGAAGAGGAGGGGTGGGACCACGCCGAGCAGCGACGAGGCGGTGACCACGGCCAGGAAGCCAGCCACCTTGGACCGGTAGGGGCGGGCGAATCCCCACACCCGACGCCGCGTCTCGCGACCGATCGCCTTCGGGGCACCGGTCTGGTGCGCCATGACGTGGAGCAGGTGCATCGAGTTGGCCACCGGCTGAGCCTACGGAGTGGTGGCCGAGCCGACGGAGTGGCGCCCGAGCCTGCGAAGCGGGGCCCGGGGCGGGTAATCTGACGGTCCGTCAGATTTGACCGGCTCCCGAGGGGTTCCGGTGACCGTGGCCGAGCATCGGCCGAGGAGGCAAGACGATCGTGGGCTCAGACGCCAACCGGCCACTGGCCGACCTCAAAGTGGTGGAGAGTTCCCTGCTGGGTCCGGGCCTGGTGGCCACGTTCCTGGCCGACCTGGGAGCCGACGTGATCAAGGTCGAACCACCGACCGGTGACTACGTCCGCCAGATGACGTGGCCCATCGTCGACGGCAACTCGCTGCTCCACCTCCACACCCATCGCGGAAAGCGCAGCATCTGTCTTGACCTCAAGACCGAGGACGGCCTGGCTATCTACCGGGACTTGGTGCGTGACGCAGACGTGGTCGTGGAGGCCATGCGTCCGGGATCGCTGGCCAAGCTGGGCCTCGGCTTCGATCACCTGCTGGAGATCAACCCCCGTCTGGTCTTCTGCACCCTGTCGGGCTACGGGGCCACCGGCCCCTACCGCGACATGCCCAGCCACGGCATCGCCTACGACACGTGGGCCGGCCTCATCGAACCGGTGGTTGACGACGAGGGGTTCACCCGGATCCCCGTGCTCCCCAACATCGGAATCAACGTCGGTCCCATGGTGGCCGCCCTGGGCATCCTGGCTGCCGTCATCCGGGCCCGGGAGACCGGTGAGGGCACGTCACTGGAGGTGGCCCAATCCGATGCCGCGGCCTACATGGACTGGTACCGCATCGAGACCTACAAGGCCTACGAACGCCCGGCCGACGTGGTCACCGGCAACGCCTCGGACGGCTACGAACGGCGCGAGCCCGGTCTGGCCGGAATGTGGGAGGGCGTCCGCTACCAGCTCTACGAGGCGTCCGACGGCCACGTGCTCTTCATGGCCTCCGAGCAGGCCTTCTGGCGCAACTTCTGCGAGGGCGTCGGTCGGCCCGAACTCTTCGAGCGGTGGCCCGGGTCGACGTACGCTGACCACGCCCGCCACAACACCGAACTCCAGATCGAGTTGAAGGCCATCTTCGCCACCCGCACATGTGCCGAGTGGCTGACGTTCTCCAACGAGGCCAACACACCGATCGCCCCGGTGAACACGCCCAAGACGGCCCCCGACGACCCCCAGTTCGCCCATCGTCTGCCCTTCTACGGAATCGACGCGGTGGGGGCCGAGCAGTTGCCGCTGCCCATCTACATCGATGGCCAGTTGCCACCCACGCCGACCATGGCGCCCGGTATCGGAGAACAGACCGACGAGGTGCTGGCCGAGTTAGGACTGTCGGCCGAACGCATCGCCGAGTTGCGCGCCGCCGGCAGCGTCGGCCCCCGGGAGTAGTCGTACGGGGGGGAGTGGACCCTCAGAGGGTTCAACGCCCGAAGGTGATAGCCGACCAGCTATCAGCCTGGGTACGGCGCACCTCACTGAGCCCCTCGGCCCGATAGCGATCGCTCACCCGGTCGGCGTGCTCGTCGGGGATGCCACTGACCACCAACGTTCCCGCCTCGGCGATCCGGGCCACCACGTCGGAGGCGATGGCGTCGTGCACCACGGGCAGCACGTTGGCCAGTACCAGGTCGAAGGTTCCGGGCTCGTTGCTGAAGGGCCCGTTGCTCGGAGGCAGGTCGCGGATGGGAGTGGTCGACGCGGAGACCTCGACGTCGTTGGCCGCCGCATTGGCCCGGGTCCACGCCACGGCATCGTCCTCCACGTCGATGCCGACTACCGGGCCGGCACCCAGAAGGGCCGCGGCGATGCCCAACACCCCGGAACCGCACCCCACGTCCAGGACGCGCTGGCCGGGGCCGGCGAGCCGATCGACCTCGGCCAGCACGAGCGCAGTGGTGGGGTGGGCACCATGGCCGAAGGTGGGTCCCGGGTCGATCGAGACGGGTACCTCGCCTACGGGATCAAGCCACGGCGGGTGGATGCATAGGCGGCCCACCACGGTCGGCCGGAGCCACTCCCGTTGGGCCAGCACCCAGTCGGGTACCGGACCAGGAACTGGGTCTGGAACCCGATCAGGCATCCAGCTTGAGCACCCGGATGGCGTTCTCCCGGAGGAACTTCGGCCATACCTCGGCCCTGAGGGGCACGTCACGCAGTTCGGTGAAGATCCGGTCCAACGACAGGCCCATGGGGAAGTAGCCGGCGTAGATGACCTTGTCGGCGCCCCGGGTGTTGGCGTAGTCGATGATGGCCTTCGGGTAGTGCTTCGGTGAGAAGGCAGAAGTCGAGTAGTACAGGTTCGGCCACTTCAACATGAGCTTGACCATGAGGTCCTGCCACGGCTCGCAGCCGTGTCGGGTGACGAACACCAGGTCCGGGAAGTCGTACATGACCTGGTCGATCAGCTCGACGTGCTGGGGTGCGAACGGCACTCGGGGTCCGGGAATACCGGCACAGCAGAACACCGGGATGTCCAGTTCGCTGCACGTGGCGTAGAGCGCGTACATCTTTGGATCGTCGATCGGCACCTGCGGGTTGCGCCCACACGGGAAGGCGGTGACCGCCTTCAGCCCGGCATCGCGGTGCAGTTGGCGGATGGTCCGGACCGAGCCCATGACGTCATTGGGGTCGGGTTCGTGGCAGGCGAAGAAGCGGTCCGGGTGCTCCTCGACCATGGCGCGGCCCTCGGACTTGTCGGGGCCGATACCGATCATGGCCATCTGGACGTTGTTGCGGTCCATGAACGGCAGGCATAGCTCGGCACCCTGCGGAGGGTCCTGGATCTGACCGTCGGCATCGCGGGCCTGGTCGGAGAACGGCACGTCCTTGAACATGTACTGGGCCGGGAAGTTCATCTCCCGGGAGGCCGCGTCCTTGATCCCGGTGAGGTTCTCGTAGTTCAACTTGGCGTTGGGGCCGGCCCGGGTGCCCATCATCGTGTCGATGGCCGCCACGTGGTTGGGGAAGGTCGAGGTTGTCATGGCCCCATCTTCGGACCTGACGGACCGTCAGGACAACGTGGGCCCGATCGGGGCCCAATCGGATAATGCGCGGGCCGGGATCCGGCGCCCGGTCGGGATGGCACCGGGCCGCCACGCGAGACTCCGACCATGACCGGAGCCACCCGCCTCACCCATCTCAGCCGGTCGGTGGCCGGGCACCGTGTGCTGGTCACCGGCGCCGGCTCCGGCATCGGTCGGGCTACCGCCCACTTGTTCGCTGACGAGGGCGCGACGGTGGCCGTCACCGACCTCGATGGCGGCCGGGCCGACCGGGTGGCTGCCGAGATCACCGGGGCCGGCGGTTCGGCTCGGGCGTGGGCTCTGGACGTGGCCGATGCTGGCACCGTGAGTCGTGTGGTGGCCGAGGCGGCCGATCACATGGGAGGCCTCGACGTGCTGGTGAACAATGCCGGCATCCCCGCCGGTTCCCCGATTGAAAGTGCCGACTACGGCGACACCTGGCATGCCGCGTTGGACGTGATGCTCACTGGTATGACCCTGACCATCCGGGCCGCCATGGTGCACCTCCGGGAATCAGCGGCTGGTCGTATCGTGAACGTGTCGTCGACCGAGGGCGTGGGTGGCTCGCCGTCATCGTCGGCCTACACGGCGGCCAAGCACGGGGTGGTGGGCCTAACCCGGGCATTGGCCGTGGAGCTGGGCGAAACCGGGATCACCGTCAACTCGGTGGGGCCGGGCCCGATCGACACCGGCATGACCGCTGAGATTCCCGACGAGGCCAAGCGGAAGTTCGCCCGGCGACGGGTGCCGGTGCGGCGATACGCCGATCCTGAGGAAGTGGCCCACGGGATCGTCCACCTCGCGCTACCGGCATCGAGCTACATCACCGGTCACCTGCTAATGGTCGACGGTGGCATGACCGTCAAGAACAACTAGCTGATCGGCCCCCAGGGTCCCGTCGGCCCGAAGGGCCGAGCAGGGACAGGCCCTACCCCTGGTAGAGGCTCAGGGCGTCGTAGAGCACGGCCGGGACGTCGTCGTTGCCTTTGACGTGGATGGCCACCCGGGTGGCCACCAGCGTGCCCTTCTTGTGCTCGCGGATCTCGGTGATCCGGTTCCGGGCGTGCAACGTCGAACCAACCGGCACGGGGGCCAGCAGCCGTAGGCCATCGGCGCCGTAGTTCACGACGTTGGCCTGGCCGGTGATCTTGACGTGGCCCGTCCGGTTCAGGGTGGGCAGCAGGCTGAGGGTGAAGAACCCGTGGGCGATCGGCCCACCGAAGGGGCCGGCGGTGGCCCGCTCGACGTCCACGTGGATCCACTGGTGGTCACCGGTCAGCTCGGCGAACTGGTTCACCTTCTCTTGGGTTATCTCGTACTCGGGGCCCCACTCGCTCCACTCCTCGGTGATGGCACCGCGCAGGGCGTCCAGGTCGTTGAAGGCGATTTCGGTCATGGTGGTACTCCCGTTCTTCGGTGCCCGGCTTCTCCGGTGCCCCGTGATGGCGCCATCATGTCCCTCTCGACCCTGAGGAGGGACATTGGACCGGTATTACCAAGAGGCGTGGGACGAGTTGACCGCGCCGGGCGCACCGTTCGCCTGGTCGACCGCCGACGTCCGTGGCGTGCCGACCCGCGTCTACGACACCGCCCCGGCCAGCATGGCCCAGCTTTGGGCCGACTCGGCCGCCCACGGCGACGCGGAGTACCTCGTCTACGAGGACGAGCGCATCACCTACACCGAGGCCCACGCCGCCGCTGCCTCCCTGGCCGCCTACCTGGTGGCCAGCGGGGTCGGACACGGTGATCGGGTGGCGCTGGCCATGCGGAACTACCCGGAATGGGTGCTGGCCTACTGGGCCACCATCAGCGTGGGTGCCGCGGTGGTCGGCATGAATGCCTGGTGGACCGGCCCGGAGATGGAGTTCGGCCTGTCCGACTCGGCCCCGAAGGTGCTGGTCTGTGACGCCGAACGCCTCGAGCGGGTCGGCCCACACCTGGCGACCCTGCGTGCCGACCGGACCCTCCACGTGGTGGCCGTCCGCTCAGACGGTGTCGACCTGCCCGAGGACGCCGTCCACTGGGACGACGCAGTGGACGGCGCCACTGATGGGCCGCCAGCGCCGGCCGTCGAGATCGGCCCCGAGGACGACCTCTGCGTCTTCTACACCTCGGGCACCACCGGGCACCCCAAGGGTGCGGTCCTGACCCACCGGGGCGCGGTATCCAACCTGTTGAACCTGGCGTTCTGGCAGTTGATGGCGGGGAGCGCCGAGGCCAAGGCCGTGGCGGCCGGCGAGCCGCCTCCCGGATCGGACAAGGTGACCGGCGAGTCGACGCCTGGTTCGGTGCTGGCCGTGCCGCTCTTTCACGTCACGGGTTGCAACTGCTGCCTGCATCCGATCACCGCGGTGGGCGGAAAGCTGATCCTGATGCACCGGTGGAACCCCGAGGTGGCCCTCGAACTCATCGAGCGTGAACGCCCGTCCACGTTCACCGGCGTGCCCACCATGGCCCGCGAGCTCATCAACAGCCCCGACTTCGCCACCCGCGACACGTCCAGCCTCTCCACCCTCGGTGGCGGCGGGGCGGCCGTCCAGCCCGATCTGGTCCAGAAGATCGAGGAACGGCTGGAGGGACGCCCGAGCACGGGATACGGCCTGACCGAGACCAATGGCGTCATTACCATCAACGCCAGCCAGTTCTTCCTGGCCAAGCCGTCATCGGCGGGTTCGCCGTGCCCGGTCATGGAGGCCCGCATCGTGGGCGACGACGGCACCGACCAGCCGACCGGTGGCCACGGCGAACTCTGGGTACGGGGCGGCAATGTGTTCCGGGGGTATCTGAACCGCCCGGAGGCCAACGCCGAAGAACTCACCGACGGTTGGTTCCACACCGGCGACATCGGCTACCTCGACGAGGACGGTTTCCTGTTCCTGGTCGACCGGGCCAAGGACATGGTGCTGCGAAGCGGCGAGAACGTGTATTGCGCCGAGGTGGAGGCCGCCATCTACGAACATCCGTCGATCGCCGAGGCCGCGGTATTCGCGGTGCCCGACGAACGGCACGGCGAGGTGGTCGGTGTGGCTATCGTGCTGCTGCCCGACGCTGAGTTGTCGGTCGCCGACCTTCGGGAGCACACCCGGACGTTGATTGCCGGGTTCAAGGTGCCCGAACACGTGTGGTTCCGCGACGAGGCGCTACCCCGCAACGCCAACGGGAAGTTCGTCAAGCGGACGCTCCGTGACGAGCTGGTCGGTACTCCGACCGCCAACTGAGCGGAACCATCGAGGACGTGGGGATGGTCCGATGAGCGACGTCATGGCCCTGTTGGCCCCCGGCGCCCCGTTCGAGATGGGCGTCGAGGAGGTCCATGGCGAGGAGATGCCGGTCTTCGTACAACGGGCCCGTTCGCTGCGCGAACTCCTGGCCTCGTCAACCCGGTTCGGCGACGTCGACTACGCGGTCTTCCACGATGACGGTCGTCGACGGGCGCTGACCTTCACCGGTCATGAACGCCAGGTGGCCTCGGTGGCCGCCGCCCTAGCCGACCGCGGTATCGGGCCCGGCGACCAGGTGGCCATCCTGGCCGCCAACTGTCCGGAGTGGATCGTGACCTTCTGGGCCACGGTGTCGCTCGGCGCCATCGCCGTGGCGTGCAACGGCTGGTGGACCCGGGACGAGATCATTCATGCTCTGGGGTGCACCCGACCCACCCTGCTGGTGGCCGACGCCCGTCGTCTGGCTCGCCTGGAGGGAGTGGATCCCGGAATGGCGGTGGTCGTCATCGAGGACGACTTCGCCGACCTGATCGACTTCGCCCCCGACGCTCCGCTGCCCGACGTGCCTATCGACGAGGACCAGCCGGCCCTGCTGCAGTTCACCTCGGGCACCACGGGTCGGCCCAAGGCGGCGGTGATGAGCCACCGGAGCGTCGTGGCCTTCGTCCAGGTGGTGGCCTTCCTGGGGGCCGCCCAGGCCGCTCCGGTGGGTACCACGACTCCCGGCCCGGCCCGGCCGCGCCTCGCCGTGTTCCCGATGTTCCACATCTCGGGGCTGCAGAGCTCGAGTGTCACGCCCATGGTCACCGGCGCCGGCAACGTGTGGCCCATGGGCCGCTTCGATCCCACCGAGGTCATCCGCCTGACCACCGAGGAGCGGATCTACGCCTGGAACGGGGCGGCCACCCACATCTTCCGGCTGCTGGAGGACCCGACCATCGAGGACCTCGACGTGACCCTCATCGAGACGGTGGCCATCGGCGGGTCGGCCAGCACCCCGGAGCTGATCCGGGCCACCGAGGAACGGTTCCCGCACCTGACCGACACGTTTACCTCGGGCTACGGCCTGACCGAGTCGGGAGGAATGGTCAGCCACGCCAGCAACGAGATGTTGCGGACCAACCCGGACAGCGTTGGCAGGGCGATGCCAACGGTCGCCCTCAAGGTGGTCGACGTCGACGGCGTCGAGTTGCCCGAGGGAGCCAACGGATCGATCTGCGTGCGAAGCCCGCTGACCATGAACGGCTACTGGGAGGACGAGGCGGCCACCGACGAGGCGTTCCTGGACGGTCGGTGGCTTCGTACCGGCGACTACGGCCGGCTTGTCGACGGGCAGTTGTTCCTGTCCAGCCGGATGCGCGACCTCATCCTCCGAGGTGGCGAGAACGTCTACCCGGGTGAGGTGGAGGCCTGCCTGGAGATGCATCCGGCGGTCCTGGAGTGCGCGGTGGATGGCGTCGACCACCGGACCCTGGGCCAGGAGGTCAAGGCCTTCGCGGTGCTACGACCCGGCATGACGCTGGACCTCGATGAGGTGCGGGCGTTTTGCGGCGAGATGCTGGCCTCCTACAAGTTGCCCGATCACCTTGAGGTGCTCGACGAGCCGCTTCCCCGTAACGCCAGCGGCAAGGTGGTCAAGGCCGTCCTGCGTGGCGAGGCCACTCAGACCTTCTTCGAGGAATAGGGCTCGAGTCAGATTCCGCCCCGGGTAGCCCAGCCGGCAGGCCGGAACGGGTGTGGGAGGCTCGCCAGATGGACGTTGATCCCCACCTGAACCCCTACCTGGCTGGCGCCATGGCTCCGGTGGTGGAGGAGGTAACGGCCCACGACCTGCTGGTGACCGGAACGCTGCCCGCCGAGCTCGAGGGTCGATGGCTTCGCAACGGGCCCAACCCGCGTGGCGCGGTCGATGCGGGTACTCACCACTGGTTTCTGGGTGACGGAATGGTCCACGGCGTTCGCCTGCGGGGCGGGCGGGCCGAGTGGTATCGCAATCGCTGGGTACGGGGTACCCGGGTGGCCGAGGCCCTCGGTGAGCCGGCCCCCGGCGGCCGTTCGTTCGGCGATCGGGATCTCGGCCCCAACACCTCGGTTGGGGGCTTCGCCGGCCGGACGTGGGCCATGGTCGAGGCGGGGACGACGCCGATGACCCTGACCTACGAACTCGACACCATCGGATACAACGACTTCGGAGGGACGCTGCCCGCCGGGTTCACCGCCCACCCGAAGTACGACCGGTCGACCGGCGAGTTGCACGCCGTCTGTTACGCCTACCCGGACCATCCGGACCGCGTCCAGCACGTGGTGGTGGGTGCTGAGGGTCTCGTCACCTCGGTAACCGATGTGGCGGTCGACGAGATGCCGATGGTGCACGACATGTCCCTGACGGCGACCAGCGTGCTGGTTTACGACCTGCCGGTTTGCCTGGACATCGAGATGGCCATGGGTGGCAGCCCCTTCCCCTTTTCGTGGAAGCCCGACCATCCGTCCCGGGTCGGGGTGCTGTCGCGGGCCACCGGTGACGTCGTGTGGTGCGAAGCCCCGCAGGCCTACCTGTTCCATCCCGTCAACGCGTACGACGCCGACGACGGCACCGTGGTGGTCGACGTCTGTCGATACGACTCAATGTTCGACCGCGACCGTCTGGGTCCGGTGGGTGACAGCGAGCCCCGCCTGGCCCGGTGGGTGGTCGATCCGGTGACCGGCCGAGTGACCGAGACTGTGCTGGTCGACGGTGCCCATGAGTTTCCCACCCATGACCCCCGGGTCGGGACGCGGCGCCATCGCTACGCCTACACGGCGGATGGTCTGGGGCTCGGTCCGACCACCCGGATCGACGTCGACAGCGGTGAGGTGGTCACCCACGACCATGGGAAGGGTCGCTTCGGCGCCGAGCCGATCGTCGTGCCGAAGGACGGATCCACCGAAGAGGGGCAGGCCTGGATCCTGGTGTGCGTGAATGACAGGGCTGGCGGCCCTGCCGAACTGGTGGTCCTCGATGGTGAGGACCTGGCCGGCCAGCCGGTGGCCCGTGTCCACCTTCCACAGCGGGTCCCCGACGGGTTCCACGGTGCGTGGGTCCCCGACACCGCCGTGCCTCCGGAATGAGCACCGCAGCGTTGGCCCGTGCCGAGCGGGCCGCCCTGTGCGATCTGTTCGATGAGCTGGGCCCCGAGGCCCCGACCCTCTGTGATGGCTGGACGACGGCCCTGCTGGCCGCCCACCTGGTGGTCCGCGAGCGTCGGCCCGACGTCGGGCCGGGCCTGGTCATGGGAGGTGCGGCGGCTCGCCACACGGCACGGGTCACCGCCCGTACCGCCGAACGGATGCCCTTCGGACGGCTGGTCCAGCGGGTGCGGTCAGGACCGCCGCTGTGGATCCGTCCGGTAGATGGGCCGATGAACCTGGTGGAGTTCGCCGTTCACCACGAGGACGTCCGTCGGGCCGTCGAGGGTTGGGCCCCCCGGGCCGGGATGGACGCCCTTCAGGACGCCCTGTGGCCCTACCAACGCAGTGGCACGCGGTTCCGCTGCCGGTCGGTGCGGGACGTCGACCTCTCGATCACCCGACCGGATGGTGACCCGCTGCACGTCTCCAAGCCGGCAAAGGTGATGCCGTCGGATCGACCGGTGCTGGTCACCGCCGAGCCCCTGGAGCTGACGCTGTTCTTTTTCGGGCGGCGGGATCATGCCGTGGTGTCGTGCACCGGCGATCCCGATGGCATTGCCGAGGTGCGATCCGCCCCGATCGGCTTCTAGCACGGCATGGTGGGGGAATGAGCGGACGTCGTACCCCCACTCATGCGTGTCTGGTGGTCTGCCCGCCGGGGCTCGAGGAGTTGGTGGCCGATGAGCTGGTTGCTCTGGGGGCCCGGCCGGGCCGTCGGGGCAAGGGGACGGTCACCGTCGACCTGACGACCCGCCGGCTGTACGCGGCGAACCTGTTCCTGCGGTGCGCCACCCGGGTGCTGGTGAGGGTGGGGGGCTTCACCGTGCGGACTTTCGCCGACCTGGAGCGCCGGATCGGCGAGTTGGACTGGGATTCCTGGTTGGCTCCCGACGCCGTGCCCCGGTTCAGGGTCACTACCCGTCATTCCAAGTTGTGGCACGACGGGGCGATCGCCGAGCGGTTCGCCGCGGCGCTCGGTCCGGGTTCTGGTACCGAGGCGTCTGATGGGGGCCCCAACTCGTTGATCGTGGTCCGGGCGGTGGACGACCGGTTCACGGTAAGCATCGACTCGTCCGGCGCACCGCTACATGAACGGGGCTGGCGTCAGGCCACCGCCAAGGCACCACTGCGCGAATCGGTGGCTGCC
>Ga0257111_1001021_pt1 | contig 11455 bp, 9 predicted proteins | sample LP_taG_6_FD_191567 | JGI IMG/M metagenome (GOLD analysis project Ga0257111, IMG submission 191567) | Marine microbial communities from Northeast Subartic Pacific Ocean, Canada - LP_J_2015_P26_500m | ecosystem: Environmental > Aquatic > Marine > Oceanic | place: Canada: Northeast Subartic Pacific... | reverse complement strand
ATAGTTACCCTCTAAACCAAATCGGAGGGATTCACCTGAATTCTGTGGAATTTATGACTGACATACATCCCATAAGAGATTTAGATGAAGCTTATGCTTATATAGATCGCCTTAACTTATTAGATGATTCTTTTAAAGCTACTTTAGAGGTTCTTGAAGCTCAAAAAAAAGAAGGTATTTTTCCTCCAAGATTTGTTTTTGATCATGTCATGAGGCAGTTAAATGATTTTTTAAATTATGATAATTTAGAAAATCCTCTTTACTATGTTTTTATAAGAAAAATTAAAGAATTAAACCTTGATCAGTCAACTTATGAAGACCTAGTAAACAATCTCGAAGAAGCTTTAGATAAGAGCGTGAGACCTGGCTTTATGCTTCTACTTGATTTTATGGAATCTTCAGTATCTATGGCTAATATTCATCATGGAGTATGGTCTTTACCAGACGGAGATGATTTTTATGCATTGAGATTAAAAGTCTACACGACTACTGATTATTCAGCTCAAGAAATTCATGATATAGGAAAAAGTGAGGTAAATAGGATTACCTCTAGAATGAACACTATTTTAAACCAATTAGGCTACAAGGATTTTCAAAGTGTGGGTAATATGATGAATGCATTGAATGAGGATCCTCGATTTTTGTATGCCGATACAGAAGATAGAAAAGATATTGTTGTTGGAGACTATAATTCTATAGTTGAAGAAACATGGGTGGCGGTTAAAGATTATTTCCATACTCTACCTAAATCTAAGCTAGAGGTAAAAGCAGTTCCGGAATACTCTGAACAAAATCAAGCTGGCGGTTATTATATGTCCCCAGCTCTTGATGGGAGCAGACCTGGAGTTTTTTATGCAAATTTATATGATATCAAACAAACTCCTACTTATAGCATGAGAACTTTAGCTTTTCATGAAGGTATCCCTGGGCATCATCTTCAAATAGCTCATAGCTTAGAAAATGATAATTTATCTTTGTATAGAAAGTTTGGCTATAGAACATCTGCTCTATCAGAAGGTTGGGCTTTGTATTCAGAAAGATTAGCTTTAGAGATAGGTCTGGCAGATGATCCTTATGATGAATTGGGTGTTTTACAAAGTGAATTATTTAGGGCGGTAAGGTTAGTTGTTGATACAGGTATGCATTATAAGCGTTGGACTAGAGAAGAAGCTATGGATTATATGAAGGCTGTAACTGGAATGTCTGATACTGAGGTTGTAACAGAAATAGAAAGGTATATCGTTTGGCCTGGTCAAGCATGTAGTTATAAGGTTGGCATGCTTAAAATATTAGAGTTAAGAGATTTAGCTAAAAAGAAACTTGGTGAGAAATTTGATATTAGGGATTTTCATTCTATGGTTTTAGACCATGGATCTCCTCCATTATTTATTATTGAAGACTTGGTTGAAGAAAGTCTTCAATAACGCAAAGAAAGATCTTTTGTATATTTAATGACGACCATTAGGCCGTCATTAAATGACATTAAGTTTTAGAATTCTTTGACTAAACTAATTCCTATGGTAATTGGATCAATAGGCACATCAAACTCAAATATGTTTGGCAAGATACCTTTCAGACTTGAATTATTTATATTAGTAACTCTTGCCGTAGATTCAATATTATATTTTCTAATGTCTATATTAAGAATTATCTGATTAGATAATGCCCAATCTACTCCAATCTGGAAAGCTAAATCAGTAGACCTGCTTATATCTAAAGAGGCTCCATCTAAAGGACCTGAAGTTGCTTCTTTAAAAAAGAACGTATGATTTAATCCTAACCCTACATAGGTTCTGAATTTAGAATTTGGGTTAAAATAATATTGAGCAGTGATAGTTGGAGGCAAATGTTTAGCAGATGCTATTTTTAAACCTGTACCTAAAGCTTTATCAAAGATCTCATGTTCAAATGGTAGGCCAGCTAAAACTTCTATTCCAATATTATCAGAAACTAAATAAGCAAACGTAGCAGTAAGGTTAGATTTATCTTCTACATTAACAATATTCCCATTATCTGACGCTGGATTAATGTTTGTATAACCGGCTCGTATAATCCAATCGCCTTTTTCTACTGCATAAATAGACCCAGATAGAAGTATTAAAATAAATAACAATTGTTTTGTTATTAAACTCAATTTTTGCATTTTATATTCTCCTTAAAAAATTCAAGGAGAGCGACTCTAATGATTTCTTCCCCAATATTTGTGGAATGATACATTCTTAAACCACCTTGCCAGATATGGTAGGTTGGCGAGAGCTTCACTCTACTCTTGATGCAATTAATAAAAAAAAACCCGTCAGCTTGCACTAAACAGGTCCATAAAAAAGATTTTCCTATTTAGCTGTATTTATAAAGCACCCGCAAGCTGGTTCAAATCGGTGCTGAACGCATTATAGGTATAGAAATTTTCCATGCAATATTTTTTTCTTGTATTTGTATTAATTATTCTTTTAATATGACTACTTAAATTAAATTAAATTAAATTAGAAAAAAAATTAAGATGACATTAATTCAAGAAAATTGGGAAATTCATCCAGATGAGTTTATATCGAGAGCCCGAAAATTACATCCAGCTTTGAAACAACGAGCTCAGAAAACAAGAGAAGACAGGAGAGTACCTAGAGAGACTATTCAAGAACTTAAAGATGCTGGTTTTTTTAGGATGATGAGGCCAAAAAAATGGGGTGGTTACGAAATGAACCCAAAATATTTCTATGACGTTGTTTTTGAAATTTCTCGTGTATGCCCATCAACAGGTTGGGTTCTTAGTGTAGTCGGTGTTCACGACTGGCAAATGGCGTTATTAGATGATCAAGCAGCTCAAGATGTTTGGGGAGATGATTTAGATACTTTAGTTTGTTCTTCTTATATGCCCACAGGTAAAACTTCTTCTGTAGAAGGAGGGGTCATTTTCAATGGAACTTGGAATTTTAGTTCCGGCTGTGATCATGCCAAATGGGCTTTTCTAGGAGGAACTATGACTTCTAGTGAAGGCCCAGTAGATTTAGGCGATATAAAATCTTTTTTAGTACCTTCTTCAGACTTTGAGATAATAGACGACTGGTATACTACAGGCTTGCAAGGGTCAGGAAGTAAAACTATTGTTGTAAAAGACGCATTTGTTCCTTTGTATAGGATACATGGTTTTAAAGAAGGATATGAATGCAACAGTCCAGGCATTAAAACAAATAAAGCTTCGATTTTTAAATTACCTTTTGGTCAGGTATTTGTTAGGGCTGTATCAATGCCAAGTGTTGGAACCGCTCAAGGAGCTTTAGATGCTTATTGTGAGTACAATAAATCTCGGTTAAGCAGTACTGGTGTTCCAGCTTCTACAAATCCAGCTAGCCTTCATGCGGCTACCGTTGCAAATAGTGCTATAAGATCTGCGATCTTGAAAATGCATGATGCTTATGACAGCCTATTAGGGTATGTAGAATCAAAAAAAGATTTTCCAGACTATGTCAGAGTAGAATATAGATATGATGCAGCTGAAGCTGTGACATCATGTGTTTCTGCAGTCCAAGATTTATTATCTAACTCAGGAGGAAGAGCAATACATCAAGGGAATGCAGTTAATGACTTTTTGCAGGACATGCAAGCTTTTAGGCAGCATGCAGCTAATCAACCACATGCCTTAGATGTAAACTTAGGATCAGTTCTGTTTGGTGAACCAAACACTGACCATTTTTCATAATAATTAATGGCTGATAAGGCTGTAGAGAGAGCAGTAGAATATAAGTAATAAGATTTAATTGGTAGAAACCATGGTTTTAAAAAAGAATAGGGTTATTTTAGTAACTGGCGCAAGTAGAGGAGTTGGAAAAGGAGTTGCGCTTGGTATTGCAGAAAAGGGCGACACAGTAATAATAACAGGGCGCTCTTTAAATAAAGGTACTTCAGTTAGTCAGTTTGGCCTTGAACTTGAAAGTAGTTTAGAAGTCACTGCAGAAGAGTTAACTAAAAAAGGAGTTCAAGCAGTACCTTATCAACTTGATCAGAATCATGATGAAGAAGTCAAACAATTAATAGAAATGATAGGTTCAAAATACGGTAGATTGGATGTTTTAGTTCATGCATCTTGTCAAATACATGATGATTTGGTTAAACCTTTACCTTTTTGGGAAAAATCTAAGGATATGTGGTCTTTAGTAGATGTAGGACTAAGATCTAATTATGTATTATCTTATTTTGCTGCCCCTCTTATGATTGCACAAAATAAGGGTCTCATTATTCATATTTCTTCACATGGAGCAAGATGCTATATGCATGGTCCAGCTTATGGTGCACAAAAAGCTGGCATGGATAAGATGTCTTTTGATATGGGTAGCGATTTAGAGCCTTTTAATGTGGCATCAATCTCTATATGGTCTGGAATAGTTTTAGATGAAAAAACAGAATTAGTAAGTGCAAATCAGGATGATACATATATGGAATTTTTAAAAGGTGGAGCTAGTCAGCAATATGCTGGTCTGGTTATAGACTCACTCTCAAAAGACCCAGATTATATGAGATATTCTGGAAAAGTGTTAATAATGCAAGAATTAGGTGAATCTTATGGTGTTAAAGATATTGAAGGAAAGAACCCAAAGAGTGATAGAGTAACTTTGGGTGGTCCAATAGACTTTGAATCAGCTAAAGTTTATTAAATATATATTTAATTAGAATATATAATCAATTTTCTGTTGGGTCTGTAGCTCATTTGGATAGAGTATCTGGCTTCGAACCAGAGGGTAGCAGGTTCGAATCCTGCCAGGCCCGCCAACAATTTAAGTTACTTTTTAAAAGATATAGGGAACTATATTAAAAACTGGTAGTCTATTAATTAGGTGTCCCGCGTTTGTTTTTAAAAAAGGGGAGGCATGCGTTAGGTTTGTACAATTATCCCTTAAAGGAGGTGGTCTAAAATTAGTATTTATAAATTAGCAGGAACGACAGGAGGTGCCTTCTGACACGGGGTTATCCCGGTTCCGGCTACCCAATTTAATTTTGAGGTAGTTGAGAAGTAGTTGAGATACGCTTTTCTGGAAAGCCCTGCTTAAAGCAGGGCTTTTTTTTAAGTTACAATGACAATTTTGTATTCATAAAAATTATTAATTCACAAACAGATAGATTGGTAATTAACTTAAATACCTTAAATAGGGTGAAAGAGAGCGGAGAAATATAACTCCCAAGTGATTTCAAACATTGAATAGAATAAAAGAGAATAAAAAAAACTAATATGAGTTATGGTACTGTTGAGCTTTGTGCTATAGAAAACTTAACTAGTTCTGACTTTGATGTGGATTATTCAAGTCAGACTAGACTAATGGATAATATTGAAGTCCAGGGCTTAAAGTTTAATAGGTCCTAAGAAGATGGTTTTCTATCCTCGATCCTCCAACCTTGTTTATCAAATATCCTTAAATAGCTCAGTTGTTCATATTCATGGGTGTTTCTTATCTTAATAAAATCTCCTTCTTCAGCTAAAAGAATATCCCCTGAGATAACTGTAATGTCTTCTTTATGTTCTATTCCAAAACTAGGATTATTTCCATGCCCTGCTTCATGATTTGAATATTCAATAATTTCTACTTCTCCAAAGCCAGAAAGAAAAACAAAAACTACTTCAGATTCAACTAATCTATGACCACCAGTGGATTGACCCGGGTTAATAGCTGTTTTACTGGCTATAAGTTTTCGTAGTAAATCATTTGTCCATGATGTATAGGCGTCATTTTTTTTAGTAATTTGATCACCAACTGAGAAGTTATTATATTTTTTTGCCATTGATTTTAACTTTTTAAAGGAATGTGTATTGTATAATTAATTAGTTTATTAAGAACTCTTAAATTTTTTGTATTATTATTCATCGCTCACTTGTAATATAAGTTTGCCTTCATTCTCTCCTGTAAAAAGCATATTTACAGTTGATAATGCGTTTTCAAGCCCTTGTTGAACATCAACTTTATATTGGATTTTCCCTTCATCAATCCATATTGCTAGCTGAGCGGCAGCATTTTCCCATTCAGACATAAAATCAGAAACTATAAAGCCTTCAACTCTAGCTCTTTTCATGAGGATATTTCTATACATATAAGGTCCTGGTACAGGCTTATCTTCATTGTACATAGAGATTAAACCACAGACAGAAATTCTAGCATTTTGATTTATTAAGGTAAGAACAGCATCTAGAATCTCACCTCCTGTATTATCAAAATAAATATCAATACCTTCAGGGCATTTTTTACTTAATTCTTTTAATACGTTTTGGGTTTTATAATTAATTGTTTCATCGAAACCCAAACTTTTAATCCATTCACATTTTTTATCAGAGCCAGTGATTCCAATCACTCTACACCCTTTTATTTTTGCAATTTGACCTACCACAGATCCAACTGCACCCGCTGCTGTCGAGACTACAACTGTTTCACCTGGTTTAGGGTTTGTAATATTTAGTAGACCAAAATAAGCTGTATAACCTGTAAAGCCAGCTGCACTCATATAAGCTGTAAGAGGTAATTTTCTTTCTTCAGGGAGAGGGCTGGTTTCACTAGGGGTGACAATGGCAAAATCTTGCCATCCGCATGTGAATGAGGAAATATATTGCCCTTCTAGTAATTCTGGTGTGTTACTTTTTATAACTTTAGCCGTGCAACCTCCTCGCATGACATGTCCAATATCCACAGGTGGCATATATTGGTCTATATCTGACATCCAGATTCGATTAGTAGGATCTATAGAGAGATAAATATTTTGTATTAATGCCTGACCTTCTCCAGGTTCAGGTATATTTGTTTCAATTAATTCAAGATCATCATTAGATATTTTTCCCACTGGTCTTTTTTTTAGAATCCATTGTCGGTTGTTATTTCTCATAATTTTTAAAAAGTTATTTAATCAAATACAAAATATTATTATTTCTGGCATAATTATTATATGAAAAACGCAAATTTACAAAAACAAGCTTCTTTCTCCGCGATGACAGAAGGAACAGCAGAAGACTATACTATTATCGCAGAACATACTATGGCCCATGCTAGAAAATTACCAGACAGAGTTTTAGAACATCTAAGTTTATTAAAAGGGGATACGGGAGGATTTGCCATAGATAGGCTTGCACATTCACTTCAAACAGCCACTAGAGCATATAGAGATGAAAGAGACGAGGAATATATTGTTTGTGCTTTATTGCACGACATTGGAGATACGTTGGCTTCGGCAAATCATGCAGACATGGCTGCTACTATGTTACAACCATTTATATCTGAAAAAAATTACTGGGTAGTAAAACATCATGGGATTTTTCAAGGTTATTATTTCTTTGATTACGTTGGGTTAGATAAAAATCTTAGAGACCAATTTAAAGGTCATAAGTATTGGAAGGACTGCGCAGAGTTTTGTGATAAATACGATCAAAATTCCTTTGATCCAAATTACGAAAATATGACTTTAGAAGATTTTGAGCCTATGGTAAAAAGTGTTTTTTCTCAAGCAAAGCAATCTATCTACAAAAAAAGAGATTATTAGATATCACTCCATCATAAATGGATAAAATTGAAAGTCTTCTTCGACAATTAACTTTAGAAGAAAAGGTCTCTTTACTTTCAGGAAAAGATGCCTGGAACATTCCTGGAATAGAAAGACTTTCAATTCCAACTTTAAAAATGACAGATGGTCCTAATGGAGCTAGAGGAGATTCTACATCTGGTAAAACAGCAGCATGTTTTCCGGTAAGTATATCACTGTCTTCTACATGGAATTTAGAGCTAGTAAACCAAGTAGGAACTGCAATAGGAATAGAGGCTAAGACAAAGGATGCAGATGTGTTATTAGCGCCTACTATTAATTTACATAGACATCCTTTGGGAGGCCGACACTTTGAATGTTTTTCAGAAGATCCCTACTTAACAGGAAAGTTAGCAGTTGCTTATGTGAGAGGCGTACAGTCAGTTGGAGTTGCTTCTTGTGTGAAACATTTTATTGGTAATGACACAGAGTATGAGAGACATTCAATTAGCTCAAATATTGATGATAGAACCTTAAGAGAAATATATTTATTACCCTTTGAGATGGCTATAAAAGAAGGAGGGGCGCTAGCAGTCATGTCAGCTTATAGTAAATTAAATAATATTTTTTGTAGTTCTCATACCGTATTGTTGAACAATATACTCAAGGAAGAATGGAATTTTCCTGGTTTTGTAGTAAGCGATTGGGGCGCGGCTACAGAGATGATTGAAAATGCAACAGGTGGTCTTGATATAGAAATGCCAGGACCTCCTAAAACTTGGGGAAAAAATTTACTGAGAGAGATTCAAGCAGGTAATATTGGTGAAGAAATAATAGATGAAAAAGTTAAGAGGATTATGCGTGTTATGGATTTCTCTGGTCATTTAAAGAATCCAGAAAGAAAAAAAGAAATTTCAGTAGATAATCCTCAAGACAGAGACCTTATTAGAAGGGCAGGTTCTGAGGGAATGGTTCTCCTAAAAAATGAAAAAGTACTCCCTTTAAACTGTAATGATTTAAAGACTTTAGCCGTTATAGGGCCTAATGCCTTGAAGGGGCAGACTCAGGGTGGAGGAAGTGCTGAACTTAAGTCTCATTACATAGTAAATCCTTTAGAAGGAATTAAAAATACTTTATCTTCAGATACAAAGATCTTATATGCAAAAGGATGCCATATTTATAAATATTTACCTGCCATTGATCTTAATTTAATAAAAGCAAAAGGTACAAAGAAAAAAGGTTTTTTAACCCAATTCTATCAAGGAGATAATACTGAAGGAGATCCCATAGAAACTGAAATTATGTCTGGAGGAAAATTTTGGGCTTTAAGTGGTTTTGGTATAAATGTTGCTTCTTCTTCTAACCCACCTTCATTGTCCGTTGTGTTCTCTAGTGAGCTAACTCCAGATGTTACAGGAGTCCATGCTTTTGATCTTACAAGCATTGGCCCTTCAAGAATAAAAATTGATGGAAAAGTAATTATAGATAATTGGGATAATCAGGAGTCAGGAGAGTCTTTTTTTGGTTTTGGAAATAAATTAAAGAAAACAGAAGTTAGTTTAAAAGAGGGACGTAAATATCAGCTAGTAATTGAATATAAATGGGTGGGACGATTTCCAGCGATACAATTCGGCATGCTTCCCCCCGATTTAATTGATTTAAAAGAAGAGGCATTAAGCGTTGCTTCACAAGCTGATGCAGTAATATTGATTGTAGGCACTAATCCTGATTGGGAAACTGAAGGTGTTGACAGAACTTCTATGGATTTACCATCATTACAAAATGAATTGATTCATAGTATATGTAGTACTAATTCCAATACAGTTGTTGTATTGAATACTGGATCACCGCATAACATGCCTTGGGTCAACGAATCAAAATGTATTTTACAGTCTTGGTTTCCAGGACAAGAATTTGGACATTCGTTAGCTGACATAATTTTTGGCATAGAAAATCCATCAGGTAAGCTACCCACTTCTTTTCCAACTGACATTAAAGATACACCTGCTTATAATTTTTACCCAGGTAAAGACTTACAAATGGACTACAAAGAAGGTTTATACATTGGCTACAGGTGGTATGAAGAGAAAAAAATAAAACCATTATTTCCTTTCGGTCACGGGCTTTCTTTTACAACTTTTAAGTACTCTGAAATGAGAATTATTCCACCTGTTAATGATAGCTCAGTAATATCTTGTGAAATAAATATCCAAAATATAGGTCAAGTTAAGGGTAAAGAAATAGTCCAGTGTTATGTAGGAGTAAAAACTAGTTCAATAGATAGACCTATCAAAGTATTAAAAGGATTTCAAAAAATTGATCTAGATCCAAATGCATCAAAAAAATTAATATTTAATTTATCAGAAAGAGATTTAGCATATTGGAGCATTGAGAACAGTTGTTGGACTTTGGAGCCAGCTGAATATATTATTTATATTGGTTCTTCATCTGAAGATATTAGACAGATAAAGACTGCTTGGTTAGGTTAAGTATTTAAAGATTTAAAATTGATTAACGAACATTTGTTTGTCCTCCATCTACAGGAATCAATTGACCAGTAATAAATCTGGATGCTTCTGAGGCGAAAAAGATCATTACAGGCCCCAGATCTCTTTCAGCATCACCATACTTACCTCCAATAAAAATATTTCTATAATTGATCCAGTAATTAGCTGAATTTTCTTCTTCAGTAAGAGAGGCGACGGCTTCTTCAAACATTGGAGTTGCTATTGCAGGAAGAATTGCATTTACTCTAACATCATCTTTACCCCAAGTACCTGCCGCTGTTCTGGTCCATGAATGTACTGCTCCTTTTGCTGCTGAATAGGCCGCTGCTGATGGCTCAGGGCGCTGACCAGAAATAGATCCAAAATTTATAATGGAACCGCCACCATTTTTTTTCATATATTTATAGGCATTTTGATTTGTTAACATCGTGCCTCTTACATTAACAGCAAACATATGGTCCCAGTCTTCTACATTTACACTTCCTGCATCTGAACTGCTTTGTATTCCTGCAGGATGTGCAAGCACATCAAGACCGCCTAAAATATCTACTGCCTTCGAGAAAGAGTCTTTAACACTCTGGTGATCTGATACATCAATATGCAAATATGAAGATGAACCAGGGCCTATTTTATTAGCTGTTTCACACACAGAAGATCCCATCTCATCATTAATATCCATGCCTATTACATTTGCTCCTGCTTTTACAAATACTTTAAGAGAAGCTTCTCCCATTCCTCTTCCTGATCCTGTAACTATTATTCTTTTATCTTTTAAATCCATATTTTAATATTATAAATTCATCTAACTAAAAAGTAGTATTTAGTTATAATTAATTATGTAATTCTTTACCTAATAAAGCAAAAAGATGGCCGAAATAGAAAAAGACCTATTAAATAGAAAAAATCCTACTAAGAGAGAATTCAAAGCTAAACCTTTTTTACCAAGAAGACCTATTGAAGATCTTGGTACAGATAAGATAGAAGGAAAAAGATTCTACTCAAAAGAATTTATGTCTCAGGAATGGGAGCACATATGGAAAAAGACTTGGCAAATAGTATGTCGCTCTGGAGATCTTGATTCAGTAGGTTCTTTTTATGTATATGAATTGGGAAAAGAATCATTTTTGATTGTGAAAGGAAATGATGGAGTTATTAGATGTTTCTATAATGTATGTCAGCATAGAGGTAATAAGCTATGTTTAGCTAATGAGGGGGCAATGAATACCTTTACATGTCCGTATCATGGATGGCAATGGAATAATGATGGTAGTTTAAAATCTGTAGCAGACCCTCAATTTTTTAGACAGTTTGATGAAGGTATTCCCTTTGACGATCTTGCACTTACTCAAGTTAAGGTTGATGTATGGGGAGGATGGTTATGGATTAATTTAGATTCTGAGTCTATAGATCTTAAAGAATATCTCGGAGAATATGGTGAACATTTAGAAAGTTATCAATTT
>Ga0257111_1001020_pt1 | contig 11463 bp, 13 predicted proteins | sample LP_taG_6_FD_191567 | JGI IMG/M metagenome (GOLD analysis project Ga0257111, IMG submission 191567) | Marine microbial communities from Northeast Subartic Pacific Ocean, Canada - LP_J_2015_P26_500m | ecosystem: Environmental > Aquatic > Marine > Oceanic | place: Canada: Northeast Subartic Pacific... | reverse complement strand
GCGGGTGTAACACCAGGAAAAGGCGGTCAGGAAGCGCTGGGCGTACCAGTATTTAACGCAGTCAGTGAGGCTGTCCAGCATAGAAATGCGAATGCAGCGGTTGTCTTTGTGCCGCCAAAATTTGCTGCCGGTGCTGTTATTGAAGCGATCGGTGCTGGTCTGGACCTGGTCATATGTATCACTGAGGGCATTCCTGCCATAGATATGGTAAAAGTGAATCATGCTTTAGAGAAAGAACAAACGCGTCTAGTGGGCCCTAATTGTCCTGGAATAATTACGCCTGGTCAGGCCAAGGTGGGTATTATGCCTGGTTTCATCCATAAGCCTGGTTCCATCGGTATTATGTCCCGCTCTGGAACACTGACCTATGAAGCTGTGCACCAGATCGGCGCCCAGGGATTAGGCCAGAGTACGGTCATCGGTATTGGTGGCGATCCCATTATTGGCACAACCTTCATAGATATGTTGGAACTGTTTGCCTCAGATGAGGATACAGAAGGTGTGGTCATGATCGGTGAAATTGGTGGCACTGCCGAAGAAGAAGCAGCGCAATGGGTCGTGGAAAATAACTTTTCAAAACCAATTGTTTCTTTTATTGCCGGTCAGACAGCGCCTCCCGGTCGCCGTATGGGCCATGCCGGAGCCATTATTGCCGGTGGAAAAGGAACGGCAAAAGAAAAAATGACCGCCCTGAAATCTGCCGGAATCCAGGTTGTTGAAAGTCCGGCTGATATTGGCCAGGCCATGGTCGAAATGTTAAAAACATAAGGCGGTAATACATTGGGTAAGCGAACACTTGCTATTATTAAACCGGACGCAGTAGAAAATCAGTATACCGAAGCGATTTGCGAACGCATTGTAAAAGCGGGTTTTATTATTTTAGCTTCCAAAATGGTCCATATGACAATAGCAGAAACCGAAAGTTTTTATGCCGTTCATCAGGGCCGACCATTTTACGAGGAATTAACTGCTTTCATGTCTTCCGGCCAGTGTATGGTCCTGGCTCTGGAAAAAGAAAATGCTGTGGATGCTTGGCGAGAAACCATTGGTGCCACCAACCCGGCTGAAGCCGCGGAAGGCACGATCCGAAAAGACTTTGCTACAAACCTGGGAAAGAACGCAGTTCACGGATCTGACTCCGATCAGAATGCAGAAAAAGAGATTGCCTTTTTCTTCTTACAGAGTGAACTTAGGGTGAATAAATAAAAGACTTATGAAATTACGGACCTTTTTTATACTTATTACCGGTTCATTATTGCTGATGAATTGCGGTGGTAAAAGAGGCGAGGGAATCATTGGCGAAACAATACACGTCAATGGTGAACTCCCCGAAGAAATAGAATCAATCGATCTTTTTTGGACCATTAGCAGCCAGCCGGATGCCAGCAAACTATCTATGAAAACTCTTAAATTTAGCAAGGATAAATCCAAAATGTCTTTTACTCCTGATGCGGCAGGAAAATATGTTTTTGAAATGGAAATTTTCCAATTTGGTGACGAATTGGAAACCCAGAAGTTCACCTACAATGTTGATTCAATTGAACCGCTGGTGACAAGTGAAACTGAGGATGAGGCTCTAGCGGAAGAAGAAGATGAAGATTGGCTGGAAGAAGAGTATGAAGAAGATGAAGACTACGACTATGCTGAAGAAGCAGAGGATGATGAAGAGGAAATGGAAGAGAATGAAGATGAAGACTACGACTATGCTGAAGAAGCAGAGGATGATGAAGACCAAGAAATAGTAGGAATAGAGGGAACGGAAATAGCTGCTGCAGAAATAACTCCGCCAGCAGTAGCGCCTAAATCAATCGCTGCAAAACCCGCAAAGAAAAAAAGTCCCCGTTATGTAATACCTTATGATAAATCACGTTATACCATTCAAGTTGTATCCAAGAAGAACCTGAAAGATGCGGAAAAAACCGCTGTAAATTTGATTGAATCTGGATATGATGCCTACATTCAGAAAGCATATTTTCGTGATACGGATGAAGTCTGGTTTAGAGTCCGTGTCGGCAGCTACGATAACCGGGAAACGGCACTTGCGGTTGGTAAAGTTATCGCCAGTGCCATGACCACGGATATCTGGGTTGATTTTGTAAGATTTGATGACTAACAATTTTCACAAACCAAGGAGAAATAATGGATCCAATGAAACTCTACTTTGATGTACGGGACATTTTCCGCGCACCACGCCTCGCGCTGAGCGGAAAAAAAGTCATTATTTTCATGCAAGCCAATCTGGTCGGCTATGCGGTATACTGGGTCTTGAATTACCTAGGTGCAGCGGCCCATGGCATGGCTTTTTCTGATTTCTGGGCAGCTTATGGTCTCTATCCCTGTGTACTAAGCCTTGATTCCATATCCGGCATTACCTGCGTACTCTACTGGATCGGTGTCGCCTTTTGGTTTTATGCCATTTCTTTAGGCGCTACTGCAGTGTCGCGCGTAACCTATAAACAGCTGAAAGGCGACGAATTTTATTCCGGAGGGGATGCCTGGTCCTATGTCAAGAAACACTGGCATCCGGTCGTTTTTAGTTCCATTTCACTGGTCTTGATACTTGTCTTCCTTTTCTTCCTCGCTGCTATATTCGGCTTGGTAGGTAAAATACCCTATGTTGGTGAATTTCTTTTTGTACTACCCTACCTCCTGTATTTCTTTGGATCGGTCTTTACAATCTACACCGGTATCGTATTCCTGGTCGCCCTAGTCTACACACCGGCAATTGTCGGTACCTACGAAGAAGATACTATGGGGACAATCTGGCATAACTTTTCCATTACCTGGAGTCAACCCTGGCGAATCATTCTATATCACGGTGCCCTTGTACCAGTTCTGGTACTGGGTGCGTATCTTTTCTCTCATGCCTGGATTAGCGGCTATGGATTGATCAATGTAGTGTTCAGTCACGAATGGTTAATGGGGTCAAAACTGCTCAATATTGTTGGTTGGGCCACCCAGGCCGTTCACCCGGGCGCATTGTGTTCCCTGCTGGGTAATACCTGCAGTATTTGTATTACCTGCTGTGGTGGCTGTGGTTCACTGCTAACATCCAGCGGTGTTGCACTTTCAGGCACAGAGCTGGTAGCTGCATTTATACTGGCAGTTTTCCTGTTCTTGCTGATCGTTTCGGCAGTATCCTATACGATGACTGTACTTTCAGTTGGTGAAACACTAATGTTCATCATTTTCAAAAAACGCTCTGATGATGATAATCTATTGGAAAGAAAAGATGAAGAAGAACTTGACGAAGAGGAAGAAGATGATAATTCCTCACTAGATGATGATGAATTTGATAATGACAGTGCTACAAATACAGGATCAGATGAAGAAGAATCAGAGAACGAAGAGGATCAAGATGATTCCGAAACGGAGGATAATCCCTAGGTAGGTAGCGCTTCTCATCCGGGGGACAATACTGATTTACCCCTTGGATGAATCTTGACAAACTGGGTAATTTTGTATGATAGAAGTGAAGCTATTTAGAGCGGATCTAGAACACGGTTTAGATAAACAGCTTTTTGAAATTTCCAGCGAATATTTTGTTGACCAGGCTGTAGAGTTTGCAGAGGCAAAGATTACATGTTCCCTGACCTCGAAAAAACAATGGCACGGATACCGCTTAACTGGAGAAATATCCATTCCTTTTTTCGAGACTTGTGATCGTTGTCTGGTTGAGTTTACCGATCAGCATACGACCGAATTCTTTATCCTGTTAACCAATGACAGTGAACTGTCAGGCGCGGAAGATGATGATGTAATCTGGTTTAGTGATGCTAAGAATACAGTTGATATTGGGCCAGTCATCCGTGAACTGGTTCTGGTTGAAGAGCCGTTTAAGACTATATGTAGTGTTGATTGCAATGGAATCTGTTCTTATTGTGGCGCAAATCAGAATCAGGAAAACTGCGGTTGTAATGTAGATACCGTCGTAGACAATCGCTGGGAAAATTTGAAGCAAATTATTAAATAAAATAGTAAACAAAAAAAATTAGGAGAAAGAAATGGCACTTCCAAAAACTAGAATATCAAAAGCAAGGGGCCGTAAACGCAGAACTCATTACAAAGCAGGACATGTGGCCGTCATGGCCTGTCCACAGTGCAGTCAGAAAAAAATGCCGCACCGCGCTTGTCCAAATTGCGGTTATTACCGTGGCCGACCCGTTATTTCGGCTGCTGACTAAAAATATTTAATGAAAATTGCCTTAGATGCTATGGGGGGAGATCTGGCGCCTCAATCCCCTGTCGTAGGCACACTGCAATTTCTGCAAGATCAGACTTCCGGAATAGAAGTAATTCTTGTTGGTGACCAAACCATATTAAAGGAAGAACTAGGTGGTTCTATCCCTAAAGGTATCAGGATCCACCATACAACCCAAGTTGTGACCATGCATGAACGAGGCTCTAAAGCCATAAAGACCAAACCAGATTCATCGATCGTGCAGGGTATAAACCTGGTCAAGGATGGTCTTGCGGATGCCTTCGTCAGTGCCGGTCACACGGGCGCGATCATTGCTACATCATTATTGTCTTTGGGGTGCATTGAAGGGTTAAAACGCCCAGCCCTGGCAGCCTATATTCCTACGGCAACCGGCGGGAAAATGATATGTGATGTCGGTGCTAATCCTGATGCACGACCGGAGCATATGCTGCAGTTCGCGATCATGGCCGCCATTTACTTTGATCATGTGGAAGGCAAACCACATCCTAAGATTGGCCTGGTCAATATCGGTTCAGAGCCCAGCAAGGGTAGCGATCTTTATCAGGAAACACATAAATTGATCAAGAAGGAACTGCCCAATGACTTTATTGGCAATGTCGAAGGAAGACACTTGTTGGATTCGCCGGCCGACATCCTCATCTGCGATGGATTTGTTGGTAACACCATACTGAAATTTGCTGAAAGTTGGGTAAACCTTTTTATTAGACAGCTCAATAAACAGATTATGGGCAAACGGTCATACCAAATGATGGCGCGCATGCTACAGCCTGTTTTTACCAACCTGAAAAAGCTTTACGACTATGAAGAATTTGGTGGCGTTCCCTTGCTGGGGATAAATGGGGTCGTTATTGTCTCCCACGGAAATTCTTCTCCAAAAGCAGTGAAAAATTCACTTCTGGCAGCCAAAAAATGTATCACCGAAAATCTGTTGGGCGATATCCAGAATAGCATTATTGAACATATGGTAGAAGTCAATTGAGAGCTGCAATTACAGCAACCAGCCGTTATCTTCCAGATCATATCATGACGAATTTTGAGCTGGAAAAGATGGTGAGTACTTCCGATGAATGGATCAGAACGAGAACGGGTATCAGCGAACGCCGCGTAGTTCACAAAGGACAAACCACTGCGGATATGAGTACGAATATTGCCAAAGAATTATTGCAGCGATCCAACACCGACCCGGAAGAAGTGGAAGTAATCATTATCGCTACAGTGACACCGGATATGGCCACGCCGGCGACAGCTTCACTGGTTCAGGATAGAATAGGTGCGATAAAAGCATGGGGCTTTGACCTCTCTGGCGCCTGTACTGGATTTATTTATGCCCTCGATACAGCAACCAGAATGATTGAATCAGGAAAATATAAAAAGGTCATGGTTATTGGCGTGGATACCATGAGTTCCGTACTCAATTATTCGGATCGCAATACCTGTGTTCTATTCGGGGATGGGGGCGGCGGTGTGATGCTTGAGCGAGCAGCCGATGAGGAACATGGTGTGTTAGATTCCATTTTGCGTACCGACGGATCTGGTGGTGATTATCTCAAAATACCTGGCGGAGGAAGCCTTCACCCTGCTTCCCATGATACGGTAGATAAAAAATTACACTATATCACTCAGGACGGTCGCGTGGTATTTAAGTTTGCAGTAAAAGGTATGGCCGATGTCAGTGCGAAAATTCTTGAACAAAATGGCATTCCAAGTAGTGCTGTAGATCTATATATCCCTCATCAGGCCAACAAGCGTATCATTGATGGTGCGGCCGAGCGATGTGGATTTAATGAGAATCAAGTGTTTATAAATATTGATCGCTATGGTAACACAACAGCCGGGACTATTCCTATCTGTATAGATGAAGCGGTTGAATTTGGACGTTTACAGGATGGAAATCTTCTTCTCATAGCTGCGTTTGGTGCCGGTTTTACCTGGGGCAGTATGCTTATACGCTGGGGCAAATAAAAATGGCCACAGCGTTTGTTTGTCCTGGCCAAGGATCTCAAAAAGTATCCATGGGTCATGATCTCTTTACGAGCAGCGAAGTTGGCAAAAAATATTTCGACCTGGCCAATGAGATCATGGAAATCGATATCCAGAATATAATTTTTAATGGCCCCGAAGAAAAATTAAAAGAAACCCAATATACCCAGCCGGCGATTTATATTATCAGCGTTATTTTAGGCTATATTTTATTGGAAAAGGGATTGCAACCTGATATGGTTGCGGGTCATAGTCTGGGTGAATATTCAGCCTGTACAATTGCTGGATCACTTGCTTTTGAAACAGGATTATCGTTGGTGAAATTACGGGCAGAAAGTATGCAAGATGCCGGGATCACCAATCCCGGGACCATGGCTGCGATTATTGGCATGACCGATGAAGATGTCATATCTATGTGCAATACCATATCCAGTGATGAATCTGTAGTTGTTGCCGCAAATTTTAATTGTCCTGGTCAGGTAGTTATATCCGGAGACATTAATGCAGTACATGAGGCCATGGGAAAAGCCCTTGACCTGGGTGCTAGAATGGCTAAAGAACTGAATGTTAGCGGAGCGTTCCATTCCCCACTGATGGATCCGGCCAAGAAACGGTTGTCTGCTGCATTGGATACTATTGAGATTAATACTGCTACCATGCCTGTTTATGCTAATGTCACCGCCCAACCAACTACTGAAGCTGATGAATTACGGTCGAATTTGAAAAACCAGCTCGATTGTCCGGTAAAATGGCATGAGACAATTGATAATATGAAAACTGCTGGCGCTACAGAAATGATGGAAGTTGGCCCCGGCCGCGTACTGCAGGGTTTGACCCGCAGAATTGATAAAAAATTAATTTCGAAAGGTGTGGAAACCTTGGAACAAATCGAAGGAATTGCCCATGTTTGATTTATCTGGAAAAGTTGCCTTAGTAACCGGCGCATCCCGTGGTATCGGCTGTGGTATTGCCAAAACACTGGCTGAAAATGGTGCTCATGTTGTATGTGTCAGTCGCAAAGTAAGTGATGTTCAGTCCGTTGCTGATGAAATTACCGCTGCTGACGGTGCTGCCACCGCAGTGGCCTGTGATATATCTGATTCAGATAATGTGAGTAAATTGATCAAGGGAACAGTCGCAACCCATGAGCATCTTGATATACTGGTGAATAATGCTGGTGTTACCAGAGATAATTTGTTAATGCGCATGTCTGAGGATGACTGGAATACGGTTTTAAATATAAATTTGACGGCTGCTTTTATTGCTATCAAGGCAGCAGCGCGAACGATGATGAAGCAACGCAACGGTCGAATTATTAATATTTCATCTGTAGTTGGTCTGATGGGTAATGCCGGCCAGGTCAATTATGCTGCATCCAAAGCAGGGCTTATTGGGCTAACCAAATCCACAGCTCGTGAATTGGCATCCCGCGGTATCACTGCAAACTGTATCGCTCCAGGTTATGTTGCGACAGATATGACCAATGAACTTGGAGATGAAGTAAGACAATCATTAAATGAAAAAATACCACTTGGACGAATGGGTCAGGTAGAAGATATAGCCTATGCTGTCGCTTTTTTAGCATCAGACGAGGCAGAATATATCACAGGACAGACGCTGGCCATCGATGGTGGTATGGTTATGTAATCTAAATCAAAGGAGGAATACCTATATGTCTACATTTGACAAAGTGAAGGACATCGTATTAGACAAACTTGGTGCAGAAGAAGACAAAATAACAGAAGCTGCATCTTTTATGGATGATCTCGGAGCAGATTCTCTTGATACGGTGGAATTGATCATGGAAATGGAAGAAGAATTTGGCATAGAGATACCAGATGAAGAGGCGGAAAAACTTGCCACTGTCGGCGATGCGGTCAGTTATATTGATTCTGTTAGCTGATAAACTAGTCTATTAATATGCGGGTTGTTGTCACTGGCATGGGAACGCTTGCTCCCAACGGTAATAGTGTCTCTGAATATTGGGATGCCTTAACTGCCGGTCAGAGCGGTATTGATCATATTACTTATTTTGATACCACCGACTTTCCTGTAAAAATTGCCGGTGAGTTGAGCAACTTCGATCCCGAGCAATATTTTGAACGAAAGGAAGTACGCAAGCTGGATCCATTCAGTGTTTATGCGCTGGTAGCCTCTAATGAGGCTATGCAGATGTCTGGTTTGGATGCTGGCGGATTTGATCCACAGCGTGCTGGTGTCATGCTCGGTTGCGGCATCGGTGGAATCACGACACTATTAGCTGAACACGTTGTTCTTCAGAATCGTGGTGCCCGGCGGATAAGCCCCTTTTTTGTAACTAAACTGATTTCCAATATCGCTGGCGGACAGATTGCCATTAAATGGGATCTGCGAGGACCAAACCAAACGGTTACCTCTGCTTGTGCCTCGGCAACTGATGCAATTGGATTGGCATTACGGCTGATTCAATCAGGTTCGGCAGATATTATGGTTGCTGGTGGAACTGAAGCATCCATTTGTGACTTACCCCTGGCTGGTTTTTCAACCATAAGGGCCCTTTGTAATGCGGCGGATCCACCCCAAAGTGCCAGTCGCCCGTTTGACAAGGATCGCAGAGGGTTCGTCATGGGCGAAGGCGCGGGTATCCTTGTTTTGGAAACGGAAAAGCATGCGCAATCCCGTGGCGCAACAATAATAGGAGAACTCGCCGGTTATGGATCCACCAATGACGCATTTCATGTTACCCAGCCCGCAGAGGGCGGTGCCGGTGCAGTAAGAGCTATGCAGTTAGCCATAGAAGATGCTGGTGCAGAACCGGAAGACGTTGATTACATTAATGCCCATGGAACATCTACACCGTATAATGACAAGAATGAAACAGCTGCAATAAAAACTGTTTTTGGGGATCATGCACGTAAGTTGAAGATTAGCTCAACTAAATCAATGACCGGACACCTATTGGGTGCCAGCGGTGGCATCGAGGCGATCGCAGCACTGAAAACAATCGAAAAGCAAACCATCCCCCCTACGATCAATTATACGACCCCTGATCCAGATTGTGATTTGGACTACGTCCCCAATACTGCAGAAGAAACGCAGGTAAATTCAGTCCTATCAAATACCTTTGGCTTTGGCGGCCATAATGCCGTTGTCTTCATGCGCAAGTGGCAAGATTAGCGTGGGTCTGATTTCTGCTTTAAAATCTGTCTTAAAATCGACCCTAGATCCCCAACCAAAAATAACTAAGACCATTGGCTATCAGTTCAGGAAACCAGATTATCTTGAACAGGCTCTTACGCACCGCTCGGTCACGCACGAGCCGCGTAAAAACTATGAACGTCTAGAATTCTTAGGAGATGCGGTGATTGACATAATCATCAGCCGTGAACTAATGCGCGATTATCCAGAGGGCGATGAGGGTCTGCTTACCAAAAAACGGGCGGCGCTTGTGCAGCAATCCTTTTTAGCAACCATTGGTAACATGCTCGATGTTATTGATAATTTGAACGTGGAACCAAGCGTAGATCTCACCAATGAAAAGGTGGCGAATAAACAACAGGCCAACCTTGTGGAAGCGTTAATCGGCGCGGTCTACTTGGATGGCGGTATTAAACCAGCAAAAAAAATAATCCTGGATACCATTTGGAGACACCGCAGTGAAGCTTGGAAAACTATTAATTATAAAGGTCAGTTAATTGAATATTGTCATGCCAATGCTATTAACAATCCAAAATTTAACCTGGTTAATGTTTCCGGACCTGACCATTCGAAAATGTTTGAAGTACACGTAACCATCAATGACCACGGATATCCAACGGGTGTGGGGACAGATAAAAAATCAGCGGAACAATCAGCTGCCCAAAAGGCTTTAGACAGCCTAATGGTTTAATTAATGTTTTAGCTCTTTGATCTGATCGCGGATCTTAGCAGCAACTTCATATTTCTCCCCTTCAACTGCTACCTGTAACCGGTTTTCTAGTTCTTTTACCGATAAACTGGCGCTTATTTCCCCGGGGATATCTTCATCTTCATCTTCGTCTTCAATTCCGGCCTCATCAAATAATTTTTCCGCGATCATAATTGGTGCCTGCATCCGTAATCCGACTGCGATCGCATCACTAGGCCTGGAATCCACCGAACGCTTACCAGTGATCTTGCCATTGATATCCAGTGTTGCATAGAACACGCCTTCTTCCAAATTTGTGATCCGTACAGAAACCAGATTCGCCTCTACTTCCTTAATCAATAGACCAATCAGGTCGTGGGTCAGCGGTCGCGGAGTATTCATTGATTCCAAGGCCAAAGCAATAGACTGCGCTTCGAAGGCCCCTACGATAACAGGCAGTTTCCTGGTTCCATTTATTTCACTGAGAATAACAGCGTAACTGCGGCTTGGTGGGTGAAATGATATTTTCTGAACTTTAACCGGTATCATAGGTGAAAATAATTTAGGCTATGTATAGGCGGGTAAGCCAACCTTTTTTTCTACGAAATGGCAATTTATTTATGCGATAGTTGATCTTTTAGGTTCGAAATTTTTTCAACCGGGGATGGATCGGTATCGTGCAAATATGCGCACCACAGACTAACCCAGTCTCCATAATGAATAAGGTGTAATAATCGTTCAAAGCGACTGCTTCCACCTACAGCAACTTTGTATTGGTTTTTTGTAACTTTATCTAGGATCGCACCAGTAACATCCTGGCGCACAGAAACCCGTTCATGATCGCTTTTATCTTTGAGCCAGATAATGCTCAAATGTTTGAACAACTCAGGATTGTTTTCCCAGCCAACGATCTCATTATGATTCAATTCAGGCAATTCATTATGAAAGGCCAGCATTTTCCCATTTTCACAAAACTGACCTCGCCAGCGCAGCGCAACTACAGCTGTACTATCCGTCTCACCATATATTATAGGTATTGTACCATGAACACTTTTGGCCAATGACCAGGTTCCATTTTCATCATCAGCTTTACTGTAGTTATCCCGCAAGGATTCCAGTAGATCAGCTGTTTTTTTAAGTTTTTTCTCAGCATCTGAAGACACCAGCCCGATTCCCATTAGTAGGTACAACATCGGTACAAATGAGTAGGCCAATGCGGCTCTGGGCTGCAAGCCAGTTGGTATGAGTACCGTATCACAATTATTTTTCTGCAGCACATCCAACAGGACCCCGCCGGTGGTAATTCCACAGACCTGGCAGCCCTTTGTCAGCGCGTCCGCTAAAGCACTCAAAGTTTCTTCAGTTCCGCCTGAATATGATGATGCGATCACCAGTG
>Ga0257111_1001016_pt1 | contig 11473 bp, 9 predicted proteins | sample LP_taG_6_FD_191567 | JGI IMG/M metagenome (GOLD analysis project Ga0257111, IMG submission 191567) | Marine microbial communities from Northeast Subartic Pacific Ocean, Canada - LP_J_2015_P26_500m | ecosystem: Environmental > Aquatic > Marine > Oceanic | place: Canada: Northeast Subartic Pacific... | reverse complement strand
ATTCACTTATCTCTAAGGAAGTGTCATGGTCAGTAGTCAAAGGTTTCTCTGCAAAAACTGCAATTCCATTTTCCAATGCATATTTTGCTATTTCATATTGATAACTAGGTATCACGGCTATGGCAACGGCATCAGGTTTTTCCTTCTGTAGCATTTCTCTCCAATTTGTATATCTACTAAGGTCTAGTTTTTTACAATAGTTTAGCATCCTTTCAGAATTTTTACCACAAATGCTTACCACTTGGCATCCCTTGATCCCACTAAATGCCGGAAGTAGTCCATACATTCCAAACCCAGATCCTATTATTGCTACTTTTGTGTTCATACTAATTTTCTACAATCGTAAGATCTGGAAGTGGTATAACGAAGGTTGATTTTAGTCCTCTAGCTTTTAATTGTTTCATAATAGATTCCGCATAATGCCACGCCAAAAGTATAACATAATCAGGCTGTTCTTTTACGAGTATCTCGTTATTTACTACTGGTATATGTTTTCCAGGTAAAAACATGCCAAGCTTCAACGATGTTGGTTGTTCTGCAATGTATGGTATCAAGCTAGCATCCACGCCATAATAATTCAATAATGTAACACAACGTCCAGGACATGAATTTGCTACAATGGTTTTACCATCTTTGTTTATCTTGAGAATAAAGCTCATAAAATCTTTCTTGGCTCTTTTTACCCTATCTGCAAATTTCCTATAAGTTTCTAATTTATGGAGACCTGACTTATCTTCAAGATTTAGCATTGCGGTAACGTTTTCAGAAATATTTCTGTTTTTACCTTTGGTAATGTGCACACGTATATTACCACCATATCTACTACCACGTTCAACGTCAGTAATAGTGAAATTGTAATAGCTGAAAAGTTTGACTAGTGATTTTAGAGAATATGTTCTTAGATGTTCATGATATGTTGTGTCAAATTGCCCACCTTGTATAACATCCAACAAATAATGATTCTCAAATACAAATACACCATCATCTTTTAGAAGAATTTCAATTCCAGACACCACTTCACCTATTGTAGACATATGCGCAAACATGTTAGTGGCAAGTATGAGTGATGCTTGACCGTGTTTGCTTTTAATCTCGTTGGCTGTTTTTACAGTAAAAAATTTTTGTATGGTTTCAACTCCATTTTGATTAGCTATTCTTGCTATATTCGTGGGTTCGACACCAAGCACTTTCATTCCATGCTCTTTGAATCCGGTTAAAAGAGTGCCATCATTAGACCCCAAATCTACTACAAAATCACCTTGCTTCAAATTGTATTTTGATACAAGTGACTTGCTTATGCTATTCTGATATTCTACAAGTTCTTTCGTAATACCAGTTCTATATGGATAATCAGGATGGTAAACTAAACTGCCATCAACACAATAATCTATTTGTGCAAGTGAACATTCTTCACACCAAACCATCCTAAGTGGGTATTTTGCTTCTTGTTGATCTAACATTTCTTTGGTTAGTAGTGTATCACAGAGCGGCTGGTGTCCCAAATCAAGTATTAAATTTAGTTTATTAGAATTGCATATTTGGCATTTATCTATATGCCCATTTTTTATTATATGATGTTCTGGATACATATCACGAATTTAATTTCCAGCCCATGTAATATTCATTTGGGCAGCAGTTTTAGAATACTGTTCAATTTGATAAAGAGATAGATCTTTCATTGAAGTGCTATTATTGTAGTATGATTTGTACCATGAAATTGTTTCATTAATTGCAGTTTCAAGTGAATAGATTGTTTTCCACTCTAAAGAGTTGAGAGCTTTTGTAGAATTTAGTAGTAAAGAAACTGATTCGTTAGGTTGATCTTTAGATTCTTTTGATGTATCAACCCATCCACCTTTTTCTGATCCATCTTTATCCCAAATTCTAATGGTGTTTTGAACAACTTTTTCAACTGTCATATTACCAGTTTGGTTTGGGCCTAAATTCCACGCCTCTGAATATTTTTCTGGTTTTGTATATAATTTAGAACCTAACCAAAGTATTCCAGAAATTGGTTCTAGAACAAATTGCCAAGGTCTGATTGATGATGGGTTCCTCACCATAATTTTTTCCCCAATAGTTAATGCTCTTACACAATCTGGAATAATTCTATCCTTGGCCCAATCTCCACCTCCAATCACATTTCCAGCTCTTACAGTGGCGATACTCTCTCCATTGAAAAATGAATTCCTGAATGAATTTGTTATAATTTCTGCTGCTCCCTTACTAGCACTATAAGGGTCATCACCACCTAAAGGATCTGTTTCCGTATGTAAGCAATTAGGATCAAGATTTTGATAGCATTTATCACTGGTCATAACAACACAGGACGATACTGAATTTGATTTTCTAATAGAATCCAAAATATTTACAGTACCTAGAATATTAGTCTGAAATGTTTCAACTGGATCTTCGTATGAAGATCTAACAAGTGGCTGTGCAGCCAAATGAATTGCTATTTCTGGTTTATATTTTTCTATATTATCAGACAAGTTTTGTTTATCCTGTACATCACCTATTATGTGAGTGATTTCGTTCTCTAAACCAAGTATTTCAAAAAGAGATGGTTTTGTTGGAGGTTTCAAAGAATAACCAACAATTTTTGCACCTAAGGATTGTAGCCATAATGTTAACCAACTGCCTATAAATCCAGTATGTCCAGTAACAAGAACAGTTTTGTCTTTGTAAATTCCCTTAAACATACTTTTTGACGACAATTTACCAAATTTTCCATGGAGCATTGTTAGAAGCCCACAAATTTTCTAAATGTTTTTTATCTCTTATAGTATCCATTGGATGCCAAAACCCATTGTGTTTAAATGCAGCTAATTTTTTTTCTTTTGCTAAAGTCTCTAATGGTGTTTTCTCCAAGATAGTAAAATCATCTTGTAAATAATCAAAAATTCCTGGTTCAAAAACAAAAAACCCACCATTTATCCAAGAATCTTGGCCTCCATGTTTTTCATGGAATTCCATAACATAATCTCCTGATAGATTTAGCACACCAAATCTTTCTGGAGGATGAATGGCTGTTAATGTAGCCAAAGATTTTTTTTCCTTATGAAATGATATTAAATGATTAATGTGAATATCACTAAGACCGTCACCATAAGTTACACAAAAAGTATCATCTACATAGTCTTGAATTCTTTTTAATCTACCACCAGTCATGGTGTCTAAACCAGTATCAGCTAATTGAATATCCCATGGACCGGAATCAAGTTTATCGAAATATTCTTTGATTTTATCCCCTTTATATCCACAACAAATAACAAATTCATTAATATTATAATTTGAATAAATTTTCAAAATATGCCACAGAATTGGTTTTCCGCCAATTTCAATCATAGGCTTGGGTTTTAGATAAGATTCCTCTGAAATTCTAGTACCATAGCCACCAGCAAGAATAACTGCCTTCATAATGATGAAACTGTGGTATTGTATTAATAGACATTTAGTTTAATTTATCAGAAGAGGTTTAGATTTTGGGAATTCTATATATTTTGGCTGCAATCAGCTTTGTTGTTTTATTTTTTATCAATGTTGGATGGTTGACGTCAAATCTTTATCTTACAATTACTGGAGAAATTGAGTCATTTTTTCAGGGAACTAATCCTATAGAAAACGTATATTATTCGTTATATTTGAAATGGATACTTCTAATAGATGGGCTTTGGTTGCTTATTGCATTATTTTTCATGATACGAAGAAAAAATTTCAAAACTGATGCAGAGTTACATTACTTAAGCTACAAACCAATTTTGGACCCAAAAATATGTGTCGTACTGCCCACATATAATGAAGCAGGAGTTATAGAAGATGTAATCAAAAATTTTCAAAAAAATAAATTGGTCAAACATGTTATTGTGATCGATAACCATAGTTCAGATGACACAGATAATATCGCTGAAAAATGTGGAGCCAAAGTTATTAGAAAAGATAGGAACATGGGATTTGGTCATTCATATGCATTAGGACTTAAAGAAGGTTTGAAGACTGATGCTAGTGTTATTGTAACGTCAGAATCTGATTACAGTTTCAATACATATGATATTCCAAAAATGTTACCATACTTAGATAATTGTGATATTGCTATTGGTACAAGACAAAATCAGGTGTTGGTCGAAAAAGGTAATCAAAATAGTTTGTTGCATGTATTGGGAAATTTTTTCTTAGCAAAACTAATCCAAATAAAATATTTTAGTCTGTTACATGCTGGAGTTGTAAATTTGACTGATGTTGGATGTAATTTTAGATTTTTCAGGGCTGAATCATTAAAAAAAATAGTTGATGAACTAACTTATCCTGGTACCGATGAAGTGAAAGCTGGGATTGGAGTAGCAATCCACTTGACTATGTTGGGAATTCAAAAGGATTTACGAATTATAGAAATACCAATCACTTTCAATAAAAGAAGAGGTGAATCTAAAATTGGTAGTAATAGAAGGATACGCGCAATTAAAATAGGATTAACTTTTCTCTGGCTAATTCTTAAAACTTAGATAACAAAAAGTTGTAGAATAGATAATATAACAACTGCATATGATGTAATCATTGACATTGAAAACACTGGAATGGAAAAATAATTCTGTAATAATGATAGATCAGACTAAATTACCAAATACCTTAGAATTTGTTACTTATACAGACTTCAATCAAATTGCTAATGCAATACGAACTTTAGTAGTTAGAGGTGCTCCTGCAATTGGTGTATCTGGGGCATTTGGTTTAGCTCTGGCTGCATTACAAAGTGACGCAAAAGAAAAAGATGAATTAATCAATTATCTTGAAAATGCAAAAAAAATTCTTTTTGAAACAAGACCTACTGCAGTAAATCTAGCATGGGGCTTACAAAAAATAATGCAAGTAGCAAAAATGGCTAATACTGTTGATGAAATAAGAAAATCTGTTGTTGAAACTGCTAAAAAGATGGCTGATGAAGATATTCAAATTAACATGGCTTTGGGTAAGAATGGTTCTGAACTCTTTAACGATAATGATGTGGTAATGACTCATTGTAATGCTGGTGCGTTAGCTACTGTTGGATATGGTACTGCGCTAGGAGTCATTCGTGCCACGAAAGAAAGTGGAAAAAAGATCAAAGTCATAGCAACAGAAACCAGACCTGTTCAACAAGGTTCAAGATTGACTGCTTTTGAATTAAAACATGATGGAATTGATGTTAGTCTCATTCCAGATACTGCAGTTGGTTATACAATGGCAAATGGTTTAGTAAACAAAATTGTTGTAGGAGCTGATAGAATTTTACAATCTGGTCATGTCTACAACAAAATTGGAACGTACCAAGTAGCTATTATAGCAAAACGACATAATATTCCATTTTATGTTGCAGCTCCATTGTCAACATTTGATCTTGAAAGCGGACCAGATGATATCATAATAGAACAAAGAAAATCAAGTGAAGTGACTGGAATCGGAGATAAAAAAACTGCACCTGATGGAATTGATGTAATTAATCCTGCTTTTGATATGACTCCACCTGAACTAATTTCTGGGATTATAACTGAAAATGGCATAGCAAAACCTCCATTTGAGGAATCTATAAAAGAATTATTTGCAGCTAATTAATAGAAAGTTTTTATTTATTCCGTGATGTTGTCAGCATATGAGCCAAATTAGCACTGAACAAATTAAAAATTCTCTTAAACAATGTATGGATCCAGAGGTTCCTCTAAGTATTGTAGATATGGGTCTAATTTATGGAATAGATGTATCTGACAATAATGATGTTAACATCAAAATGACAATGACTACCAAGGGATGTCCATTACATGATACTATGGTTGACGATGTTACTAGATATGCAAAAAAAGTTCCTGGTGTAAATAATGTTCAAGTTGACATAGTTTGGGATCCTCCATGGACTATGGATAAGATGTCTGATGAGGCTAAAGCAAAAATGAAAGGTTTTGGTAATCAATCTACACCTGCACCAATCAATTATGAAACAGCACTACCACAAGGAGTAGGCAAAATGGTGAAACAAGAAGATGATTCCATGATGTTAGTTAATGAACATGAACAGGGATTTATGGTGAATCAAGCAATTATTGACTTTTGGAAATTATGTAATGGAAAGAGAAAGGTTACAGACTTAGTAAACCTTTTTGCACAACAAACTGGACTACAACGTTCTCAAGTTGAAAAAGAAGTATTACAATTAATAAAACAATTTCATGATGGTGGGTTGTTAGTTATTCCAGATCAAAATGCTACTCCAAATGTTGAATTCAAAAAATCAAATTAATCATCATAAAAATTTAGATTAGTTTTGATATATTCATATTGTTGAGTTAAACCATATTTAATATTCCTACTTGGTTTGTAATTAATTAATTTTTTAGATTTTGAAATATCTGCATTAGTATATTTGACATCTCCTTTTTGTTCTTTTTCGAAGTTAATTTCTAATTCTTTTTCAGTTATTTCTTTCATAAATTCAATAATCTGTATTAATGAAAAAATAGAACCACCACCCACATTCAAAATTTCACCAACAGAATCAGAAGTAGCTGCATTAATAGTTGCATCAACTATATCATCCACATATGTAAAATCACGTGTTTGTTCTCCATTTCCAAAAATAGTGAGTTTTTTATCTTTGATTATTGAACGAAAAAATCTACTAAATGCCATATCAGGTCTTTGTCTTGGACCATAGACAGTAAAATAACGTAATGAGATTGTTGGAATTTCATAATTTTTAAAATACAGATTTACTAAATTTTCTGCAGCTAGTTTTGTAACACCGTAAGGTGAAACTGGTTTAGTTAAAGACGTATCTTCATTCATTATACTAGATTGATTTCCATAAACAGAGGATGATGATGCAAAAATAAATTTTTTCAATGTAGTATTATTTTTTAATGATTCTAGAATTTTTTGTGTAACTGAAATATTGTTTTTCACATATACTGCAAATTCTTTTCCCCAACTTGCACGAACTCCTGGTTGAGCGGACAAATGAAAAATATAATCGGTATTTTCAAATATTGTAGAAAGATCTAATGAATCTAAATCCTGATTTATGAGAGAAAAATTTGTGTTTTTTAAACAATTTTCAATATTTTTTTCTTTTATATGTGGAGAATAATAATTTGTAAAATTGTCTATTCCTACCACTTTGAAATTATCTTTCAAAAGCTTTTCAGCTAGAGAAGATCCAATAAATCCTGCAACACCTGTAATTATAGCTGTTTTCATAAAAAATTCAATTTTTTACGATGATATTAGGATTGTTAGATTTGTAAATCAACCCAATAAACATATTTTCACAGGTTTTTTGAATCTGATCAAGATTTTTATTCCTTCCAAGAATATTAAATGAAATTTCTTTTCTTCCCTTCCACCACGTCATAGTTGTATCATCATGTTCACACACACTACTAATTATTCGTAGGGGTAACTTACCTGATTTTTTGAAATTGATCATAGGAACTGAATACCACAATGCCTTATCAGTAAAAATTGTTATACCATAATTTCTATCTCCTATATCAACTAAACAATTAGTAGAACCAAGACATCCAGTAGTACTAATGATAGGATTGGTCGGTTTATCCTGTAAAACTGATTCATTTAACATGAATGATTCTAAATTACCTCCATTGTTGGTAGAATAAGAAAATGAATTACAATCGAAATTTTTTGAATTTAAATTTGCTAGATCAATTCGAAAAATTGATGGTCTATAATCTCTAAAAGTGAAAATGTATTTTAGATCAATTTGTGGTATATTGTTATACACATAAAAGATTTTTTTAATGTCTGCAAACGGTGATACTAAATTACAAGTTAGTTTTTTTCGTATTGTCTGACTATTATTTTCTAAGATTATTTTTGTATTAATTAAATCACTAAATTCATTTCCAATTTTATCTCTAGTAAAAATTTGGCCTGGACGTAGATTATCCACATCAATTTTTTTATTAGTAGAGGATTTTGTTGTATTTATTATGGGTTTTTCTGAAATACTGGGAAATTTTAAACTATTAATCATCCCTCCGGTTTTTGATAAAGAAATTTCGACATTATTTGTTTTTACAAAATTTTGAGGATGATTTTCCAAATCAAGTTTAGTGCTATTTTCCACTAATGTAATTCCAATTTCTGAATTTTTTGAAATTATTGGTGCAATCACTAACGTTACGCTTCTAATACATCCATCTTTATAAAATTTAATATCTTCTAATTGTGAATTAATTACTTTCCCGAAAGAGTGTACCTCAAAATTATTTGTCATAAATTTTGGTTTAAAATGTAATTTTATTTCAACTGGTGTTTGTTTCCAATTCGTTCTATTCGAATTGTAAATTACCAAATCTAATTTTTTATTTTTTAAAAAACCAGACATGCTACTATTAATTTTTTTATCTAATTCATGATTTAACATGTTAATATTTTTATGAAAATTATGGAATTTTTTTTCCTCTGTGTGTGTTCGATAATCACTTCCCCAGCAATCAACCAGTTCTAAGAGATAAGGATCTTTTCTATTTTGACGCTCAGTTTGTAAATGTTGTAGAGTTTTAATTTTTTTAAATGCTTGATAACAAAGAGAATTACTCTTGCTGTTATCTCTTCCACAAACAGCCCACCGAGTAACTACAGATTCTTCTTTTTTTCCTAGTATGGGATATTTTGTTGAACAAATTTCAATTTTTCTGTGTGGTGGAAAAATTCTCATTAAATTAGATGGTAAAACAAATTCTAATTCATCATGTTTTTGTATTTCCATAAGAATATCATTAAATCTTTTTGTTTCTTCTCCATGACCTTTTAATCCCAGAACCGGATTTTTATAACCAAAAATTTCCAAGTCTGAACCATAAAATGGAAAACATGTGTCTTTTGATTTTTTATTTTTTAAAATAAAATTGAGATAATTATTTTTATTAATTTTACCAGCCAAATATGCTTGAAACTTCTGGTAAGCATAACGACTGTTCCAAATTACATTTATCTCATCTTTTTTAGATTTAATTGTAATTGGAAGAAAATTTGGATTTTTATCTGATTTATAGGTGAGTGATGCAGTTTCATAAATTAGCATAATATTTTTGAATTTTGATTTAAGATATAATGGAATTAGTCCGTTACTAAAAATCTGTTCGTGGACATAAGCAATTTGTTTTTTTATTGGTATTTTTTTTTCTATTTCTTTAAAATCTATACTAAAATTTTCATCATTGATTTCTTTTGGAATAAGTGGTGAAACAATTTGTTCTTTTCCTGAAAAAATTAACTCACATTTTTTTTGTTTAATCAGATTACTTAATTCATTAATAAAGAGCGGATCAATTTCACTGATTTTATTTAGTGTGTTAATAGAAAACTCGATGCCTGATTTAAAATTAAAATTTTTAATTGCAGCTAAAACTGGCCAATAACATGAATCAATTATCTCATGGAACGATTCTTCAGGAATTGATGAATAATTAAGATTTCCATGAAAAATTGAATAGAGGAATAACTTTGACAATTTCCATTCCTAATTTCTAACCAATAAAAATAATTTGAATCTTAACATAATTAATTCAATCCTAAACCTATAGCCAAATATTCAACATTCAAATTTTTTCTGGATAATATTCTTCGAGTATCTATAACTAGTTTCTTTTTCATCTTTTGAAAATCATTGTTGTTCAATTTTGTATAAACTCTCCAAGGAGTCATTATTACTACACATTGTGAGTTTAGTAATGCTTCAGACAAAGAATTGGCATAAGTTATTTTATTCATAAAAATACGTTCTACATTTTTTGTTGCCTTAGGATCATGAACTATTATTTTAGAATTTTTTCTCAGAAGAATTTTAATCAATTCTATAGATCTTGATTCTCTAATATCATCACTGTTCTCTTTGAATGATAAACCTAGAATTGTAATACGCTTATTTTTTACACTTATGAGTTTTTTTTCAATCAATTGAACTATTTGTTTTATTTGAAGATCGTTTGTTTGTTGCACTGCTTTTAAAAGAACTGGATTCACGCCAATTTTTGATGAAAATTGTATTATCGTCTCCAGATCTTTTGGCAAACATGAGCCTCCATACCCTGGTCCTGCATTAAGAAATAATCTACCAATTCGTGGATCAACACCTATACCTTCTGCAACCTCATCGATATTTGTACCAGAAATGGACTGACATAACGATGAAATATGATTTATGAAGCTAATCTTTGTAGCAAGAAATGAATTATTGGCGTATTTTATCATTTCAGCTGTTTGTGTATTTGTTGTCATAAATTTTATTTTGGAACCATACAATTTACTATAGAATTTCTTTAATCTATTTACAGAATTTTTATTTGACCCTCCAATGACTACAAGATGAGGTTTTAGTGTATCATCTATTACATTACCCTCCCTAAGAAATTCAGGATTTGCTATTATTTCAAAGCCTTTTCCAGCTTTTTTCCTAGATGCTCTTTCAATTAATGGTTTGATCACATTAGTAGTAGTACCAGGAACTACTGTACTTTTTACCACAATAATCGGTTTTTTTGTGGAATGTCGTAAAGAAACACCAATATTTTTTGAGGCATTTTTAATCATACTCAAATCAATGAAACCAGATTTTGATTTTGGAGTTCCGACTGTAAGAAATATGAGATCACAATTTTTCACGATTTTCTCAATATCCGATGAAATTTCAAGTGATTTAGATAACGCCTTTTTTAGAAATGATTCAAGTTTTGGTTCAAAGAATAGTGATTTTTTTGAAATGATTTTTTCTATTTTTTGAAAATCCGAGTCCATCCCAATAACTGAAATTCCTTTTGAACCTAATACAGATGCGAAGGATAATCCAACTACTCCTAATCCGATAATTCCTACTTGCATAGCATTCGTGATTAGGTGCTAATTAAAAATAATGCTAACAAAAAGTAGTTTTTAGCCGAGCTTTATACCATAAAATAGTATGATTATTTTCTTATAATCTGTTTTCAAATTTTTCTAAGAAAGTTAGCAACGTAGTTGCTCCATTATAATGAAAAGACATGTGTTTCTGTATGGATTTATTTGCATTTTCTATTATTTTGTTTCTAAATTGACTGTCATTTATTATCTGAGAAAAAATCTCCTCAAATGATGAAATATCCACAAAAGCACAAGAATTGTTTTTAAGTAAAGTGGGTACTCCAAATTCCGCAACCTTTACTGGGACAGATAAAACTGGCTTTCCCAATAAGTTGGCATCGATAATTGAAGTTGATGCATCAATAACTATGAATAAAATACATTTTTTAATCAATTCAGCTATATTACCAGTTTTAACAATTTCAATTTCAGGATTTATCTTTTTTAAAACATTAGATGGATTGTATTCATCTGGAGATGGATGAAGTTTAACTATTAATTTCTTATTATGTGAAACAACAATCTTGGATATTTTCTTTATAGTTTCAATATTTTTTTCTATCGTTTCTACAGTGAGATCAAATGT